>Ga0224501_10000648_pt1 | contig 27021 bp, 22 predicted proteins | sample SF_Oct11_sed_USG_4_FD_169105 | JGI IMG/M metagenome (GOLD analysis project Ga0224501, IMG submission 169105) | Sediment microbial communities from San Francisco Bay, California, United States - SF_Oct11_sed_USGS_8_1 | ecosystem: Environmental > Aquatic > Marine > Sediment | place: USA... | reverse complement strand
CCTGGGTGCCGCGGGGGGGGCGTGGGTCGGCGTGGGTGCGGGAACGTTCGCCATCGGGCTCCTCGGAGGACACAGGTTCTGGAGGCCCACCGCGGTGGTGGTGGTGGGATTCGTCTGCGTGATCACTCTTATCGGATGGGTTGTGTGAGTACCGACGAACGATTGACACGCGAGATCCAGGTGGTGAACCGGGCGGGGATGCACGCCCGGCCGGCGGCGGAGTTCGTCCGCACGGCCAGCGGGTTCCGAAGTCACCTGACGGTGGCGAAGGACGGACTGGAGGTGAACGCGAAGAGCATCATGGGCGTGCTCATGTTGGCCGCCGAGCAGGGGAGTCGGCTCGTGGTCGCGGCGAAGGGGGACGACGCGGCCGAGGCCATCGACGCCCTGGCGCTCCTGGTGTCCAGGGGCTTCGACGAGGAGCGGTAGATTGTCCATCGTCCTGGACGGCTCACCGGCATCGGAGGGTATCGCGTCCGGTCGGGTATTCCTGCTCGACTGGGGGATCCCCGAGGTGGTGCACCAGACCGTTCAGGCCGACGACGTGCCCCGCGAGGTCGCGCGCTTCCACGAGGCCCGGGACTGGGCCAAGGGCCGGCTCGAGGAGATGAAGGCCGCCACCGAGGCGCGCCTCGGTCCCGTGGAGGCCCGCATCTTCGATCCGCAGCTTCTCATGCTCGACGATCCGGAGGTGGTCGAAGGTACGCTCCGGTACATCGAGGAGAATCACCTGACGGCGCAGCGGGCCTTCGAGTGGAGGATGCTGGAGCTACAGGCCCGGTGGAGCCGTACGTCGCACCCCATGGTGCTGGATCGGCTCAACGACCTCGAGGACGTGGTCATCCGGGTCCTGCACCACCTTCTCGGGCATCACGACCCCTCCGACCTCTCGGGGATGAATGAAGGGGTCATCCTGGTGGCTCCCAACCTCACCCCGAGCCTCATCATCCAGGTCGATGCCCGGCACGTGGCGGGGATCGCCACGGATCACGGCACCAGAACGGCGCACTGGGCCATGCTCGCACGTTCGATGCAGATCCCCACGGTGGTGGGGGTCGGGTCGGTGTCCCGTCGGGCTCGGGAAGGGGACGACGCCATCGTGGATGGCCGAATCGGCCGCGTGGTGCTGGACCCCGACGAATCGGATCGGGAGGTATTCCGGAGCCGCCAGGAGCGGCTGCTGGTCTGGGAGGAAGAGGTGGCGGTCATCGCCGAGATGGAGTCCACCACGCTCGACGGGCAGACCATCTCGTTGCGCGCCAATCTGGACCTCCCCGTCGAGGCCGAACAGGCTCGTGCCCACGGGGCGGAAGGGATCGGGCTCTTCCGGACGGAGTTCCTGGTGGTGGGCCGCAACACCATGCCGGGGGAGGAGGAGCAGTTCCAGGCCTACAGGCAGGTGGCGGAGGCGTTCCCGGAGAGCGCGGTCTACATCCGTACCTTCGACCTCGGCGGCGACAAGTTCCCCATGTTCCTCAACATGCCCCAGGAAGACAACCCGTTCCTGGGTTGGCGGGCGATCCGGGTCTGCCTCGATCGCCCCGACCTCTTCCGCACGCAACTTCGCGCGCTGTTGAGGGCCACGGCCCACGGCGACGTGCGGATCATGCTTCCCCTGGTCAACGACGTGGAGGAAGTGCGGCAGGTCAGGGAACTCCTGGCCGAGGAGGAGGACCAGCTCACGCGATCCGGCATTCCCTATAATGCCGGGTACAAGCTGGGGGTCATGATCGAGACCCCCGCGGCAGCCCTGGACGCGGCCGAGTTGGCCCGCCACTGCGACTTCTTCTCCATCGGAACCAACGATCTGGTCCAGTATACACTCGCCGTGGATCGCACCAACACGCGGCTGGCCCACCTCTACAACCCGTTCCACCCCGCGGTGGTACGGCAGTTGCACCAGGTGGCCCGGGTGTCGCGTGCGGCGGGGATCGAGGTGAGCGTCTGTGGCGAGATGGCGTCCAACCCCCTGGGGGCGTTTCTCCTCATCGGTCTCGACATCGGGGCGCTGTCCATGGCATGGCCGTCGCTCCCCGAGATCAAGAAGGTCATCCGGGATGTGCGCATGGAAGACGCCCGGCAGGCCGCCCGCAAGGCGCTCGCTGCGCCCACCAGCGCCGACGTGACGCGCTGTCTGGTGGAAGGCATCGGGGATTCCGTTGATCTGAAGGTCTTTTCAGGACGTTGGAGCCTGTCGGTCCCCCGGTAGGGGGGAGGCGGGCCCACCTCAACCAGTAGAGGACGAACCAGTGAGCCATACTCTCTTCACTTCCGAGTCGGTCACCGAAGGCCATCCGGACAAGATCGCGGACCAGATCTCGGACTCGGTTCTGGACCACCTCCTGGCCGCGGATCCGTCGTCACGCGTCGCGTGCGAGACGCTGGTGACCACGGGGTTGGCCATGGTGGCCGGCGAGGTCACCACGCAGGGGTACGTGCACGTTCCCGACGTCGTGAGGAGCACCCTCAACCGGATCGGATACACGAACGCGAACTTCGGGATCGACGGGGCCAACTGTGCCGTCATCACCAGTCTGGATCGCCAGTCCCCCGACATCGCCATGGGCGTGGACACGGGTGGAGCCGGCGATCAGGGGATGATGTTCGGCTATGCCTCCGACGAGACCCCGGAGCTCATGCCCGCGCCCATCATCTTCGCCCACCGCCTGACGCACCGTCTGGCACAGGCGCGCCGGGAGGGCGAGCTCCCCTGGCTGCGGCCGGACGGGAAGGCCCAGGTGACGGTGGAGTACGACGGGGACCGTCCCGTCCGCATCCACACGGTGGTCGTGAGCACGCAGCACGACGAGGACGTGGCCCAGGCGGAGCTGGTGGACGCCATAGCCCGCCGGGTGGTGGCGCCCGTCCTCCCCGCGGAGCTCTACGACGCCGACGACTGCATCCTGCACATCAACCCCACCGGTCGCTTCGTGATCGGGGGACCCCACGGAGACGCGGGCCTCACCGGACGGAAGATCATCGTCGACACGTACGGCGGGATGGGACGGCACGGGGGCGGGGCCTTCAGCGGAAAGGACGCCACCAAGGTGGACCGTTCCGCGGCGTACGCCGCCCGCTGGGCCGCGAAGAACCTCGTGGCTTCCGGGGCGGCGGCCCGTTGTGAGATCCAGTTGGCGTACGCCATCGGGGTGGAGCGGCCGGTTTCCATCCACGTGGACACCTTCGGCACTTCGGAGATTCCCCAGCAGGCCCTGGTCTCGGCCCTGAGCGAAGTATTCGACTTCCGGCCGAGGGCCATCATCGAGAGCCTGGGCCTCACCAACCCCATCTTCACCGAGACCGCGGCCTACGGGCACTTCGGCCGCACGGCGGAATCGCGGGTGCCGGAAGGGTTGGACGAAGAGGTTTGGTTCTTCCCGTGGGAGCGCACCGATGCGGTCGACGACCTGAAGAGCGCGCTCGGTCTCTGACCCTTTCCCCTCCCGGCGTGATCGCGCCGGGAGGGGTGGGTGTGCCCCGGGAGAACCCGCGGGGGTACTTCGGAGTACACGAGAGCTGGGGTGTGCTGCCCCGGTATTCTTCGGATCGGAGAGGGTTCATCGTGCTCGTCGAGGTCGTCGTACAGAGTCTGGGACTCGACCGGTCCGCCAACACTCCGGTGGTCATTCTCCAGGAGGTCGGTGGACCGCGCGTGCTCCCGATCTGGATCGGTCCGAGCGAGGCCAGTTCCATCGCCATGCAGTTGGCCGAGATGGAGTTCGAGCGCCCGTTGACCCACGACCTCCTCGTTTCGGTGCTGCAGGGGCTCGGGGGTGAGTTGAGCAAGGTGATCATCAGCAAGGTGGAGGAGGGCACGTACTTCGCCGAGCTCGTGGTGCGGCGGAACGGCGACCTGATCTCGGTGGATGCCCGCCCGTCGGACTCGATCGCGGTCGCGCTGCGCACCGGCGCCAAGATCTTCGCCCAGGACAGCCTCCTCGACGTCACCGCCATCGAAGCGGCGGAAGACGACTCTCATGGGGTGTCGGAGAGTCCCATGAGGGCATCGGAGGGGTCGCAGGCCATGGGCCCGGCGGAGTTGGAGGAGCACCTGCGGCGGCTCGATCCGGAAGACTTCGGTCGGTTCAAGCCCTGAGCGCCGCGACCGTGAGGCTTCGCCCCGCCGCGGTTTCGGCGTTCGTGTGCGTGGTGGGAGGGGTTTGGGCCTCCTCCCTGAACGCGCAGGTTCCCGCCCACCCCGAATTGCACGGACGGGTGGTCATCGGTGACGCCGAGGCCGAGCGAGGCGTGGTCGTTCTCCACCGGCTCTCCGACGACGCCCAGGGTGCCGTGGACTCGGTCGCGGTCGACCGGGAGGGACGGTTCTCCTTCGCCCTCCCCTCGGTACCCGATGGGGAGCGGAACGAGCTCTACTTCGCTTCCATCGAGCACGATGGAGTCCTGTACTTCGGATCGGCTCTGGCACGCGCCATCCAACTGGACTCCCTCTACCTCATCCAGGCATACGACACCGTGGGCGCACCGGCGGGAGGCGCGGATCTTCCCATCCAGAACCGGAGCGTGTTCCTGGAAGGAGGAGAAGGGGACGCGTGGGTCGTCACCGATCTCCTCCAGGTCCGCAACGAAGGCGACAGGACGTGGGTGGCTTCCTCCGAGGGTGTGACGTGGAGGTACCCCCTGTTGCGCGGTGGCCGGGACTTCTCTGTGATGCAGGGCGACGTGGCGGCGGACGTGGTGGGCTTCGAGGATGGTGCGGTCGTCGTCCGCGCGCCCATCCCGCCCGGAGCCCGCCTTTTCGTGGTCCGCTACTTCGTAGACGACCCGTTCGCCGTGCTTCCCCTTCCCGGAGTCACCGACGTGCTCGAGATCCTGGTGCGGGAGCCGGCGCCGGGGATGGCGTTCGCGAGTCTCGAGGATCAGGGCCGGCTGGAGATGGAGCCGGGGAGCACCTTCCGGCGGTGGGCGGCCGAGGATATCAGGGATACGGAGATCGCGCCGGTCCCCGTGAAGGAAGAGGGACCTCCGCCGGTGCGTCGGTTCGCGGTCCTCGTCATGCTGGGGTTGGGTGCCATGGGGGCGTGGCTCGCCCGCGGGGCCGGGGGAGGCGCGACGGGCCCGAGCCGGCAGGAAACGCCCTCCCGCCAGCGCCTGGTCCACGAAATCGCCGTGTTGGACGAGGAGTTCCACGCCCGAGCGAGCCCCACCGACGACGAGACGCAACGATACCGGGAGAGCCGGGCGAGGCTCCTGGACGGACTCCGGGGCTGACCGATGGCGCTGGTGAGTACCCCTGCGGTGCTCCTGCGGACGTATCCCTACGGTGACTCCTCCCGGGTCCTCCGCTTCTACGCACGGGATCTGGGGTTGGTGGGGATCCTGGCTCGGGGAGTGCGGGGGAAGGGGGGGAAGCAGGGGAGCGGTCTGGGGACCTTCGCGTCGGGAGTCCTCACCGCGTACGTGAGGCCGCACCGCGACCTGCACACCATGAAGGAATTCCACGCGGTGGACGTCCGCACCGGACTCGGGAGCGACGTGCTACGGTTCGCGGCGGCGTCCACCGTGGCCGAATTGTTGCTGGGTCACACGGAGCAGGAGGCTCAACCGGGGCTCTACGACACGTTGGAGGCGGTGCTGGACTCCCTCCGGGACGGGGACCCCGCGCTCCTCCCGACCCTCGCGGTGTCGAGCCTCTGGCGGATGGTGGTGGCTCTGGGGTACGCGCCGAGCCTGCGCGAGTGCGTGCGCTGTGGCCGTGTCCTGGGAGGCGACGAGATGGGGAGATTCCATCTGGCCGCCGGCGGCGTGTGCTGTGCGGAGTGTGACGATCCCGCCGTGGGCCCGCGGGTCGGCCCGACGGCGCGCCGCCATCTGGAGGATCTCCTGGCCGGTGTCTCCGTCATCCCCGTGGCCTACCCCCGCCGCCATCTGGCGCTCGTGGCGGACTTCGTGGGACACCATCTGGTGCATCGTCCCCTGAAGTCCCTGGGGATGCTCGTGGACCTTCTTCCCGTCGACGACGGTTCGGGAACCTGATGCACCGCGCCAGCCTGATCCTCGGGACCGCCGGGCATATCGACCACGGGAAGACGGCCCTGGTGCGCGCGCTCACCGGAGTCGATACGGACCGCCTCAAGGAGGAGAAGGAGCGCGGCATCACCATCGACCTCGGCTTCGCGGATCTCCAGGTGGGCGGATTCTCCATGGGGCTGGTGGACGTTCCCGGACACGAGGCGTTCGTGCGGAACATGGTGTCCGGCGCCACCGGGATGGATCTCGTGCTCCTGGTCGTCGCGGCGGACGAGGGAGTGATGCCCCAGACCCGGGAGCACCTCGCCATCATCGGGCTCCTCGGCATTCCACGGCTGGTGGTGGCACTGACCAAGGCGGACCTGGTGAGCGAGGAATGGCTCGACCTCGCCCGCGAAGACGTCGAGGAACTCCTGCGGGGTACCCCGTATCAGGGCGCGAGCATCGTGCCCACTTCGGCGGCGGACGGCCGGGGGCTCGATGAACTGCGCTCCGCCCTGGAGGGTGAGGCGGGCGCCGTGTCTCCGCGAAGCCACCTCGACCTCCTGCGTATGCCCGTGGACCGCGCCTTCGCCGTGGCGGGAGCGGGCACCGTGGTCACCGGGACCATCTGGTCGGGAACGGTGAAGTCCGGGGGGAGGGTCCGGATCCTCCCCGGAGGGGAGGAGGCCCGGGTGCGGAGCGTCCAGGTCCACGGGTCCGATGTGGGGGAGGCCCGAGCCGGTCAGCGGGCCGCGCTGGCGCTCACCGGCGGGGAGATCCACCACTCGGCCATCCCGAGGGGCTCCGCGGTGGTCACCCCGGAATGGGGGTCGTCCTCACGGATGCTCACGGTTCGGGTACGCGTGCTCCCCGGAACCGGATGGGAGGTGCGTCACAACCAGCGTGTCCGTGTGCACCTCGGAACCGCGGAGGCCCTTGCGCGCTGCGCGCTCCTCGAAGGGCCCCGGCTCGAAGGGGGTGAGATCGGTTGGGTCCAACTGAGGCTCGAGTCCCCGGTGGTCGCGCGGTCGGGAGACCGGCTGATCCTGCGTGCCTACTCGCCGGTGACGACCATCGGAGGGGGCGAAGTCGTCGAGCCCCTCCCTCCGAAGCGCCGCAACCTGCGTGGGGAGGAGGCCGCGCTCCTCCTCCAGGTGCGGGCCGACCTTCCCGATGACCGTCTCGCGGCCGTATTCGGGCTGGCGGGATGGCACGGTGTTCCCGTGGATGACCTGCCCCTCCGTGCCGGATGCACTCCCGCGGAGGTGGAGAAGGCGAGGGAAGAGGGGCTGGACGTGTTCGGAGGAATCGGGTTCTCCCCCGCCATCGTCGCCACGGCGCGATCCCGGATCCTGGACCGGCTACGGGAGGAGCACGTTCGGCAACGTTTGCGGAAGACGCTTCCGCTATCGACCGTTCACCCGGCGCTCCCGTCGTGGGCGCCCCGTGAGCTCCGTGACGGAGTGCTGAAGCTCCTCGTCGACGAGGGCGTCATGGAGTTCCACGATGGGGAAGTCCGCGATCCGACCTTCGCTCCGGAGCCGGACGAGCGGGAGCGGGAGCGTCTGCGGAGCATCGAGGAGCTCTACGCTCGGGCCGGGATCTCTCCCCCCATGATGTCGGAAGTGCCGGACGCCGTGGTGCCCGCGGATCAGTCCATGGATCTGCACCGATACCTCGTCGACCACGGTATCCTGACGGGCCTCGCGCCGGAGCTCTTCATCCATTCCCATGCGCTGCGTACCGCCGTGGAACGGGTGAGGACGGAGATGGCGGGAATGGAGGGGCTGGGGCCGGCCGATTTTCGCGAGATCCTTCCCGTTTCGCGGAAACATCTGATCCCCATCCTGGGGCACATGGACTCGGTCGGAGTGACCGTCCGGAAGGGGGACGCGCGCCACGTTCCGCCCATGGATCCGGGGGTACAGGGAGGCCGGACGGGCGTCGGGGACGTCGACCGTTGACCCGTGTGGCGCCGTACTGGTATCATGAGACTGGACCATGCACGGAAGCACACTCCAGGAGCGCCATCGAAACTCTGCTACGGCACAGACGACCTGTGCGGAGGCCCTGATGAGACGCACGATCCGCGTCTTATCCGTCCTCCTCACCCTGTTGAGCGCTACCGCGTCCCTCTCCGCCCAGGATCGGGATCCGGTGCGATCCACGGGGCGGGCGAACGGATTCTCACTCGAACAGAACTATCCCAACCCGTTCAACCCCGAGACGACCATCCCCTTCACGTTGGGGGAGGACTTGTTCGTCGACGGGCGTCCTGTCGTCGTGTCCCTCCGCATCTTCAACCTTCTCCAGCAGGTCGTGGCCGTGCCCGTGGCTCTGGGACACCCGTCGGGAGAGGGAACGCCGGTACTTCAACTGGAATACGGCAGTCCAGGGCAGTACGAAGCGTTCTGGGACGGACTCGATGGGTCCGGCCGGCAGGTGGCGTCCGGGATCTACTTCATGCAACTGACCGTCAACGGTGTCAGTCAGAACCGTAAGATGTACGTGATGAAGTAGTGCCCGTGGGCGGATCTTCCCCGGTCGACGCCCACGTTCCCGAGTATCGCGTCAGGGAGCCTTCCGCTCCAGGAGATCGAGGAACCCTTCCGGATCGTCCAGGTCCAACAACTCCCCCGGAACGTCGGGGTCCTTCGCGAACTGCGCGATCTTTCCCAGGACGGGGAGGTACTGGTTCGATACCTCCAGGGGCGGGGCGACGATGAGGAAGAAGTTGGTCACGGGCTGTCCGTCGATGGCATTGAACTCCATCCCGGAGACCTTGCGACCGTAGGCCAACCGCAGGCGGTTCACCACCAACGACCGGCAGTGCGGGATGGCGATCCCCTTGCCGATCCCGGTGGACCCCAGGTTCTCGCGGCGCTTGAGCGTCTTGAAGAGGATCGCCTCGGACTTCTCGTCGAGACCGAGGAGCGCCACGAGTTCCTTGAGAAGGTCGTCTTTTCGTTCGGATTCGAGCTCTAGCTTCACGACATCCGCCGTGAAGAGGTCACGCAGCCGCATTCTATCGCCTCCGAAGCATCATTCGGTAACGAACCACTTCCTTGAGATTGAACTCCTATGTTAACATCCGCCGCCTCCGGGACCCAGGGTGGGCCACACGGGACTCGGGGCGAGACGTCCCTTCTTTGCACGGGAGTTGATGAGTAGCTTCGGCATCATGGCCAGCATCGAATCCAAGCTTCCTGGAGGGCACGCCACGCCGCTCTATCTCGCCCCCCAGGCGGGTGTGAGCGAGTCACCGTTCCGCCGGCTGTGCCGTCGGTTCGGGGCGGACGTGGTGGTGAGCGAGTTCGTCAGCGCGGCGGGGATCGTACAGGGATCTCCACGTTCTCGCGACTACCTCCGTTTCGACGACGAGGAGCGGCCCATCGGGATCCAGATCTTCGGGGCGGACCCGCAGGTCATGGCGGACGCGGCTGCGTTCGTGGCCGATGCGTTCGCGCCGGATTTCATCGACATCAACTTCGGGTGCCCGGTGAAGAAGGTGGTGAAGCGGAACGGGGGGTCCGGGTGCCTCCGCGACCTGGACCTGGTGGAGTCCATCATTCGCGCCGTGGACGACGCCACGTCCCTGCCCACGACGGTGAAGATCCGCAGTGGTTTCGACGAAAAGACGAGGGATCCCGTGGGCATCGCCCGGCGGTGTGAGGACGCGGGAGCCCAGGCCCTCTGCCTCCACCCGCGCACGCGCGCCGACATGTACGGAGGGCACGCCCGGTGGGACGAGATCCGGGCCGTGGTCGAGGCGTTGCGGATCCCGGTGATCGGGAACGGCGATATCCGCACGGGAGAAGACGCCCGCAGGATGAGGGACGAGACCGGGTGCGCGGGGATCATGATCGCTCGCGGATCCCATGGGGATCCGTGGATCTTCACCCAGGCTCGTGCGGCTCTCGACGGGAGACCCATCCCTCCGGATCCCGCTCCGACGGAGCGGTTCGCCATCTGTCTGGAGCATGCCAGGAACGCCATCGCGTTCGAGAGTGATTCCCACCGGGCCATCATCGACTTCCGGAAGCACCTCGGCTGGTACACGAAGGGGCTTCCCGATGGTCGGCGGTTGCGCACGGAGCTCTTCCAGTCGGAGTCGTTGCAGGACGTGGAGCGGCTGCTGGAGGGATACCTGAGAGAACAGGAGGAATCCGCCGTCGGGGCATGAGGCCGCTCCTGCAGAGATGGCGCCGGGCTCCCGCGGGGGGTGGACCCCCGCTGTGGTCTTCGTGTACCATTGTGCTCAGAGCGTGGGTATTGACGTGTTGATTGACATACGCACCTGAGGGGGCGTCACGGTTTCGACGTGTTTGGTGAAGGTGGAGTAGCGTGTCGAGGTCCCGAACCTCGTAAATACTCGGGAAACTTTATAGTTGCCAACACTGATCTGGCACTGGCCGCGTAACCAATCCGGCCCGTCTCTTGAGTTGCTCGCCCGAGGCGGCTCCTGAGGCGACGATAATTCGGGCTGGCCCCACCGCAGTGCTTCCGGGTGGTGGGGTGAGAACCAAGGAAGCTGGCTCCAGGACGGTTGACCACTGACCCAGCGGAGTGAGATCCAATAGCGGTCTACGCACGTAGCGACTCTACCGAATCCCTTCGCGGACGCGGGTTCGACTCCCGCCGCCTCCACTCTTTGGGCCCGGGGCCATTGGCCCCGGGCCCTTTTTGTATTTCGGGGAGGCGAACCCGCCGGGATTCGCGAAGCGAAGACCGAAAGCGAGGTTCGAGCCGAGCGGGCCCGGTCGGACTCGAAGATCCCTCCGGGACTCCCGCGAGCCGAGCGAGGATCGGCGCGGAGCGCCGACCGCAGCTCACCCCCGCCGCCTTGATCCGGATTGCCTTCCGGGGCTTCCGGGGAGGGGTGGGAGAGGAAGGAGGGGGGCGGCCGGCCGGAATGGTGAGACTCACAGGTCGACGTCGCGGAGCAGGGACTCGTGCGCGTCGAAGCCGGGGACGGGCTCGGGCCCGTATCCACGGCCCCATGGGAGCGGACATCGTCGCGGGAACCCCGGGTGAGATCGCCGTGGCGATCCTGTCCGAAGCGGTGGCAAACGGCCGAGGACGCGGCGCCGGGTGCCTGTGGGGCTTTCCCCCTCACGAGGGCAGGGATATTTCCGACGCCCACCGGGGAGACTCTTCCCGTTGGCGACATACCGTCGGCACGGTACACATGATAGTGAGGTGGTTTCCCAAGCATTCTCAGGCCGGACGCGTCATGGCCGCGGGCCTCATTCGCAATACAGAAGGCCGTATCCGTTCGCTACTCGAGCGGATGTCGACCACTACACTCTGGATCCTGGGAATTCTCGTGGTCTCCATGACGGGTTTGGGGGGCGTCGTGGTCTACCAGGCCTACGACTACGTGCAATACGACAGTGAATTCTGCTTGTCGTGCCACCTGATGGAACGGCCCTTCGAACTGTTCGCGAACAGCGTCCACCAGGGCGTGAGCTGCAAAGCGTGCCATCAGCCGAATCCCATCGAGCGGGCCAGGATGGGACTCCGCCAGATCGTGGATCACCCTGAAGAGATCCGCGAGCACGCCGAGGTTCCCAACGCCACCTGCGGCCACTGTCATGTGGAGGGGGACCGGGAGAAGTGGATCATCATGACCAGATCCCGTGGTCACGAGATGCACCTCAATTCGAGAGAGCCCGTTCTCCGCGACATAGAGTGCGTGACGTGTCATTCCGAGTCGGTCCACGGTTTCGAGGCCACGGTGCAGTCATGCGCCGCCAGCCAGTGCCACGACGACACCCGGCCTCACCTGGGACGCATGGCGGAGCTCGACCTCTCGTGCGTGGTCTGCCACGACTTCCGGGCCCCGGTGGACGACGATGCTCCTCGTGGCGAGGACCCGGCCAGTCTCAGGCCCGGCCCGGATCAGTGCTTGACCTGCCACATCATGCGGGACCACGTGGAGATCGACCCGGAAGAAGACCCTCATGGCGCGGAGTGTGGGACATGCCATGACGCCCACACTCAGCGCCGCGCCCGCGAGGCGCTTCGCTCTTGCCAGGAATCCGATTGCCACGCTCTTCCCGAGACCATCGAAGACGAGCACCACCAGTGGGAGTCCATTCGCCTCTTCGACTGCACCAAGTGTCACGAACCTCACCGGTGGAGGGTCGACGGAGAAGACTGCACGGCATGCCACGCCGACCTCCTCCAGCCCTCCTGATCGTGAAAGCTCGTTTCTCCCTCTCGGGTGGAGCGGCGGAGCGGACTCCCGGGTTCGCGCACGAAGTCCACCCCGGGGTGGAGTGTGCTGCGTGCCACGGATCAGCGGCCGGTCCGCCAGGGTAGGAGCTTGGACGAGCCCATCTCGGAAATGGGCGATGGTCGGACCCGGCGGGGACTCGTCGAGTTCGAGGGAGGGGACGACGGGTAGATCCATGAGAGACTCGAGGATCGGCGCGGCGGGCCGACCGCGGCGCACTCCCGCCGGTGCCATCAGTACATCCCGGAGCACTCCGGGGTTACATTGTTTGATTCCGTCGCACCGGCTCGTGCTCCGCGCTCCGGTCCCCGCAGCAGAAACCTCCCAGATCGTGCGCTTCAAGCTCCTCATCCCCGGTGCCATCCTCCCCGCGATCCTCGCGCTGGACCTAGTTACCAAGCGCTGGGCTCTGAGCGCCCTGAGTCAGGGCCGGACGGGAGAGTTGTTTGGCGGCCTGGTGCCCCTCACCCTCGCCTACAACAAGGGCGCTGCCTTCGGTATCCACATCGGAGAGGATTCGCGCTGGTTCTTCGTCCCGGTTACGATCGTGGCGCTCGGGCTTTTGTTGGCGCTCTTCCGGCAGGCGAGTGAGAGGGATTTCCTGCGGGTTTCCGCCATCGCCTTCGTCGTGTCGGGCGCGGTCGGCAACCTCTACGATCGGGTTCGCTGGAGCCGCGGAGTCGTGGACTTCATCGGCCCCATCGACCTCGGCTTCTGGAACTTCCCCATCTTCAACGTGGCGGACATGGCCATCACGTGCGGGGCGGCGCTCCTGGCCGTCTCATTCTGGTTGGAAGAGCACGAAGAGGGGAGGGCGAGCGCGTCGTCCACTCCGGCGGGTGCCGGGACCGGGGGTGCCGATCCGGTGGGCGATTCGGACGGGTAGGCCGAGATCAGGACCGCGCGACGTCGTGAGGCTTGAACAGAAGGTACTCGATCCGACGGCCGTGCATCCGTAACACCCGCAGCACCCCCGTATCCAGCGCCACCTCGTCGCCCACGGCCGGGATCCGGTTGAGTCTTCCCAGGACCAGGCCCGCGAGAGTGTCGTACCCCTCTTCATCGTCGTTGGGCGCGAACCCGAGGCGGGTACTGGCTTCGCGAAGGCTTGCTCCTCCCCAGATCCTCAGTCGCCCTCCCTCCATCTCCTGGAAGTCCACGGGCTCGTCATTTTCGTGTTCGTCCTGGATCTCGCCGATGATCTCCTCGATGAGGTCCTCCAGGGTCACGAGTCCGGCGGTGCCCCCGAACTCGTCCACCACGATGGCCATCTTCGTGCGCTGATTCCTCATCTCGGGAATCAGGTCTTCCACGGGCTTGGAAGCGGGCGCGAGCTGTGCGGGACGGAGTACGTCTCGGATGTGCCCGATCCCGTCCCTGGAGGCTCTCCAGAGATCACGGGCCAGGAGGATCCCCACGATGGTGTCCAGGTTCCCGTCGTAGACCGGAACACGGAGGTGACCCTCGTCGAGCATGATGGTCTGTGCCGCTTCCACCGTGGAGTCGGCGGGGACCGCGACCATGTCCGTCCGGGGGGTCATCACCTGTCCCACGGACACGTTCTCGAGGTGGATGACGTTGGTCACGACCTTCCACTCCGCCTCATCCAGGGCACCTTCCCGGCGTCCGATCTCCGCCAGCACGGCGAGTTCCGCGCGGCTCACCCGCGGCCGCTCCGTCTTGGGAGTGATCACGCGGGAAAGGAGTCCCAGGGGGATCAGAATGGGTTTCAGGATCACCACCATCCCGGCGAGAATCCAGGCGGAGGGGACGGCGAGTTCCTTCCAGTACGATGCCCCCAGGGTCTTGGGTACGATCTCGGACGCGATGAGGACGAAGAACGTCAGACCTGCGGAGAACACCGCCATCCAGTCGCTTCCGAACACGCGCAGGGCCACCGCGCCTCCCATGGCCGCACCCATGGTGTGGGCAATGGTGTTCAGGGTCAGGATGGCCGCGATGGGCTCGTCGATCTTCTTCTGAGCGGCTTCCAACCACCGGCCCGCCCATTCGCCCCGCTCCCTCAGGATGGCGATGTGGGAGTGGGTGATGGAAAGAAGAACGGCTTCGAGGATCGAGCAGAGGAAGGAGGTGGCGAGCGTAGCCGCCAGGATCCATACCAGAGTCGTCATGATGAGACCAGTATCGTCCCGCTCGCGGGATCGGACAAGAGGCTCCGGGAGAACGGAAGTATGACCCCGGGGACCGGAAGGGCGGCGGGCGTCCGGGGTCCGAGGGGGAACGTTGGTGGCGTGGGCCCGGTGGTCGGTGCTTCCCCCTCTCGCGGACGATGGGGGAAGAAGCCTACCTTGCCCGCATACCGCTTTCTGCGCGCCGGCCTGGTGCCGGCTCCACCTCCACCGATACGACGTGATGATGACACGTACGTTCCAAGTGGCTTCCCTCGCGATTCCGATCGTCCTCATGGCGTGCTCGGCGGCCGCTGGAGAGCCCCATGCGGTCTCGGCTCCGCCCGCCGCCACGCCGGACACCTCACGTGTGTACTACGCGTACGTCGGAGCCGAGTCCGCGGACCTGATGCACCGGGTTCGTCTGGGACCGGACGGGGTGTCGGTGGACCACACCGTTTCCGTGGGGGAGATCGCCGTGGAGGTGGAAGGACCCCACGGATTCAACGTGTCTCCGGATGGTGCGTACGTGTACATGACCACCGGGCACGGCGTTCCGGGCGGAAAGCTCTGGAAGTTCCACGCTGGACCCGACACGCTGGTCGCCCGACCCGCGCCCCTGGGGTACTTTCCAGCGACGCTGGATCTCACCGCCGATGGGCAATACGCATTCGTGGCGAACTTCAACCTCCATGGTGAGCACGTCCCGTCCACCGTGAGCGTGGTCTACACGCCGGACCTGGTCGAGGTGGCACGGATTACCACCTGCACCATGCCCCATGGGCTCCGCGTCGATCCGTCCGGACTCTTCGCGTACTCCATGTGCATGATGGACGACCAGCTGGTGGAGATCGACACCCGCTCCTTCAGGGTGGCTCGCCGGTTTTCAGTGGCCCACGGGGGTGAAGGACCCGTGCACGACCACGACGTCCAGGCCCTGTCCGCGGGTCGGGACATGCCCGCGATGACCCACGACCTGAGCGGTGCGGCCCCGTCCGGTGCTCCCACCTGCTCACCGACGTGGGCGGAGCCCTCTCCCGACGGATCCGTGGTGTACGTGGCGTGCAACAAGGCCGACGAGATCCTGGTGATCGACCGGGGGTCGTGGGCGTTGGAAAGGCGGATTCCCACGGGCAGGGGGCCCTACAACCTGGACGTCACTCCCGACGGGAGGATCCTCGTGGCGTCCCTGAAGCAGGGTGGGCAGGTCCAGTTCTTCGCCGCCGCGACCGGGGAGAGTCTGGGTGTCGTTCCCTCCAGCACCACGGTCACCCACGGCGTGGCCGTGAGTTCCGACTCCCGCTACGCCTTCGTGAGTGTGGAAGGGAAGGGTGCGGAAGCGGGCAAGGTGGACGTATACGACCTCGCCACGTTTCAGCTGATCGGCTCCGCGGAAGTGGGCCAACAGGCGGGTGGGATCGTGTTCTGGAAGTCCGAAATCCTTCGGTAGGCGACGTAGGGGCGGCGCTGGGGACCTCCCTCGGGAGCTTCGACTCCTCGCGGGTGGGCGGAGTGATCTGGGTGGACGGAGCGGTCCGCTCGCAGAGGCGCCCCCGAGGGAGGTCCCCAGCGCCCCGGCCGACGTGGCCTCCCTGCGCGGCCCCTGGGAGGAGCTTCGACTCCTCGCGGGTGGGCGGAGTGATCTGGGTGGACGGAGCGGTCCGCTCGCAGAGGCGCCCCCGAGGGAGGTCCCCAGCGCCCCGGCCGACGTGGCCTCCCTGCGCCCCGCGTGGAGGGTCTATTGACGGCGCCCGGATCGACCCGGAGTATGGGGCAGGAACCGAGTTCCAACTCCAGCGAGCGAGTATACGACATGTTGAGAGACCGAATGATCCGGACGCTGTTCTCCGCGGCGTGCGGAATGGCTTTGGCGGTGCCCGTCGGCGCGCAGCATCGGGTGACCACCCCGGACGAACAGTTCGGCCACGAGATCGGTGCGGACTACCATCTCATCAATTATCAGCAGTTCAGCGAATACATGGTCAAATTGGCCGGCGAGTCCGATCGGATGGTACTCGATACCATCGGGTTCACGGAGGAAGGCCGACCGCAGCTCATGGGGATCATCACCTCTCCGCAGAATCACGCGAACCTGGAGCGGTATCGCCAGATCGCGGAGCGTCTCGCCCGGGCCGAAGGGGTGAGCGAGAACGAGGCGGTCCGGCTCGCGGAGGAGGGGAAGGCCGTGGTCTGGATCGACGGCGGATTGCATGCCACGGAGGTTCTCGGTGCCCATCAACTCACCGAGTTCGTCTACCGGATGAACGACTACACCGACCCCGAAACGCTCCGCATCCTCGACGACGTGATCGTACTGGCGGTGCATGCGAACCCCGATGGCCACGATCTGGTGGCGAACTGGTACATGCGCGAGGAGGATCCGCTGAAGCGGTCCACCGCCGGGGTGCCGGTGTTGTACAACCATTACGCCGGGCACGACAACAATCGCGACTTCTACATGGCCGCGCTGGAAGAGACCACGAACATGAACCGGATCATGTACCGGACGTGGTATCCCCAGATCGTCTACAACCACCATCAGACCGGTCCCGCCGGTACGGTCATGTTCGCGCCGCCGTTCCGCGATCCGCCGAACCACTATCTCGACCCGCTCATCATCACGGGGTTGGACCAGGTGGGCGCCGCCATGCACCAGAGGTTCGTCAAGGAGGGGAAGGGAGGGACCACGATGCGGTCGGGCGCCTCGTACTCCACCTGGTGGAACGGGGGTCTGCGCACCACTCCCTACTTCCACAACATGATCGGGCTCCTCACCGAGACCATCGGGCACCCCACGCCCATGGAGATTCCGTTCATCCCCCGGCAACACATGCCCCGGGGTGACATCCCCCTCCCGGTGGAGCCGGGTGAGTGGCATTTCCGTCAGTCCGTCGAGTATTCCGAGACGGCCAATTGGGCGGTCCTCGACTATGCGTCGAGAAACTCCGACCATCTCCTCTTCAACATCTGGCGGATGGGGACCAACGCCGTCGCCGCCGGGAGGACGGACAGCTGGACCACGCTTCCCTTCGAGATCGACGATGCCGCCGCCGCGCTGGACCGGGGGACCCACGCCGACTGGGAGAGGATCCTGCGCGATCCCGGAGATCGGAATCCCCGGGGCTTCGTGATCCCGGCGGACCAGCGCGACTTCCTCACGGCCACCAAGTTCGTGAATGCCCTCCTGAAGAACGGAGTGGAAGTGCATCGCGCCACCGCGGGATTCGCGGTACAGGGCCGACAGTACCCCGCGGGGTCGTACGTCGTGCTCGCGGACCAGGCGTTCCGGGCGCACGTTCTCGACATGTTCGAGAAGCAGCAGCACCCCAATGACTTCGCCTACCCGGGTGGACCTCCCATCGCGCCGTACGACAACACCGGCTGGACGCTGGCGTGGCAGATGGGCGTGGAATTCGATCGGGTCCTGGAGGGTTTCGACGGGCCCTTCGAACTCATCACCGAAGACCTCGCCTCGCCACCCGCCGGGACCGTCGCCGGAGCGGCGGACGCACGTGGTTACTTCGTGGATCACGTCAACGATGCCTTCATCGCCGTGAACCGCGTGCTGCGCACCGGAGGAAAGGCCTACTGGTACACGAACCCGGTGGACGTCGATGGGACCTCGTTCGACCAGGGGGCATTCTACCTGGAGACGGATCGTAGCGTGGTGGCCGCCCTCGCCGCCGAGAAGGGGCTCCGCTTCCACGGCGTCTCCCGGCGCCCGGATGGCGAGGCCATGCGGCTCGAGCCGGTGCGAATCGGTCTCTGGGATCAGTACGGGGGCTCCATGCCGTCGGGCTGGACGCGGATGATCCTGGAGGACTTCGAGTTCGACTTCGACGTCCTCTTCGCCCCCGACCTCGACGCAGGCGACCTGGACGACTACGACGTTCTCGTATTCGAGGACGGAGCCATCCCCGAGGCGGATCGTTCGGGCGGTGGGTTCGGGCGCGGGGGTGGTCCGGATCCGGAGAGCGTCCCCGAAGAGTATCGTCGCCGCATGGGGAGCGTGACCGTGTCGACCACCGTCCCGCGCATCCTGGAGTTCGCGCGCAAGGGAGGAGCGGTGGTGGCCATCGGGTCGTCCAGCGCGCTGGCCTACCATGCGGGACTCCCGGTGGAGGACCACCTCGTCAAGGACGGCCAGCCCCTCACGCGGGACGATTACTTCACGCCCGGCTCGGTGCTGGACATGAAGCTGGAGCACGTGAGCCCTCTCACCCATGGGATGGGGGATCGCGCCAACGTACTCTTCAGCCACAGCCCGACCTTCACCGTGCGGGCAGGCGCCCGCGGAGTGAAGACCATCGGGTGGTACGACTCGGCGGAGCCGCTCCGCAGTGGGTGGGCCTGGGGTCAGCAGTATCTGGAGGGCGGCGTCGGGGCCATCGAGGCCGACTTCGGGAGGGGGAAGCTGTTCCTCTTCGGGCCGGAGATCACGTTCCGGTCACAGCCCCACGGAACGTTCCCCTTCCTCTTCAACTCGATCTACTACGGGACGGCGGAGAATCGTCCGGTTTCCTGAGCGGATGATGCGGTGACCGCGGGGGCGTCCGGGTGTGACCCGGCGCCCCCGCTTTCCGTTCGGTGATCCGTCAGGTGGGTTGGTCGGTGGGCCGCATCAGGATCTCGTTCACGTTCATGTGAGCGGGCGCCGAGACGGCGAAGAGGACCGCCCGCGCCACGTCCGATGCGTGGAGCGGTCTCTTTTCCCGCCACCGGGCCAGGAAGGCTTCGCGCGCTTCGGGGGACTCGATCTGGCCGGCGAGTTCGGTATCCACCACCCCGGGCTGGACGTCCGTGACGCGGATGTTGTGGGCCGCGGAGAGTTCGAGTTGCATCCCCGCGGTGAGGGCGCGCACCGCGAATTTCGTGGCCGAATACACGGTGCCACCGGGAAACGGACGTCGTCCCGCCACCGAGCCGACATTCACGATATGGCCGCCGCCCTGTTCGATCATGGTGGGAAGGACCGCCCCGATACCATACAGGATTCCCTTCAGATTCACGTCCACCATCCGCTCCCACTCGTCCACCCGCACCTGGGAGAGGGGTGAGAGCGGCATCACGCCCGCGTTGTTCACCAGGATGTCGATGCGCCCGAACTCGGCCCGAGCCGCCCCGGCCAGAGCCTCCACGTCACTCCGTCGCGACACGTCCGTGGGACACGCGACGGCGGTCCCCCCGCCACGCCGGATCTCGGACACGAGGTCCTCGAGACGGTCCCTGCGCCGGGCCGCGGCCACGACCTCGACCCCGGCATCCGCCAGCGCGCGGGCCACCGCCGCTCCGATTCCACTGGATGCTCCCGTGACGATCGCCACCCGCCCACCGAGGGACTGGACTTCCGAGGGCGCCATCATCCGACCGGAGTGACCCCCGCCTGGGCCAGGGTGATGAGGAGGATCCGCTGGATTCCCCGGGCGCCGTTCCGGTTGATGAACCACTCTCCGGGAGAATGGGCCTCGCCCGCGACTCCACCCCCCCCGATGGTCACCGCGGGGATCCCCTTGGAGATGGGGATGTTGGAATCCGTGGAGCCACGCCCCAACCTGGGCTCCAGGCCGATGTGCCGGGTCGCTGCAGCGGCCCGCCGAACCAGAGCGGCCTCGGCGGCGATCTCGCCGGAGGGACGATCTCCGATGAGTTCCAGGTCCACCGTCAACTCCTCGCCGCGGCGCCGCGACACGTTGGCCTCGTCGATCGCCCGGCGAACGGACCGCTGGAACACCTCGTCGATCTTCGTCAGGCTCTCGGGAGATTCCGAACGCATGTCGACCTCCATCCACGCCTCGAAGGGGATGGAGTTGACCGAGGTCCCGCCCCCGATGCGCCCTACGTTGTACGACGTCCGGGGACCCGAGCGGGTCACGGCGTCCGCCGAGGTGTCGAAATAGTCGATGGCACGTCCCAGGGCGTGGAGGGGATTCGCGAGCCCGAACGCGCCCCACGAGTGTCCGCCGGGACCCCGGACGGTGACCCGATACCGATGGGAGCCCAGCCCCTGGTGGGTCACACCCGTGTCTCCGGTTCCGTCGATGGAGATGAAGGCGTCGATGCGCGGACCCCCGTCCCGGAAGAGGTGCTTCACCCCCCTGAGGTCGCCCAGACCTTCCTCACCGACGGTTCCGACGAAGAGGATGTCCGAGTCCGTACGGACACCCGCCTCGTTCATCACCCTGAGGACCGCGAGCACCGCCGCGAGGCCCCGGGTGTCGTCTCCGATCCCCGGGGCGAACAGGGTATCTCCCCGTTCCTGCACGGAGACGTCCGTGCCTTCCGGGAAAACCGTGTCCAGGTGTCCGGTAAGGGCCAGGACCGTTCCGCTCCCGGACCCACGCCGCAGTCCGATGACGTTCCCCACCTCGTCGACCCAAGCGGAGTCCACACCCAACTCCTGGAGCATCTCCAGAAACCGGGCGCCGCGCCGATCTTCCATGAACGGGGGCGCCGGGATCTGGGTCAACTCTACCAGGTCGGAGATGGTCCGGGCGTCGGTTTCCTCCAGGAGATCCACCGCCCGCCGTACCACCGGGTGTTGTGCCAGCGCCCGGATTTCCTGGTCGACGTCCTGTCCTGTCGTGGCCGAAGGGAGAACCGCGAAGATCGTCGTTCCTGCGATGACCGCGGCCGCGAGGGTCCTGAACGTGGGTAGGGTTGTCATCGGATGTCGGTGTTGGGGTGAGACGGAGTCTGGTCCCGACCGGAACCCCGGGGTCGCCCCCTGGTTCCAGGACGATGGTGTTGCGCAGAGGCAACGCAAACATATGTTTAACCGAAATATCCGAACCTCATCCTGAACGAGCGCATCCCCCCGAATGTCCTCGGCCGTCGACATGAGTGCGCTGCGGGCCTGGTATCGAGAGGCCATGCGGCACCGCGTTCGCTCCCTGGAGGCTCTTCGCCGCGGGGTGCGCAGGAACGCGACGACGGCGATCCGTGATGCCCGCGCGGTTGGACATGCGTTGCGTGGGTCCGGTGGATCCTACGGTTTTCCGGAGGTCACGGTGGCGGGCGCCATGCTGGAGGAGGCGGCGGACCGCGACGTCCTGCGCCGTATCGAGGGAGTGCTGAGACTCCTGCGCGGAGTGACGTGTCCCGATAGCGCGGCGGCGACCGCGGCAGGGAGCTGGCTGGAGGAGGTCGTGGGGAAGCCGGTTCCGGAACCCGACGACCCGAGCGAGTTCCGGGGATGGTGGTCCACCGCGGCGCGGGTGGCTTCGGTGGGGGAGGACGACCTGGCCGCGCGCGTGGCGGAGTACTTCGGTCTGGCCGTGGCATCCCTGGACGCGCCGCAGTCGACCGCGACCCGCCTGATCCCCGAAGCGGTGCTGGCGGAGAGAGACGTGCTCCCCCTCCGCGAGGACGGGAAGCGCCTGTTCGTCGCCGTGGCCGATCCCGCCGACCTCTCTCTGGAGGCGGAACTCCACGCCCTTTGTGGGAGGGAGGTCGTCCTGGAGGTGTCGCCGCCCACACGGCTGGCGGAGCGACGCAGGTCGTTCCTCGAGTCACGCACCGAAGTGGTCGGCCGGGTCGGGCTCGCGCCGAGGGACGAGCCGGGACCGGATCGGATCCTGCTGGTGGACGATGATGAGGATTCGCGCACTCTGGCACGCGCTCTCCTGGAAGGAAAGGGCTACTCCGTCATGGAGGCCGCCGACGGGAGGGAGGCCTTGGACGTTCTCGCGTCCAAGGCGGTGACCCTCGCCGTCGTGGATCTTCAGATGCCGGTCATGGACGGGAAGGAGGTCCTGAGTCGGATGCGCACAGACCCGGCGCTCGCTCACGTTCCCGTGGTGATACTCACGGGAAACGAAGATACGGATCTGGAGGCGAGCCTCATCGAGGACGGCGCGGCCGACTATCTGCACAAGCCCTTGGATCCCCGCCTCTTCCTCGCGCGCGTGGCATCGACCCTTCGCAGGGCGCGGAGTTGATCCGGGGTGGACGGCGTGAAGCTGCTTGATCTGCGACGACTTTTCTTCGATGCTTGTGGGCTCTGGATTCACGGGGTCGGACCGTCTTCGTGGAACCAACCATGACCCTGGATCATCCACCTCGCCGAATCGTCACGTAATGCAGACCCGGATGGGATACGATCGCCTCCTCGGCACCGTGGCCAGGATCGGCCGCGTCACTGAGGTCACCCTCGAACACGCGGGGTCCATCACGCTGTTGGCGTGGCAGGTCGTCCTGGCCACGGCGCGGATGAAGGTCGCGGCCCGGGAGGTGGTGAACCAGCTCTACATCATGGGGATCCAGAGCCTCCCCATCGTGCTCGTGACCGGGTCGTTGGCGGGGATCGTGACCAGCCAGCAGGGTGGATACCAGATGTCGAGCGTGGTTCCCCCGTACATCCTTGGGAGCCTCGTCGTCGAGACCGTGGTACTGGAGATGGGGCCGGTGCTCACCGCGCTGGTACTGGTGGGGCGGATCGGTGCCCGCATCACCGCGGAACTCGGCACCATGGTCGTCTCCGAGCAGATCGACGCGTACCACTCCCTGGGGCGCGACCCCGTGGCGTTGCTGGCCGCCCCGCGGGTGCTCGCCGGGATCTTGGCGCTCCCCCTCCTGGTCGGGATCGCGAACATCGTCGGAATCCTGGCCGGGCAGTTGGCGGCGGAGATCGACTCGGGGCTCGGATGGGAATCGTTCTTCTACGGGGCCAAGCTCTTCTGGCACTCGTGGGACCTCTTCTACTCGCTCACGAAGGCGATGATCTTCGGGCTCGCCATCCCGCTGATCTCCGTCCACATGGGGCTGCGGACCAAGGGGGGTGCCGAGGGGGTCGGGAGGACGACCACGCAGGCGGTGATGTTCATGACGCTGACGATCCTGATTCTCGACGCGGTCTTCCCGCCCTTGCTCCTGAATTGAGGGAGGCCAGTCCGTGATCCACTACCAGCATGTGTGGAAGTCCTTCGACCAGCCGGTCCTCGCGGGTGTCGATCTGGAGGTGGCCACCGGCGAGATGTTCGCGCTCTTCGGTCCGTCCGGGACGGGGAAGAGCGTGTTGCTGAAGACCACCATCGGGCTCATCACCCCGGACCGGGGTGATGTGAGCGTGGCCGGCATCTCCGTTCATCGGGCGGGCAGGGAGGCGCTGGAAGAGGTACGGAAGAAGGTGGGGTACGTCTTCCAGAACGCCGCGCTCTTCGATTCGCAGAACGTGTTCGGCAACGTCACCATGGGATTGCCCGAAGACGAGTTGCGTCGCCTCTCGAATCGTGAAGTCGCGCGCCGGGTGTGGGAGTCTCTGGAGCTGGTGAACCTGGAGCCCCACGCGGTGCTGTCCAAGATCCCCGCCGAGCTTTCCGGTGGGATGCGCAAACGGGTCGGGATCGCGCGGGCCATCGTGGGCCGTCCCGAAGTGCTGCTCTGGGACGAACCCACCACAGGGCTCGATCCGGTGAACACGGCGGCCGTGGAGCGTCTCATCAAGCGGCTGAGCGACGACCTCGAGGTGACTTCGTTGCTGGTGACCCACGACGTGGAGGGCGGCCTTCTCATGTGTGACCGGGTCGCCATGCTGGACGGCGGAGTCGTCCGCTTCTGCGGTACGCCCGACGAGTTCCACGCCTGTCCTGATCCATTGGTCCAGGCATTCATCCATCGTGAGGCGGCGGAAGCCGCACTCTCTTCCATCGCGGCAGTTTCATGAGCAATTTGACCTCCGGGGGTGGCGCGCACGCCACCGACGACGAGATCCGTGCTTCCCTCCCGGCACTCGAAAGCCGACACGAGGTGCGGGTCGGGATCTTCGCCATCGTCGGCCTCATCTCCTTCCTCGCCGTCCTGTTTCTGCTGACCGATCCGGCGACGTTCCGGGGACGGTACCTGCTCGTCACCACCCTGGACGACGCGGGAGGTGTGCGGCGTGGCGATCCCATCCAGATGAGGGGTGTCAACCTCGGTCGGGTGCACTCCTTCCACATGCGGTCGGACGGGAAAGTCGATCTCAAGATGGAAGTGGAAGGCGAATGGGAGATCCCCGTGGGCTCGACGGCCAAGCTCGGCGATCCGAGCCTCTTCGGGGGGCGCACCGTCATCATCGATCGGCGGGAGGGGACCGTCTACTACGTCGATGGAGACACCGTCCCCACGTCCACGGGATCGGGAGGGGGATTGCTCGGGTCCATGGATGAACTCACCGGTGGGGCCGGAGACCTCCTGGAGAAGTTGAACACGCTCATGGATCCCACCACCATCGAGTCGGTGCAGGGAGCGGCGGGTGAACTCGAGATTCTCCTCACCCAACTCTCGCAGATCACCCGGGAGCAGCAACGCACGCTGGGTACGCTCACCGCCAGCTTGAGCCGCACGGCCGAGGGCCTCGAGGGGGCCGGACCGGACGCAGCTCGGGTGTTGGCCCGTGCGGACACGGCGATGATGGTGCTCGCCCAGACCACCACCAATCTGGACGCGGCGTCCGCGTCGCTCCAGGAGATCATGGCGCGCATCAACGCGGGCGAGGGTACGTTGGGGCGGCTCAGCACCGACTCGGCGCTCTACGTGAACCTGAACCGGGCGGCGGAGAGTATGGCGCTCCTGCTGACGGATCTCCAGGACAACCCGAAGAAGTACATCAACGTGTCGATCTTCTAGCAGGACCGTCCCGGGGAGTGCGAAAGGGGGCGCGGGCCGAAACGGCCCGCGCCCCCTTTGTCTGCCCCTCGCCGAGTTCCTACCCGGTCACCACCCCGGGGCGAGCTGGAATCCCCAGTGCCATCCCTTTTCGGGACGCTGCCAGGGGTACACGTAGAAGACCTCCGCGATCATCATCCCCAGGATGTTCATTCGTGCCGACACTCCGGACGACGCCACCGGGATCCGTGCGTCGCTGGTCCTCGACCACTCCCAGTCAACGCGGTTGTTCTCGTCCCAGGCCGCTCCGGCATCGGTGAACAGGACGAGTTCGGTGGGGAGATACGGGAAGTTGATGATCCCGTATTGTTCCACCCCGATGAGCGGGATGCGGAGTTCCATGCTGGCCACCCCGATCTGCTGACCCCACAGCCGATCATAGACCGGACATCCGGGCACATTGGGGTCTCCGCACTCGTTCTGGGTGAAGCTGTTGTAGTAGTAGCCCCGGACCAGTGTCTGGTATCCGATGAAGAGAGGACGAAGGAATCCGAAGCCGCCGGCCATGGCTTCCTCGGGGTCCACGCCGTACCGCCCGTAGTGGAGGCCCCTCACGCCGATGGTGAGGTTCTGCGTGGGGCTGAAGTACCGGCGCCAGTCGGCGACCAAAGTATTGTAGTCGGCGTCTCCTTCGGTTCTGCCGATCTCCAGTCGTGTCCTTCCTCCCCGGATGGGGCTCACGAACCCGAAGAATGCGTTGTCCTCCACGAAGGCCAGCGAGCCTTCCACCATGTTGATGGCATCCGCCTCGAGGCTGTCGTGCTGGATCAGCTCCCACCCGATGGGCCGTCCGAAGGCGTCCACGTAGAACCGGTTCTCCTCCAGGTCCATCCCGTACCGTGACGCGCCTCCGGAGAACTCCACCCGCCTTGTGGTCGAGAAGGGGTAGGAAAGCCGCGCCACCGCCGAGTTGATGAACAGGCGATATCGGAGGATCGACTCGTAGTACCCGAGTTGCGGGTCGACGCCGCGGGTATAGTAGTCGAGGATGTAGGGGATGCGCCCGCCACCCACCGCCCAGTTCCAACGGTCGGAGAGGTTCTGGTAGAAGGCCTGGCCCCCGATGTCCTTGAACGTTCCCTGGGCCGACACGGCGACGCCGAGCGATCGGTTCCCGAGCATGTCGCTGAAGAAGGCGGCCGCTCCTCCCCCGAGATAGTTTCCGAAATAGTCACCGGTGCTCACGCCGATGGTCGGCTGTCCCACGTAGTCGAGGGAGAGCGACGAGCGGTAGGCCTCGGCGTCCTCGGCGCGGAACGCGGAGCTGGCGAAGAGACCCGTCCCCGGGTCCGAGAGGTAGGTCGCCACCCGGCTGAAGTTCCCTGGATCCGCCGGCGACAGCTTTCGCCCCGGCTGGCTCCGCGCGTCGTCGACCACCACGGCCGTCGGACCGGAAATGGGTTGGTCTACCCGGTACACATGGTACTCGAGGCTGTCGAACACGGAATAGACCATCGCCCCGGTCCGCGCCGCGACGGTCATGGCCGGCGAACTGTATGTGATCCCGCTGATCCCGGTCGTCACGTTGGTGATCCGCTGGAGCGCGCCGCCGGCGAGTTCCAGCGCGTACACGTCGCTCACTCCGTCCTGATCCGAGATGAAGTAGAGTGTGCGGCCGTCCGGCGCGAACTGGGGATTGCTGTGCTTCACGTTTCCGAACACGGGGAGGTGGGTCACCTGCCGCGTCGCCACGTCGAGGAGAGCGAGCTGGAAGGCGCTGTAGCTCAACGCCTCGAAGTCGGTCTCCGGCCCCCGGTCGGAGGCGAACGCGATGGTCGACCCGTCGGGCGACCAGGCGGGCTGGAAGTCGGCGTTCTTGTCGTCGGTGAGCTGCTGGACCGCCCCCGACTCCAGGTCCAGCATGAAGAGGTCTCCGATCCCCCCGCGGGATCCCGAGAAGGCGATCCAGCGTCCATCGGGGGACCAGGCCGGCTGGGTGATGGATCCGATCCCCTCGTCCACGAAGGACACGATCCGCTCGGACGCGCCGTCGCGCGTGCGCACGATCTGGAGTTCGCTGTCGCCTCCGGCGGTGATCAC
>Ga0224501_10000647_pt1 | contig 27047 bp, 32 predicted proteins | sample SF_Oct11_sed_USG_4_FD_169105 | JGI IMG/M metagenome (GOLD analysis project Ga0224501, IMG submission 169105) | Sediment microbial communities from San Francisco Bay, California, United States - SF_Oct11_sed_USGS_8_1 | ecosystem: Environmental > Aquatic > Marine > Sediment | place: USA... | reverse complement strand
TTGATAAAGAATCGCAGAGAAGAAGAGTTTGCTAAAACGGTTAAGGAGTTCCTTCTCACCCTTTTCCTAGTAGCCTTCATCGTCAACGTTACCGGCTTGATCTTGGGTGAAATCAGCCAGGCCATAGGAGACAGGCCCGAAATATACGTAGTCTACCCGGCGCTGATTGACACAGTCGGTGATGTAGGTTCCATTGTAGGGTCTACAGCAACAACCAATCTCGCCTTAGGCACGCTTAGACCGACTTTCTCCTCAATCAAACAGCACTTGGCTGTTATCGGCGACGGATGGATTGCCTCAGTGATAATGTTTATGCTCTTCTTCACAGCGGCTTCCACTACACATGGGACGGCTGTTCTAGGCGGCCTATCGAAGTTTGCCGCTCAGATCTTGATCACTAACGTCTTATCCGTCTCGGCAATAGTGATCATCTCCTACGCTGTGGCTATCAACACATACAAAAGGGGCTGGGACCCGGACAACTTCGTAATCCCCATTGAAAGCTCACTAGCAGACAGCATAACGAGCCTCTCTCTTTTGATAGCCGTAACCACAATTGTTTGAGATTTGGGTGCCCTTAGATGGGAGTTAAAGCCTGTCTTAGACCGCTTTTTTAGGAATGATTTCACTCGTAAAAACTATACCCCTAGTGAATTCCTGAAAGTTGCGGGTCGTTTCTATTCCTCAATTCGATACCTCTATCCCCTCTCTCTTGAAATATGATTTTGTGGACGATTTCTACCCACAAAATCGATACCCCTTCTATTCTTATGTCTTCGAGGAATCCCGGCGTCGATGTCGTAGAAAAAGATTTGAATATTGTTTTAAACCTATCTTCCATATTTTCTAACAAACCAAATAATTCCTATTATTACTGCTGGGATGCCGAAAATGATTAAGGCCCATTTGAAGACAGTGATCCACGCGTCTATAAAATATCTATAGTTTAGGCTTCCAAATTCAGTCAGCCAATTTCCATCAATGGCGACATATATACACACACCTATAAACATTAAAAATCCGAATGCTCCGCCACCTTCGCTTTTTTTTCCGCGCCTTTTCTTGTGTTCTTCATCTTTCTTGAATCGTAATTTTATTTCTTCTTTTAGTTCTGGAGGAAAGACTGCAAACCAAATTATAGCTACAATGATTCCCGCTACGGCTAAAGTGGGCAATACAACAATTAACAATATCCATAGAAAAAGGAATATAACCCATTCTATTGCGGTTCCCATTGAAAATTGATCGAATGTCCATGTCCCTTGACCACCAATTGTCGAAGTGTTGATGTACCAATCCAATGTTAGAATGAATCCGATAATGGCCCCAATTATGATCAATCCGAATATCAAAACAAAATACCAATATCGAACGACTAGATTTTTCCAAAATACCTCGTTACTTATTTCATTAGAATTTTCTTCACTTGACATTTTGAACACTTTATTAATGATTGTTTAGCTAGCTATCTGCGAGTCAACCTGCTTATTTTGGTTAGCTTGTAACATTGGTGCGAACAAGAGATAGCTAGCATCTAGATGAACACCGTTCTTGCTCTTCCTCGTTTTAGCTAGCTAGGGTTCATCGAATGTGTATAGATTAATGGTGTGTGTGGGGTTAAAGTTTAGTCCAACCAACCAACCAACCTTGTTCATGCTCTGGGAAAAACAGGTTGAGAACAGAGCGTTGAGAGTGTGCGTGCTCTGGGAATTTCCAACTCAGAACCAGAGCGTAGAGTGCTATCTCAGAACTAAGCTACCCAGAACAAAATGTCCTATCGTTCTATGATAGCACGATCTCAGAACAATATGTACTGTCTTAGAACAATAGGGAACAGAGCGTGGGAAAAGTTTTTCACATTCATTTCTGATACTATTATTGAACACTGATGAAACTATTTTCTCAAAGGAAAGGTATCAAACCGATCAAGACCAAGATGCAGATTGATTCTATGGATCAACACCTGAGAAATCGTCTATGGAATGCGTTAGAGACTTTCTACTGGAGACCAGGTCGTTTGAAATATACTTCCGCTACTGCTTTGAGGTTAATTCAGGGACTTGCTGATTACAGCGACGGACTACTGAATCTGTTTACTAGGATATGGGACGATTTCCTGAAAGTCCCACTTGACACGATGAGTCTAAAGTGGAGCGATAATCACACATATATGAGAGATTACTTTTTCAGTAAGGCGTCTTGGTATGATGTCTATGATCTCATAGAGTTCGTTGCCGAATACTATCCTCAGGAAGCTAGTAACAAGAACTTCATGGATGCTTGTAACTCTGTACTGGAAAGTGAAATGTCTGCATACCGTTTCGTTGGTGGAAAAATAACACAGGTAACTGCTGAAGAAGAAATCTCCGAGATCGAGGAAGCCTTAGACATTCCGCTGAAACCTGTTCATGATCACTTAAAGAAGTCATTGGAATTGTTCTCTGATAAGAAAAGTCCTGACTACCCAAATTCCGTTAAAGAATCAATAAGTGCTGTCGAGTCTATGTGCAACAAAATAACTGGTATGAAGAAGTCTACGTTGGGCAAATGTCTCGATAGGATAGATTCTGTTGTTCCGATTCACGGAGCTTTGAGAGAGGCATTTGATCACTTGTATGGATATGCAAGCAGTGAGGAAGGCATCAGACATGGATCAATAAAGCAGTCTGATGTTGACTTTGAAATTGCGAAGTTCATGCTCGTTTCATGTTCTGCATTCGTAAACTACCTTATCTTAAAAGCGTCTAAGGCTGGAATAAAGATATGATACTTGTTAGCTAGCTAGCTAAAATATCGAAATCTCTGAAACTCATATCTACCACTTCATCCTTCATCAATGACTAGCTAGCTAATTATTTCTTTTTGAGGTAGAATAGAACTCTGATTCTGTAAGTGTCGGTTTGTGATGGTTTGTAATTTTCTGTTCCATCATAGTGTGCATAAACTTCTACGGAGTCATCCCACCAGTCCTGTTGTTTCGCTTTCCAGTCTATCGTGAAATCTCCATCTTTATTTGTCATGGCAGAGACAAGCACATCGTCACCCATTAAAGACCTGTCTCTCTCATAAATGTCGATTTTTGCGTCTCCTATCCCTTTACCGGTGTCACTGGTCATCAGCTTTCCTTCGAAAGTTACTATTGAATTCAAATCTACACTAGTGGGAGGACAAGACATCTTAAGAGTAGTATCAACTGCACCAACAGCTGGTTCTACAGGTGCTTCTGGGGCCTCAGCCATTTGATCTACAGTCAAATCTTCCATTTCAGCATCGCAACTATTCTGAACTGCTTCAATTCCATTCATGCAACCCTTTTTAGTTTCATAAGCCTCACTAGCAGCAATAATCTCTCCATTAGAAGCCCTCAAATTGAATCTGAACTTAGAAGCAACATCTGTGAAAACCTCATACTTCGGATTAGACAATTTCTCCATTTCAATCGTTTTATCTTCAATATGGGAGTTGCAGTTACTTTGGACAGCCCTTACACCATTCATGCAGCCAGCTTTGCTCTCATAAGCCTCACTGACAGCCACAATTTTGTTGTTTGCAGCACGAAGTCTGAATCTGTACTTTCCAGCCATGTCTCTATAGACTTGATATTTGGCTTTCAAACAAATCACCAAGAAATATACTATCACATGCTAAGTAAATAGATTTTGTGTTAATTATTCCATTACACCACCACTAGCTAACTAGCTTATTGTTTTTACAACTCTGATAGAAACTTATAAAAACTAAATTTTCGAGAAGTATCATGGGTAAGAAATGATTATACAACCTTTTTTCACGAAGGGAATCGCTCATAGTTCCTATCTTCTTGGAGACTTAGGCATCTGCGCTATTGTCGATCCCAGACGTGATGTGGACATTTACATTGCTGCTGCAAAATCCTTGAATATGAAAATAACCCATATCCTAGAAACTCATTTGCACGCAGACTTTGTTTCAGGACATCTAGATCTTGCTAATAAAACTGGAGCTGAAACATATGCCCCTAAATCAGGGAAATGCGAGTTCGAACATATCGGTCTTTCTGAAGATGACAGCTTCAAGATAGGTAATATGGTGTTGAGTGTGTTTGAAACGCCGGGACACACACCAGAGCATATAACTTATGTTGTAACTGACGAAGCTCGTGGTACAGAACCTTCGTGCGTTTTCTGCGGTGACACTCTCTTTGTGGGTGATGTGGGCCGTCCAGATCTTTTCCCTGGCAGAGCAAAAGAGCTAGCTTCAAGCCTTTATGATAGCCTGCATACGAAGTTGCTGACACTTCCTGATTTCTGTGAAGTGTATCCTGCACACGGAGCAGGGTCTTTGTGCGGAAGAGCCATGGGAGCGAAAAGAAGTAGCACCATCGGATATGAGAAGCTGTACAATGATGCCTTGCGCATTAAAGATAAAGAAAGATTCATCGAATCTCTTACGACAAATATGCCCGCAGCTCCTGATCACTTCAGTCGTTGTTCTGAAATAAACAGGAAAGGTCCTACGCTAATAAAGAGTTTATCTTCGTTAATGCCACTAGATCCTCTAACTTTCAAAAATGAGGGAGAAAAAAGGAGTGCTGTTGTGCTGGATATACGTAGTTACGAAGCATTCGGAGGGCAACATATTCCTGGAGCCTATCATATTGATTTTAGTGGTAATTTCGCTACTTTTGCAGGATGGATTATTCCACCCAACAAGAACATTTTGTTAGTTTCAGAATCGATGGAACAAGCAGAGGAAGCAGTAATATGGTTGAGAAGGGTAGGTCTCGACAACACAATAGGTTTTCTCGATGGAAAAATGCATACTTGGGTTAATGAAGGGTTGCCTACAAACCATATTAATCAACTTTCAGCAATAGAACTCCATAATCGGATAACGAAGGGTGAAGAGGGAATACTGGTTGATGTGCGAGCTGTCAGTGAGTTTGAAACACGCCACATCGACGGAGCACTAAACATTCCTGCACCTGATCTTAGAACACGCTATAAAGAATTGGATAAAAATAGTCAAATCACCTTGATTTGCAGATCCGGGCATCGTTCAAGTTTAGCAGCTAGTCTACTTAAACAACAAGGATTTAAAGACGTTTCAAGCGTTGCAGGCGGTATGTCAGGTTACAACGCTGCAGGTTATATCCCCGAATGTCCTATGTGCTCTATTCCTCATGGACCACGTTTCCTAGGAAGACCGGACAAACAATCATCTTAACAGACTCACAAATTATTTAACTTATTTGAGCGTAAAACTAAGATTTAAGGTGAGTCATAATGTTCCCATTAGGCATAGTTCCCTACATAATAGGTGGGATACTCATAGGAATCGGGGTTAGCTATATTTACATTACCACAGGGCTTCACGCAACACAAAGCAGCTTCTTCAGCACAACCCTCTCCTTTTTCACGAAAAGACCGTATTTCCAACAAAAACAGTATCTAGACTCCAGAAGTTGGCGCATTACCTTCGCAGCGGGGGTAATTCTAGGAGCCTTCATTTACACTATAACGTTGTCCCCTGAGGGCTTCTTTACAACTTCAGTGCAATGGTGGCGCCTTGCAATAGGAGGTTTCCTAGTGGGCTTTGGCACAAGGCTTTCAAAAGGATGCACATCAGGGCATGGCATAAGTGGTTTGGCTTCTCTGTCTACTACTTCTTTGTATGCGGTCGCAACGTTTCTCGCTGTAGGAATAGGTACAGCGATGGTGTTTCAAGCTCTGGGGGTAACGCCTTGAGAATAAGACATTTTTTTGTGTTCACAGGAGGTTTACTTTTTGGCTTCGGCTTAGCCTTCGGTGGCATGGCAAAGCAAGAAGTTGTCCTAAGCTTTTTACAGCTCAGAGATCTAGGTTTGCTTTTACTTCTCGGCGGATCCGCCTTAGTGACAGCACTTACCATCAACCTAGTTCCAAAATTATTGAAAAAACCATTACTTGGAGGAGAATTTAAGAAAAGGAAGCGCACACTAAACAAAAATACTATTATCGGAGCAGCAATATTTGGCGTAGGCTGGAGCCTCTCAGGTCAGTGCCCAGGATCAGCTATGGCAAGCATAGGAGTAGGCAACATGCCTGTTTTAATTGGAATTGTCTCAATGTTTCTTGGAGCCTACGTAATGGGCAGGTTCTTTACTTAGTAAAGTTTAGTTAACTCTTTTGTACATGATTTATAGCCTAAACAGCTGATTCGGGTATAGGCAAAGTAGTCGAGATTCTAGCAAACTCTTTTGATAGAAAGTTTAAGAAGTCTAACAAACCTACAGTCGTTTAATTCTAAAAAAAGATCGTCTTATCTATTTCCGTATTCAGATCTGATCTAAGGTGAATAGTCTCGATTTGGTTCAGTAAAGTATTTTTAGAAACGGTATAACTATATCTATGGAAAAACCTATGACGGATAACAGTGAACAGGAAATCCTCGCTAAAATCCGAACTTTGTTGGCTTTGGAGAGAAATCATCTAGCTGAAGAAAGAACAGAACTCGCTGAATTCAGAACTGGTCTAGCTCTTACTGTGATAGCTCCTGCACTGAGTACCGTTATTGCATACATCTTTTCGCTTCTGCAAGTAGAATATGTTCTTATCTTTGATGCGCTCAACTTTATTTTTTTCGCTTTTCTTACCGTTTGGGGAATATGGACAAGTCTTCGTTCACGTTCTAAATTGAACAAAATAAGGAAGAAGAAAATGATTTTGAAGGATCGTGTATGTAAAGTTATGAGCAAGTCTAAATCTGTTCAAGATCTCCTAGAGGATTGTATATCTTTAGAAGAAGCGAAAACCATGTGAAGAACCGGAAGCAATAAAACAGAAGATTCTGGAATTGGAGAATAAAATCACCAAAACCCTGCAAGAAATTACTATCTAGTGTAGCTAGCTTTCCCAATTGACCTCACCTCCCGCTTGATTCGAAAGAGAAACTTGTAGCGTACGTAATACAGCGTATACCGTGCACACGCCATATAGCGTCCATAATGTAGCGTCCTTCTATCTCTGAGAGCGCACAGCGAGGCACGAGCGTCCTTAGATACTCTCAAAGCGTACTATGGCTTAGGTACTCTCCTATACCTATTTGCCTATATGGTGTGTGTGTGTGTGCACTAAACTTTAACCCCACACACACAGTTGAAAAATACGTGAAATGCGCCCATTCAAGCCAATAAAAGTAAGACATAAGAGTTTGATAGGTTCTATTTATCTAGCTCACTGATGATCAGGTGGATGCTATGAGTGAAAACAAGACGCTAATTGCGTATGCTACGAGAGGGGGAACGACGGAAGATTATGCTAAAGCGATCAGCTCTGTGCTCATAGACGAATTCAAAATGCAGGCAGATCTAGTTAATCTAAAGAAGACGCGTAATCCTGACTTGATGCAGTACCAAAACATCATCGTTGGAGCAGGCATAAAGATGTTTAGAATGCACAAGGAAGGCGCTGAGTTTCTTGAGAAGAAGAATTTCAGAGAGAAAAACGTAGGAATATTTCTTTCATCGCTGGTACCGCGAGATGAGGCGATCAAGAAGTACGTCGACGTCATCCTTCAGAAGAACACAACCCTGAAACCAATTGCTGTGGAAGTCTTTGGGGGAAGAATGAGAATATTCGGAAGAACCAGCCAAGACATGACGGATATCGAAAAAGCCAAAGAGTGGACCCGAAAGATCGCGGAGCACTTACGAAGTTGACACACACAGTACGTAACAGAGATAGTAGAAAAGAAGAGGAAAATGATCTAAGTACTCTCCAAATTCTTTTAATATACGATTCATCTGGCTCCATTAAACCGAGTAACATAAGGTCCTTAAGAAGATCTCTTAAGGACATGAACGCAGAGAATGTGGCTGTTATGAAGAAGCCTTAGGATAAGAGTTTGTCATACTTCGGCAAACTGCAATTCTAGGAGTCCATGTCTTCCGTTCATCTCTCAAGAACTTAGCAAACAATAATGCTTCCTCGCTGATCAAAGTGTCAATAGTCTGTCTCTTGCCTATTCTTATTCTGGGAACCTCAACCACAGATTCAAAGAGAGTCTGAAGTTGCTTCATCATTACTCTCGTCTTGACACCGTTTAGATACTCGCGTTTTCCCTTACGCTTCCTCGAAACACTCTCAGACTTCACAGTGAACTCCTTCTTCTTTAGTTGTTGACAATATTGGATCACGAAATCATCAACTAGATACCTGTAGAGCTCTTGGAAGTCACAGACTAGACTTGGCTTACCAAACTGCACAGAATGAAGAAAACCAAGATACGGCTCAAAAACTGAAATATATTCACATCAATCACCACGGGGTGTTCTTTGACCTAACTTCCGTTTATCAACTTCAATTCCTATTGCTTCCGGCTTATTAATGAGAAATGGTTCTACTTACCATAAAGTCTAATGTAGAAATCATTACCAGAATTGTTACACAAGATTTGAGTTATACCCTAATTGAAAGGACGAAAGAAAACATGCTACTGGAAATAGTTCCCTATTCAAATGTAATTGTTGGTTTACTGGTTTTTTTTGTGGGTTTTATTTTTCATTGGGTCGGACAATTAGCTAGCTAGCTAAACCATAGGAAACATAAATACGCAAAAATGAATATGTGTTGGCTAACACTCAGATTTCGGGAGAAGGAACATGTGAAGAAAGTCTTGAGGCTTGGCGCATCTTGGCACAGCCCAGCACTGGATAATTTTGAGCAGCTAGCGCATACATATAAAGAGATGGGCTTCAGTGCAGCTGTCTGCCCGATTGTTGAGCCCAAGAAGATAGAAGAACTCCGGCGAGCATTCGCGGATGAGGATGTTGTACTTGCCGAAGTGGGAGCTTATGGTCACAATATTATAGACCCGAATGAGGAGCAGCGTCAGAAAAATATTGAATTCATTAAGGGTAGGCTTCGCTACGCAGAGGAAGTTGGTGCCCTCTGCTGTGTTATGCACGGGGGATGGGTGGGGACAGGTGGATTCAGCAGTGGCGGCGCTGGGAATTTCTCTAAAGAGGCGTTTGATAAAATTGTTTCGGCGGTTCAGCAGATCTTGGACGAAGTTGAGCCGGAAAACACGAAGCTGGTGGTGGAGACAGAGTCCGACGTTCTACCGGACGGCCCTGAAGAGTATCTACAGTTAGTTAAGGCGGTTAACCGACCGAGTTTCCGGGCTCACTTCGATCCAGTCAACATCATCACAAGCCCGCGACGATATCATTTTAACGGTGAATTCCTAAGAAAATGTTTCTCCCTGCTCGGGCCTTTCATCGTCAGTTGCCATGCCAAAGATGTATGGTACGCCAATGATGAAAAGTACTACCCTGTTGTTCGGATAGATGAGGTGGTGCCGCCTGGAAGAGGTAAGTTGGACTATCGAACTTACCTCAGAGAAGTCTCTAAACTCGAACCTTCGCCTCCGCTGATAATGGAACACTTGCCAGGGAAGAAAGAAGCCGTCGAAGGGCGGGATTTCCTGTTCAGAATCGCCGATGAAGTTGGGGTTTCATTTCTCTACTGCGAAAGGGAAAAACATTGATGCAATAGGTGATAACAATGGAAACGATGAAAGTTGTAGCCATAACTGAAGTTCGTAAAGCTGAACTTGTGGAAAAACCGATTCCGAAGCCCAAAGAAGACTGGGCGCTGGTTAAGATTCTTTCCGCGCCTATGTGTACTGAATATAAATCGTGGCTTAATCCCGGAAGATTACCAATAGAAGGCATGGGACATGAAGCTGCGGGAGAGGTTGTTGAAGTTGCTCAACCGTGCAAGGTAGAAGTAAGCGACCGCGTAGTCGTGCAGCCAGGAACACACGCATGCGGTGAATGTTCATTGTGTCTTTCGGGTTGGTATATCCATTGTCAGAGCAGCAAATACAGGGGGTTTGTCAAAAACTACGGTACGTACACTCAATATATAGCGGCCCCTTCGTGGGTTCTATCGCCCATTCCAAATGATGTCTCTATTGATCATGCTTCTCTAGCAGTCTGTGGTCTCGGTCCGACCTTTAACGCGCTCAAATATATGAATTTGAACGCTTTCGATACGGTGTTAATAACGGGTTTTGGACCAGTTGGCATCGGCGGCCTCATCAATGCAAAGTATCTTGGTGCACGAGTAATCGTGGTTGAGAAAACTGCTTGGCGAAGGGAAAAAGCAAAGGAACTTGGAGCAGACTTGGTTTTGAACCCAGCAGACGAAGATGTGCTGAAAAGGATAATGGAATTCACTGATTCAGTTGGTGTTGACTGCGCTGTTGAATGTGCCGGAGACAGTGTCGAAGCTGAAAGGCTCTGTATAGATGCAACCCGCCGCAGAGGAAAAGTCTCATTCGTCGGCGAGTGCAGCGAAGATTTCGCTATTCGAGTAAGCCCAGACCTCATCAGAAAAGGACTAACCCTCTATGGATCATGGCACTACAATCTTGCAGACTATCCGGACATGCTCAAGGTAATTCGTAACTCACCTCTAATAGACAAACACATCACTCACACATTCCCGCTCACCAGAATTCAAGAAGCAATGGAAACACGTGCTTCACTTGAAACAGGTAAAGTTATACTGAAGCCTTGGGAGTAGATACAACGAAACTTCACGTTTCCTATCCTGTACTATAGCTGGCTAGCGTTCTGACGCATTCTAGTTCTCGCTCTCGCCCTAGCTAGCTAAAAAAAGGCTAGGGGAAGAGGTCTACCCGTCTCTCTGTCTGCCTGCGTCTGCTCGTGTCCGCCTTGGAGCAAATGTCCGCTATGAAGCTGTTTGATCCGATCAGAGTGACCTTGACTGATTATCATCCGCTATATTCATTAGAGCAAAGCCACAGAGTCTAATGCAGAAGAGTGGAGAGTCTTGGATATGAGAAAGATAGCAGTTATTGCATTCGTCATAGCTGTATTGGGGCTGTCGTTCGCCTACATCATCATTCAGCAGGCTCCTGAGTTGATATTCGGGCCTTCGCCAGCTGTGATCAAGATGAAGCTGCCGGAGCCGCGACAAGATGGCGAAGTCTCGATCGAGGAGGCTCTGCTGAAGAGGAGATCGATCAGGCAGTATACTGGTGAGCCCTTAACCCTTCAAGAGGTTTCGCAGCTGCTCTGGGCTGGTCAAGGGATCACCGATCCCAGAGGCTTGAGAACCGCTCCATCCGCTGGAGCTCTCTATCCACTCGAGATCTACGTTGTCGTTGGAGACGTTGAGAACCTTGCTGAGGGCGTTTACAGGTACGAACCGGTGGAACATGAACTAGTGAAGATTCTTGAAGGAGACAAGAGGACAGATTTGGCCACAGCCGCACTTGGGCAGTCTTCGGTTAGTGACGCAGCCATAGACATAGTGGTTACAGCGGTCTATGAAAGGACGACTGTCAAGTATGGCGAAAGAGGCATCAGATACGTGCACATAGAGGTGGGACATGCAGCTCAAAACATGTGTCTCCAAGCAACCGCGATGGATCTCGGAATCGTAACCGTCGGAGCATTCGATGACCAGCAGGTGAAAGAAGTCCTGAATCTGCCAGAGGATGAACAGCCGCTATACGTAATACCGATAGGAAGAAAGTGAGCTCTGCGAATCCTTGTCTCCAATCTCCTAGACGCCACAGTTTAGGCATGTTCGGCTGTTTTCTGCTAGAAAGAAGTAGGCGTCCCGGATTCTATCGAATGTAACCTTTCCTCCTCAGATACGCGTCTATATCTTTGCGAGAGAATCCGACCTTTTCGGCAATCAGTTCGGCGTGACTCCTCTTTGAGACTCCTGGGAGGAGTCTGTATGTTGGCTTCTTCTTCTTGAATTCAACTTGCAGATTTTGAGACCTTCCCTCTCGGTGGAATCTCCTCGCCAACTCATGATTGTGGGTGACCAGTATTGTGGTGCTCCCGATTCTGTGGAAGCCGTTTAGGATGGCGTAGGATATCTCCATCTTTTCCTCGTAGGTGGTTGCCTCGGCAAGCTCATCCAACACGACCAGGCTTCTCGGCGTTGCTTTGAGAAATATATCCCTTGTCTTCATCAATTCAGTGCCGAATCTTCCCTCAGCATCCACAATCGAGTCAAACATCGGTGCTTGATACAATATTCTGTCCGCAATACTCAACTCGGCTTCTTCGGCAGGAACATAGCATCCAACCTGAGCCAGAAGTTGCATCTGAGCAATGGTCTTGCAATAGGTTGTTTTCCCGCCGCTGTTAGCACCGGTGATTATCGTTATTCTTTCACCATCGACATCCACGGCGTTCGGGATATGATCAGGGTTCCCCTTAGCCAGAATCGGATTCCTCACATTCTTGGCCACTAAGTAATGCTTGCCATCATCGGATACCGTCGGGAGAACCATGTGTTCTCCCATGGCCCTAGAATAATCATAGAATGATAATAACTCGTCGATCATGCCCAAGGCCTCGATACCCCTCACGATGTCGGGATCCGTCCTGTAAATCTCCCTCAGTGGATCAACGAAATACTTCCTATCAAAAACCTCTGGGAGAGAATATACAAGAGGAGAATACGCGATGGCTGCCAAGGCCGCTATGAACTGCGTCGATTCAAACGGCATCAACAGGAACAATGCAACAAAGGGTACCCACAGCGTCGGCTTTGATGAACGAAGGGTGAATTTTATCCTAGGCGTGAAAAGCTGCACTTCTTTTCCAGTCTTTAGACCTCCGAAAGTCTTGTATACCGGCCCTTTCATCAGTTCGAATACGCGCTTATCATCGATATTTTGAATATCTTCCACCAAGATTCTGATGTATGGCGATTCTAATCTGCGAAAACCTTTGACTCCGTCGACCATATTACTAAAGAACTCCATTGATTCGTGATACAGCTTGTATTGATCGATGAATCGAAGATTGTATGGTTCGCCTTGGACATATGAACACTCAAAGAGGTAGCGATGTACATACGGTTCTTTTCTAGCGAGCGAGTCCAGATAGGAGCTCAATGCCCCTCTTGATTCGCTATCTTTCTCGAGCTCTCTGAGGGAAATCTGCTTCTCAAGGATCAATTCCAGAGAGTCAAGGGGCCTCAATATCGATCTGAATAACGTTGCTGCACCAGTCTTGGTTCTGGCATGATTGATCGAATTGAATAAGGCTGCAATATCGATCGTGAAAAGAGTTGCTTCATCAATAATTCTAGGCGACAATCTTTCAGCGACTTTGCCAGGGTCATCGTATACTTCCCCTTGGCTATCGATGCTGAAAAGATCCTCGTATGAACTGTGAACTAGCTTCTCTAATCTGGACATCTTGACGCGCACGTAAACTCGGCTTTAGATGTTCTGTCTCAATAACAGTAATAGTTATCAAGCCTAGAATTAGGAAGATGCAGGTTAAAAAGTGATAGCATCTCACGTGCGCTCCCAACACACCCTTCTATGTTACCCCACACTGGCACTTGAGCAAGCTACGATCTCGTCACAGATGCCGTACTTCCTACATCTGTCCAGATCCTTCTCAGCGATATGGAACATATCAGATCATCAAGACTTGAACCAAGACTCTCCTTCTATGGGCTTCTCTACTATGAATTACTGCTGCCGAATACAAAACCATAAAGCCAACACCTGAGGACAGACCTCGATAGCCCGGAGTGATTGGCTGACTAGCTGTGGCGGGAAATTACCAGCCTACCGTCGTGCCGAAAATGAACATTTCAATGAAGGCTAGGGCTATGAAGGATGTGAAGACGACTATCGCCCTGTTCTCTTTGGCCTTGTATAAGGTCATCGGCCCGAGATAGAATTGCATCGCGAAGGAGTAGAAAGCAGCGAACAATGAAATGTAAGGTAGGAAACCGCCGAGCAGACATGGGCCTATTCCATAGCATGCAGCTTTCCATCCGTTCAGGATAGATCCTTGGCCTCCTATGAGCCTGTAGGTCGCATGCAGAAGCAGAGTTAAAGAGAAGAGAATTGGAATCGCAAATGAGAAGATCAGAAATGGCTCTAATAGATATGCATAGACCCCGTAAAGAGGGATCAAGCTATTCTTGACGATGTTATAGGCCGCAATTTGTGACTGATAAGCTGCAGAGAAATCTGTGCTTTCCATCCCAAAGAAATTCACAATTGATGTCGCTGTAGAGACGAATAGGGTTATCCATAGAAAGAATGCGAAGGAGGGTCTCCAATCTTCATTTCTAGTATTATCGAAAAACTCGGTTGGATTGGCTATCTGCTTCAACAGCGTACTCAACATGCCGAATCTCATTTTCTCACACCATTTGCTTTTCCAGTTTTTCATAATTAAGAAAAAGTAGAAATTTATATATAAGGCTTTCCTGAAATGATTGGGCATGGGCAGAATTGCAGATCTGGAGAGAAAGACAGTTTCTCTGTGGGAAGACATTGCAGAGGCAAGGGGATTCGACAGGGTGGTAGGAACTGTCCTTTGCACCCTAATCATTGAGAACATTCCTCTGTCCCAAAGGGAGATCGCGGAAAAGACAGGGTACAGCATCCCGACTGTTAGCAAGACTTTGAAGATACTTGTGCCGCTCGGCTCGGCGCGCAAGATCAAGGAGCCCGGAAAGCGTGTCACATTATATCATGTTGAGATGCACCCCCTAGAGATATTGAGCGGAACCCTGACGAGGTGGATACTCACAGCGAGAACTATGGCCAGGAGAATGTCAGAAATCCATGAAGAACTGGAGAAAGCTAGGGCCGAGGACCCGGAAAGGGCTCAAATGTTAATGCGCATGCTGAGAGAATGCGTGGATCCTATTCCCGAGGTGACAGAGATAATGGAGAAGGCTATCGAAGACATCCATAAAGCTATGCAGAAAAGAAAGCAATCGAGATGAAGAGTTCCGCGACTGATAGGTCGAATGATTGCGCCTGTAGCTGTTGATTAAGGGCGCCCTCCTATTCGACGGCATACTTGCTTACTGCTTTCTCATCTAGCTGGATTCCAAGGCCAGGTCCCTTTGGCACGTCAGTGTAGCCATCATGAATTGTGCAGAACGATCCTTCAATCAGATCATCTTCCAGCATATAGAATGTGTCGGCGGGCATTGTCGCGTTTCTGATAACCGAAGCTAGATGCAAGCCGAAGACATGTTGAACCCCTGAGGAGACACCCAGCGGATTGACCCACCCAGACATTCCAGCTTCTTCCGCTATGGATGCGGCTCGAAGGCACCGGGAGACAGCTCTTCCACCATATCCGGATTCTTCTATCGATTCCATTCCGCCAGCGTTGAAATAATCGATCGCCCCCGACCTAACGGCGATAAGGAATGCTTTGGGGTCTTCTGTGTGCCAAGCCAATGGTATGTCGATCTTACTCTTGAGAATGAGGTGCCGCTCAACATCCCAAGGGTTGTACCAAGTTTTGCCAAGTGGGTCTTCGAGGCATTCGATTTTGTAGTCAGTGATCTGTTTTCCCGTCTTTACTGCCATCGGCAGATCCCACGGGAATCCGTGATCTATCCTTATTGCCATTCTATTGCCCACAACTTCGTGGATCGCCTTTACCCTTTCTACAGTCGTCTCTTCTGCGGGGTTGGTGTGAAACTTGATTGTCTTGCAGCCCATCCTAACTGCAACCGCCGCTTCGGCCGCAGTATCTTCCGGTGTAGCTGATTCCACAACCCAGTATGCTACGGGAATCTTGTTCCTCACTCGACCGCCAAGAAGCCATGAAACTGGAACATTCAGGGCTTTCCCATGGATGTCGTAGAGAGCAACATCGAAGGGATAGGATATATTACGTGGGTTCAGCTCGCTTAGACTCTTTCCCCTCAACTCAGCAAACTTCTTTTCCAAGACTTGTCTAGGAACGAGCTTATGCTCATGGCCCCCGCCACCGAGCCCTGTGATGCCCTCATCAGTGTGAAGTCTGACAAGAGTTGGATACATCCCCTCAGGCCTATATTTCTGGATTGAAGGAATGTAAGGCACATGACAGCGGAATATTTCAAGAGCAGTTAGTCTCACAGTTCCCAATTACCTGACCTCGCTAATATGGGAATCATCCATTGGTAGCCTGATCTGCTATTTCTGATTATTCAGGAGTCGATATGGCAGAAGATACTAGTGCGCACTAGCTAGGTTTACAGCCCTTCAGGAACTTTGTCGGGAGCCTTGCCGCGACCGATGCCTGGAGGTAGTAGCCCACGCCAATCTCCGCAACCTGAGTGCAGAGGTTATAAGCATCCAAACTATCGAACTCATATTCCTGCTCCAACCAAAGGATCAGCTGAGAAAAGGCAATTCTCACTGCATCTTCGAGTGGCTTAGCCACGCCTACAGCCATAATGTGTTCGCGCGACTCTATCCTCGGCCAGGAAATAGTCGCACCCTTGATGAGGTCGATGGTTATGGTGTTTTCGGCGGGCATCTCGACAGCCGTGCCGCAGAGCTCCCCTTCGCCCTGCACAGCATGTACATCACCTAGGTGAAGCAAAGCGCCGTCCACGAATACAGGCAGATAAAGCTTGTTTCCAGGACATACATCACGCAAATCCATGTTTCCGCCATGAGGTCCGGCCAAGCCGGTGGAGACTGCTTGTCTCTCGGGAGCCGTTCCAATTGTGCCGATCATTGGTTCATAGGGCAATGCGAGGTTCTCCTTCCAGTAGACAAGTCCATTCTTTATTGGACAGATCCAAACCTTGCGGGGGAGATTCGTCTCTAGGAACTGCGTAAAAGGGACAACGCTGCTCAGGATCCCAAGTCCTGCAACTCGGGTGGCTCCTTGGCCGGTAAGCGGCCTAGTTTCCTTGATCTCGACAACTAGGGTATCTCCCTTCTCAGCGCCTTCTACGTATATTGGGCCGCTCACTGGGTTTCCCCAAGGTATCTTCTTGTTATCTTTCCAATCTCCTGGCTTCTTGATCGTGCCTATGAAGGCGTCCTCCGTCTCAACAACGATTGTCTCGCCAGGCTTTGTCCTCAACTGAGGATTATTATAGGGCCCTATGACGAAGTGCAATGTCTCTTTTCCTAGACGCTTCATCACAACCACCGAAGCTCTCGCCATGCCATGATAGCCAGTCCGTATTCCATGCTTCTAGCCAGCTCCCAGATCTAAAGCCTTGCGGGCTGCTAACAACGTTTCCTGGGTCTCTTCCAGAGTACCTAGACCCACCATACAAGCAGCAACTCCCTTGGTGCCGAGGACATACCTGAAAGATTGCTCTCCGAGGTCTCTTCCTCCAGCTTGGGGCTTTATGGCGATTGTAGGCTTTGCAGCTTCTCCAATGGCTTTCAGGGCTTTGTCTTGGGTTGGGAACATGGCTGCTCCAAGTCTGTTGACTGGGGTTATGTAGCCGTCGTAGTCAAGACCGGATTCTTCTAGGGGTGGTATGCTGGCTCCTGCATGGTGGATGCTGAATACTACGGCTCCGAATTCGTTCTTCAGCTCTCTGACACTTTCCTCCAGAAGATCTAGGTGCCCAGTCATTGCGAGGAGATCTGCGTTGGCGCCAATGTCGGGTATCAGGATCTCGAAGCCTTTGAAGAAGCCGACGTTCCTCTCGAACTGAGTATAGTCTACTTCCAAGCTGCGGAGCTCCTCGCTTGAGTAGGGTTTAACCTTGTCACAGGTGATTATTTCTTCTCTTGACTTGGCCCGGTAGTGGACGATGGGGTCATTGAGAAAATGATCTCTATATTCTTCGCCGCCCAAGCCTAGATTGTGTTTGTCATATGTGGCGAATATTCGCTTCGGGTCGAGCTTCTTGCCTTTGAGCCTTAATGGTAGCTCTATGTAGGGGATGACGGGGATCTCAATCTTTGCTTCTTCCATGATCATCGTGAGCGCCGATAGGTGTAGTCTGTTCAAGTCCGGTATGTCTTGGTCCACTTGGGGCACGGGGATCCCCGCTTCTAGGATCGCGTATTTCAGAATCTCAACGGTCTTCGTGACATCCATGTAGATCCTTCGGCATTCTTGGTCCTTTTCCGCGTTGACGTAGGTCATGCCGTCGAATGGATGGATGCCTTGAATGAGCTTGGGAACTCTTTTTCCTGCGATGTTGACGAGTGGTACTTTGCACACGTCGATGTAGCTTCTCAAAATCTATCACTTCATCATCTTAACAAGGCGATTGCAGATATATTTTAGCTGCCCGGAATGGCATCGCCCATATGAAGATCTACCATGGCATGAAGACTTGCTCAACAGAGCCGATGTTTTCTCAAACGCTTTTGGAGTGGGCCTTGCACTCAAGAGCAGGATCTCGAGGAGACATAAGTGCCCTGCAAAGAACGATCCGTACTTCACCGGGATATCAGACTGGTACTTCTTCTACAATATGCTTTGTTTCCCAGCTGTCAGTGTTGTAGAGGGGGTGTCCTCTACAGAATTTCACTCCCTCGGCCATCTTTCCCTTGTCCCATGTTGGCAACTCTGCATCCTCACTTGCCGGCAGCCACATCAAGTGTACTTTGAAAAGCTTACTGGTTCGCTTGACTTTGTGTTTGACGTTCATCGAATCGATGGATTTGAACCCCAGTTTTTCGATCTGCCACTTCCTGAACCATGGGCTCCAGTGTTTTTCGAGGGCTATTGTGGCGAAGCCGTCGACGTCGGGACAATCCTCGATCATGCTTTTTACGAGCTCTTTGCCGAAGCCGTGACCTTTAGCTTTGCTCAGAACCCAGACGCAATTCATTACAGCAATTTTTTCGCCGTGGATCGGATAGCATGAGAAGGCAGGAGGAGCATACTCGATGGTTCCGACGATTTCGCCATTGAACATGAGTATCTTCTTCTGGAACCCGTTTGGAATGGCATTCCTCAAGTATTCTAGCCGATGTTTGGTTCTTGTGAAAGAGAGAGCAGGTAAACATTTGACGAGGAGGAGCTCATACTTGGGCAAAGACTTGAAACCCTTGAGTTCATACTTCTCCTTCCCAATCAGATCGATGATCTCAAAGTCACGATCAGGCTCATTGCACATGGTTGATCCTCGAGTAATGACACGTTAGACAATGCCTTTTCTCAATGTTCAATTAGTCTGCTTTACTCCCTTTCAAAGGAGTTGAAGAAGAAGTTTTCATTTGCAGGCTTCCTTGTGCGTGGCTCTGCCAAACGGTCCTTTATCCTTTGTTCAAGCTTGTCCGAGATTCTTTTTGGGTCCCCTTCGTATCCGATCGCGAAGACTACGATGACCCTGTATTCTTCCGGGAATCCGAGGGCCTTCTTGACCTTCCCTTCGTTCCATCCTGCCATTTGATGAGCTCGGAGTCCCTGATGTTCAGCTTCTACGGTGAGGGACATGACGCTTAGGCCTGCATCGTAGGCATAATATGGGAGACCGTTGGTTTTGCAGTCCTTGTCGGGGTTAGCTCCGACGGCGACAAGATATGGAGCTCTCTTTGCCCAGCCGTTTCCCAGAGAAAGTGCATCTTCCAGAGCTTCCCGTGTAGGGTCATTTTTATGTACAAAGACATAGTTCCATGACTGGTTGTTGAAGCAGGAGGGAGCCCATCTAGCAGCCTCGATGAGGGCTTCCATCTTTTCCTTTTCTATGTCTTCCTCTCTGAAAACGAGAGGGCTTTTCCTATTCCTCAACTCGGGAAGTATGTCCATCGAATAATCACAATTTATGAAGAGTGCTTGGTTGTCTATAAAGATGCCTTGATCTGGAAGTAATGTATTAATGATTCCAATCGTTAGAATAACGCGATGGGAATGGTGGAATCATCTTACCAGGCGATTATGCAGAGGGACTCACAGGAGCATGATTCATGCCCGTTCAAGTGGGACTGTGAGGACTGTTACAAGTCTCTCTGCTTGCGTGTTGTGGGTTTGGCTGATTTTCCGACGAGTAATGGATATTTCAAGATCGTAGCCTTCACGAATAACAAGGACGGAAAGGATCACATAATGGTTGTCAAGGGGGACATTGTCCACGGTGAGGGCATCTTGACCCGTCTCCATTCTTCATGTTTGACCGGAGACGTGTTGGGTTCATTGAGATGTGACTGCGGCCCTCAGCTTCGAACTTCTCTATCCATGATAGAGAAGCAAGGACTCGGCGTCATCTTGTACATGCAGCAGGAAGGCAGAGGGATAGGATTGGCGAACAAGATTAGGGCTTACATGCTGCAGGATTCTGGGTTGGACACTTACGAGGCGAATGCTTATCTCGGTTTCAAGCCGGATGAGAGGCAGTATGAACTGGCTGCGGCTATGCTGAAGAAACTCGATGTGAGAAGCATCCGATTGTTGACCAACAATCCATACAAGGTTGACGAACTCAAGAAGTTCAGTGTGGTCATCAAGGAGAGAATTCCGTTAGAGATTCCTGCGAACGATTATAATCGGTACTACTTGGAGACTAAGAAGGAACGTTTCGGTCATCTACTGTCGCTCGGTTCTGCCGTAGAGGACGAGAAAGAAACCAGATAGCCGAGAAGGCGATAGGTCAAGGCAGTTGAATCTGACGTTGTTCATGCGTGACTTTGGAACTCTGACGGACTTCTTTCTAGGCTTTCTGGAAAAAAACGGAGCCCATTGCGCAATGCTTTTGAGACGAAATTCTGCTATAGACATTGCTCGCGCTAGATGACGCCCATCGTTGAATTCGTGAGATTCATCTTCTAGGCTAGCAGAGCTGCAGTCTGAAACTTACGCGTTAGCTGACGAGGGATTTCGGTCTTCTTTAGGTCAGAAAGAAGTCTAATAATTTGTGCTTCTTTAGCAGCATGACGAAACCCTCATGAATATGCTTTGATTACTGCAGAGACATTTGCATGACAAAAAGACTTATATCCTAACGGTATGATGTATCGTATATTACCGTTACGATGTGTGATACTCATTGTATGATGTGATATCGCGAGCGCTAGGGATAGGCGGGTCGCAGCCTGAAATTGAGAGGATTTTAATACCGGTCGACGGTTCCTCGAATTCGAACCGGGCTCTAGAGTTCGCGATAAACCTCGCGAGAAAATGTTCAGCTGAAATCTACCTACTTCACGTTATGTCTTTTGTGCCGATTTACCTCAGCGATCTATGGGAACCCTTCCATTCCTCTTTGCCATATACATATTTCGAGGAGTCAGAGGAAGAAGGCGAAGACATTCTGGCTTCAGCTTCTGATAAAGTCGGGGATGCTGGCATCAAATCTTTCGCACTGCTAGATCATGGACGCACGGCCAGCAAGATTATCCAAACGGCAGAAGAGTGGAGGATCGACCTCATCGTTTTGGGAAGCGAGAATCGCAGCCTAATCGCCAAACTCTTCCTCGGAAGCGTCAGCGACGAAGTTACCCACAAAGCTCCATGCCCAGTCCTCCTTGTGAAAAATAAATCGAGAAAAGGTTGTGTTCCACATGAAAGCTAAGGAAAAAGACAAAATGGCATATTTGGGGTTCTTTCTTTTTACTCTCTCAGTGGTCGCTTCGCCTCTAGATGAGAAACCAGCGATAATCCTGTTGATGGCCTCATTTGCAACACTCATCTTCGGAGGGCTTCCAACCAGAAAAGATAAGTGAAGATGATTTTTGTATGGAAGTTCAGGTTGCCCTGGCCGGGATCGGCAACTGCGCCTGTGCTCTGGTTCAAGGAGTGAATAATTGTAGAAATGCTACGGAAGGCGGCACAGTCTCAGGGTTTATGCACGTAAACTGGGATCACATTAGAAACTGAATCCCCCAAATCTCACCAGTATCAGCATTCTCTAGTGATTGTTCACCTCTGGGAGGGAGAGAAAATAAGAGCTTTGATAATCGCGGCGGGCCGCGGCGAAAGGTTGAGGCCATTTACAGATGAGCAGCCTAAGCCATTGGTGCCGCTGCTGGGGTTAAGGTTGATAGAGAGGGTTATCTTATCCGCGAAAGAGGCGGGAATAAAGGAGTTTGCAATTGTTACAGGCTATTTAGGAAGGGAGGTCATGAAGTTCCTAGGTGACGGCTCAAGGTATCATGTCAAGATAGAGTATGTGGAGAATGGGCGTTGGGAGAAGGGGAACGGCGTCTCAGTGTATGAGGCTACAAAACTCTTGGATGAGAGCTTTGTGCTTCTTATGTCGGATCACATCTTTGACCCCGGAATCTTGTCTGAATTGAAGAGGTGCGAATTGGGTGAGGAGGAGTGCATCTTATGCGTCGATAAGGGGATGAGATGCGTTTTTGACATGGATGACGCCACCAAAGTCAATGTTGTCGACGGAAAGATTGAGAAAATAGGGAAGGGCCTAACGGAATATAACGGCGTCGATATGGGAATATTCCTCTGCTCTCCCTACATTTTCGAGGTTTTGAAGAGGAACATTGAGAATGGACGCTATTCATTGACCGAAACCATTAGGGAATTGGCGAGAGAGAGTAAAATGAAAGCGTATTGCATAGATGATGGGGAGACCTACTGGATCGATATAGACACTTTTCAGAGTCTGAAGATTGCGCGGGAAATGCTTCTGGTGTATGGTGCCGACTTAGAGCCGAGGACTTGGTAAAGGCGAAGAGTTTGAAGGATTTGGAGTTTGAGAAGGATAAGGGGGCTTCGGATCTATTAGCCTACTATGTCCATAGACCTTTGGAAAACAAGATTGTGCTTTATCTGATGGGTACGAGGATAACCCCGAACCAGATCACAATTCTAACCAATATAGTGGCGTACATCGTAGCGGCCTTCTACTTTTCAGGGCTTCTCCTGCCTGGTTCGATCTTGAGCTTCGCTGTGGGATTGATGGATGGGTTAGATGGGAAACTGGCTAGAGCAAAGAATCAAACGACAAAGCTCGGTAAGATGGAGCACGCTTTCGATTTACTCTTCGAATTTTCGTGGCTTATAGCTCTGGCCTTCTTCTTACATAGAAGCTCTGGTGAGGCGTCCCCGCTCATTCTATGCTTATTATCAATACTTTTCATATCTTTCTATAGGTATTGCTACGACACTTTCAGTAAGTCTATGAATATGAGTCTGGACATTTATGGAAGCTTTGAAAAGGGTTTTAGGAGGATAGCTGGAAGGAGAAACCTGTACAACATTCATATACTCATAGGCGTTCTCTTCGGATTCCCATCGTACTCTCTGATTAGCATCACGGTTCACGCAGCTCTGACAGCCATAGTCTACGCTTGGAGAACAGCCAAGCATCTGCACGCAGCGGATGAGAGAAGGAAGTTTCCTTCTGGGAAGCGTCATCTGTAAGGTCAGTCATCACACATTTCACCTCGTCCTCATGGTCAAGTAGCGGTGCAGAATCCTATATTATGCGATAGATTGTTTCGCCAATCTTCACAGTAGCTAGCTAGCTACCTCGGCTGGTACGAGATTTGAAACACTTGGGGTATGCGTATATGAATTCAGCGGTGAGAAGATCCAGCAGCATAGGGCACTCTATGACAGGATGTCAGTCGCCAAACAGGCAGCCCCGGGATGGTTTGCAGACAAGGCGATCAGCTGCATCGTGAATCAATACGAGAAGGGGTTGCGTTAGCACAGTCTGAATGAGAATCCAGCCATTAACACTCGTCATCTATTGGCTGAGTTCTTAACCAATAGATGAACCCCCCTCCCCCTATTCTATCTTCAGCAGCTAGCGAGCTAGCTAGCTCCCGGGATAGGAGATGTCCAGTCTGGTGACAGCTGGAGGGTTTAGCTCTCCGACCCTTCTGGACTATCTATCTAGCTGGCTGACGAACACGAAATACGCAGAATGTATGCGGACTGTCTAGCCTATTGTTTGGTTTGACCTAACTAGCTAGCTCGGAATATGTGATCCTGCTAACGGTTTTCACTTCATAATCTAAAAGGGGTCGGTCCCAGAAACGACCTAGAACGCTGTGTCCGCGTATGAAAGGCTATTCCTCTTCCGCCTCAAAGAAATGCAGTCAATGTAAGGAAACTAAACCGTTAACGGAGTTTCATAAGAACAAGACGAGGAAAGACGGTCTTCAAACTATGTGTAAAGACTGCAACAAGGAGAATGCGAAGAAGCAGTATAGGAAAGACCGAAAGAAACGCATTGAGTACGTAACCAATTGGCAGGCGGACAACCCGGAAAATAGAAGAGAGTATCGGAGAAAAGACGAAAAATCCAGAAGATATAAAGAATACAAGAGAGAGTACATGAGAAACTATCAACTCAAAGAAGGATACAGAGAACACCGTAGGCAATATATGAGAGAGTATTACCCAAAAAAGAAGAGGGAAGAGCTTCGGAATCCCGGTTAACTGGTGTGTTAGCTGTTGTCGGTAATCGTATACCATCCTTTGTGCTTGAGAAGGGGAACCAACACAGGGTCCTCTGTCATGGGATCAATACCTTGACCCCATTCGACCCAGAATTTCCCTGTTACCTGAAGCTCGAACGCACCAACAATACCTTCAACCGTTAAGAAGCCAACGACCCCGCTTGGACTCCGAAATTCGCCAGTCCCGATCCATTCCATATTGTCGTCGAGCCATGTGATCTCTCCGAAGCGTGGAGCAGTATAGGCGAGCGTTGGGTCTCCTTCAAGCAGTTGTGGATCAACAAAGATTATCATGTAGTTTATGATCTCATACTTAACCTGTTTGCCGCCGACTTCATAGCCATCAGTAACGAACATCATTGCATTCCATATTTCGACATATTGCTCCTCAAAATTCGGCTTAAATCGGAAACCAGGTCCAGGAGAGGCCGGCATTTGAGTTCCTGACCATTTGCCACGCTCGTACCAAGGTCGTGCAGCATAGGTGGAACTAATGGTTAATGATAGAACTATCATGAATGAAACGGCAGGCATTAGCATACGAGTATATTTGTTCATTTTTCCTACATTCCTCCTTTTCTCTCAATTCTGTTGGTTGATGAAGCAGTATCCGATCTCTTTTATAAGACCTGTTAAGGAAGAATCAATAAGAGAAGTAGGAATATCCAAACCATAGCACTCATCCTTCGAATCTACTATGTGATAGATGAGTGCTGGTTTCTAGGCGGGCTGGCTTCTCAAACGAATCGTGGAGTGAGTGATTGGACTCCAACATTCTTAGCTGGCCAAGTAGACGAATAAAATGAGTGATATTGCCCAAATTTAGACAGATAAATACACCCTAGAACGTAAGTCTCAATGAGTATTTCCTTGCTAGCTAGCTCCTCCAATGTGAGCTAAGAGAGGTGATGTGCTGTGAAGATAGCTAGCTAAGCGACACCGGACGAGTTCATCTCAAGAGTTGCTCATAGCGTACAGGAGGCGTGTGAACTACTAGAGTGTGGCTTTGAATATGTCGGCAACATTCATGGTGCAGAGTTCTTCAGGCAACGCAAGTGAGAATTAGCTAGCTCGGTGTCTAGGCTTTCTTTACGATCATGTTTCGGTTGGATACGTATACCGTGACGGTTTCCTCTTCTTCCAAACCTAGATAATCAGCTATCTTTTCTGGTACAGTCATCCGGATTGATCCATCTCTCTTCACGAGTTTGACATTGACTGGTTCCAGGTTCATGTCGAAGTCTCCAAGATACCCTCTTCTGGCAGCCTTGGCGCTGATTATCCTTCCTCTGAGCATGTTCAGTCCTCCGATGACAAAGACAAGAATGCCGAAGAGGAAGGAGAGAATGTTGTAGAAGTACATCTGAACAGTCCAGTCTACTCTTTTTTCAACAGATCCGTCGCCATTAACAAAGAAGAGCATGTAGGAATCTGAGCTGCTCGCTTGGAATTCGAAGGGATATTCGCCGCTCACTTCCTGCTCGGCTATGATGACATTTCCGTTGGAGTCCTCTAGGGAGAAGCTGATATTTCCCTCTTCAATAGCAAGCATGCCACGAATGAAGCTCCACCGCATTGAACGGATACTGAGGCAGCGGCGTTCTTTGGGTCTGATAGCATAGGAATCATCCTCTTGGATCCAGGCAGGCAGGAATGACTGAAATGGAATAAGGAAAGACAATACCACAATGGCAATACCTAGAAACAATAGCGGGCGCGTGCGTGTTTCCTCCCTGCTTTCTAGACTCGTTATGTTAATCCAGTTAGTCCAGATCATATTAGATTTGTGAAGATCTAACAGAGATCAGTGCTTAGCAGATGTGGAAGCAGATGGTTACAGGGAATTCCTGTTCCGAAGCCCAGAGATGACGAGCCAGAAGAACACAAGCAAGCTAGCCAGCTGGCAAAGACTGTAGCGATTCTGGTTGTTTCTGGACTATGGTCTAGCTACGGAAATAGAAACTGCCGTTCAGATAAAAGAGGCTTGGTCTACTCAGTTCGTTTTCTATCTTTCCAGTGCATGCATGTAGGTCTTGGCGCTTTTCCTTTCGATGCGCCTCTTGCTTTCAAGATCAACTTCGTACAGGCCGAACTTCATTTTGAAACCTTCAGCCCATTCATAATTGTCGGTCAGAGACCAGTGGAAATATCCTCGGACATCAATATTCTCCTCGTTGATAGCTCTGTCCAAGACTTCTAGGTGATCGGTTATGAATTTGGGTCTTAGGTCGTCTGTTGCGTCTGCGACGCCGTTTTCTGTTATGAAAAGCGGAGTCTCATATCTCTGCATTGCCTTTAGAGCTTGGAGCATTCCCTGTGGATAAACCTCCCATCCCGAGTCCGATGTCGGCATTCCATCGGCAGAAGTGCTATTGGGCTTGCACATGAAGCCGTAGTTCTGAACCATTTCCGGGATTACAGGTATTCCTGCAAACAGTCTGGCCATGATGGACCTCTTTCCTCTGGCCACAGATCTCGTGTAGTAATTCACACCGAGCCAGTCGAGGCGATGTTCAAGGTAACCTTTCATCTCTCCCTTCTCTTTCACTCCATTGAGATTCTGATCCAGCCATCCATGGCTAACGGATTGTGGGAAAAAGTGGTTGTGCATACGATCCATGAAATCCGCCGCTTTGACGTTCGGCTTATTTCCTTTGTCAAAGGGTTCCATAGGAACGACATTATGTATTAGCCCGATGTTTGCTGAGCTATGACTGTCCTCGTCAGCTCTCAGTGTATCTAGTTGCCTTATTATGTCATAGGCACGTGCATGCGCAACGCCCATGTGCCGCGCTGCCTTCTTATAGGCTTTGAAACTGTTCAGTCCTGGCGGGAAACCAAACTGGATCATATAGCCCGCCTCGCATACCGCCATTGGCTCGTTAAGGGTTACCCAGTTGTCTACGACATCACCCAAC
>Ga0224501_10000646_pt1 | contig 27066 bp, 28 predicted proteins | sample SF_Oct11_sed_USG_4_FD_169105 | JGI IMG/M metagenome (GOLD analysis project Ga0224501, IMG submission 169105) | Sediment microbial communities from San Francisco Bay, California, United States - SF_Oct11_sed_USGS_8_1 | ecosystem: Environmental > Aquatic > Marine > Sediment | place: USA... | reverse complement strand
ATTGACGATATCCCCCTTTTTCAGAACCTTATCAGTGGGGATGCCGTGGCACACCACGTGGTTGATGGAGGTGCAGATGGAGCGAGGGAAGCCGTGGTAGTTGAGTGGCGCAGGAATGGCCTGCTGCTCGTTGACGATATAGTCATGGCAGAGGCGGTTGAGCTCCTCAGTGCTCACACCGGGCAGTACATGGGGGGCGATCATCTCCAGTACCTCGGCGGCGAGGCGCCCGGCTACACGCATCTTCTCGATCTCGCTGGCGTTCTTGATTTTGATACTCATGTCGTTGATTTCACTGGTCTCTTCCTGCTTTTCGCTAGTGTATCGCTGGGGGCGGAAAAAGTGGCTCCGTCGTTGTTGATTGGGGTCGGTTATGGTATAAAGTGCGCGCTTTATAGGCAAACCCAATATCGGGGAGGCGGTTTGGCCGCTAAACCGAAATCCACACATGTGCCGACAGGGTCTGTCCGGGTGCCCCTCATTATAGATGATTGAGGGGTTGGACATCCCGGTACATGGAGGACTAACCCAAACTTAGGAGTTTAAACTTATGGCTAGCGTAACCATGCGCCAAATGCTGGAGGCCGGTGTTCATTTCGGTCACCAGACCCGTTACTGGAACCCCAAGATGGCCCCGTTCATCTTCGGTGATCGTAACAAGATCCACATCATCAACCTTGAGAAGTCTCTGCCGCTCTACAACGATGCGATGAACTTCATCTCCAAGCTGGCCTCGAAGAAGGGCAGCGTCATGTTTGTTGGTACCAAGCGTCAGGCAGGAGAGATCATCCGCCAGGAAGCCGAGCGTGCCGGTATGCCCTTCGTCAATCACCGCTGGCTCGGTGGCATGCTGACCAACTTCAAGACCGTCAAGCAGTCGATCAAGCGTCTGAAAGAGCTTGAGGCGATGGATGCCGATGGCTCTCTCGACCGTCTCACCAAGAAAGAGGCACTGATGCGCCGTCGCGAGATGGAAAAACTGGAGCGCAGCCTCGGTGGTATCAAGGATATGGGCGGTCTGCCCGATGCGATGTTCGTTATCGACGTAGGTCACGAGAAGATCGCCGTGAGCGAGGCGAAGAAGCTGGGTATCCCGGTTATCGCCGTGGTTGACACCAACTGCAGCCCCGATGGCATCGATTATCCGGTACCCGGTAACGATGACTCTATCGGCGCCATCACCCTCTACGCCCAGGGTGTTGCCGATGCAATCCTGGAAGGCAAGGCCTCCAGCGGTAATGCACCTGCCGGTGGCAGTGATGAGTTTGTCGAGGTGTCGGAGGCCTGATAAGCCGCGCGCACTAACCACAATAAAGGGGGCCATGCCCCCTTTTTTGGAATTATACCGGTATCTTCCCGGACTGTTCGGGATTGATATATACAAGATTTAACAAGTTTTATATAGAGGAAAGCAGAGATGGCTATTACCGCTGCACTGGTTAAAGAGCTGCGCGAGCGCACCGGCGCCGGCATGATGGAGTGCAAAAAGGCACTGGTTGAGGTTAATGGTGATATCGAGGCGGCAATCGAGCACATGCGCAAGACCGGCCTTGCCAAAGCCGACAAGAAAGCTGGCCGCATTGCCGCTGAAGGGCTGATTGTGGTCAAAGCAGGCGATGGCAGCAAAAAGGCTGTGATGCTTGAGGTCAACTGTGAGACCGACTTCGTCGCCAAGGGCGATGAGTTTCAGAATTTCTGTAACGAGGTGGCAGGTCTGGCACTGGCCAATCAGCCTGCGGATCTTGATACCCTGCTGGGCTATGAGATGTCAGGTGGTGAGAGTGTGACCGATACGCTGAAGCGCATGATCGCCAAGATTGGTGAGAACATGAGCGTGCGTCGTTTTCAGCTCTTTAGCACTGACGGTATGCTGGTGAACTACCTGCACGGTTCCCGTATCGGCGTGATGGTTGACATCAGTGGTGGCAGCGAGGAGCTGGGCCGTGATGTCGCCATGCATATCGCTGCCAGCCGTCCTACCGCGGTCTCGGCTGACGAGGTCGACCCGGCACTGATCGAAAAGGAGAAGGAGATCTTCACCGCCCAGGCCGCTGAGTCCGGTAAGCCTGCCGATATCATCGAGAAGATGATCGGTGGTCGTATCCAGAAATTCCTCAAGGAGATCACGCTGCTCGGTCAGCCTTTCGTCAAGGACCCCGACCAGACCGTAGAGAAGTTGTTGCAGTCTGCTGGTGCCTCCGTTAACGGTTTTACCCGCTTCGAGGTGGGTGAGGGCATCGAGAAGAAGGTTGAGAACTTTGCCGACGAGGTAATGGCTCAGGTGAAGGGTAGCTAAGCGATGAGCGCTGCCGATAGCAAGCTGGCCTATAAGCGTATCCTGCTCAAACTCAGCGGTGAGGCGCTGATGGGTGAACAGGATTTTGGCATCGACCCCGCCGTGGTCGAGCGTGTCTCTGCGGAGATCGCCGAGGTGGTGGCGTCCGGTGTCGAGGTCGGTATTGTGATCGGTGGCGGTAATATCTTCCGCGGCGTCAGTCTTGCCGGGGCCGGTATGGAGCGGGCGACCGCTGATCATATGGGCATGCTTGCCACTGTGATCAACGCCCTCTCGGTAGCGGATGGCCTGGAGAAGGCGGGGCTGACGGTTCGGGTGATGTCGGCACTGCCGATCCACCAGGTGTGTGAAGATTATGTACGCCGTCGTGCCATTCGGCACCTGGAGAAGGGGCGCGTGGTGATCTTCGCTGCCGGTACCGGCAACCCCTTCTTTACCACCGATTCGGCGGCCACCCTGCGTGGTATTGAGATCAATGCCGATCTGGTAATGAAAGCGACCAAGGTGGACGGTGTCTATACCGCTGACCCGGTCAAGAATTCCGATGCCAGGCGCTACAGTCGCCTTACCTTTGATGAGGTGCTGGACAAGAAGCTTGGCGTAATGGACCTGACGGCGATCGTGCTGTGTCGCGATAACAATATGCCGCTCAAAGTTTTCGATATGAACAAGCACGGCGCCCTGATGCGTGTGATGCAGGGCGAAGACGAGGGTACGCTTGTAGAACGTGGAGAGTAACTGACCATGATTGACGATATTCAGAAAGATGCCGAAAGACGCATGCAGAAGAGTGTCGAGGCACTGAAGACCGAGCTTGCCAAGATCCGTACCGGGCGTCCCCACCCGAGTCTGCTGGATCACGTGACCGTAGAGTACTACGGCTCTGAGGTGCCGATTAGTCAGGTGGCCAACATCAACGTGGAGGACTCCCGTACCCTCTCTGTCACCCCGTGGGAGAAACCGATGGTTGGTGCGGTGGAGAAGGCGATCATGACCTCTGACCTGGGTCTCAACCCCGCGACCAATGGAAATGTGATCCGTGTGCCGATGCCGCCGTTGACCGAGGAGCGCCGTCGTGACCTGAACAAAGTGGTGAAGGGTGAAGGCGAGAGTGCCAAGGTGGCGATTCGCAATATCCGCCGTGATGCCAACTCCGACTTTAAATCGTTGCTCAAGGATAAGGAGATCAGCGAAGATGAGGCGCGCGGTGCCGAGGATGGTATCCAGAAACTGACTGATAAGTATGTTGCTCAGGTCGATGCCGTGTTGCAGGAGAAAGAGCAGGATCTGCTCTCCATTTAGGTTTATCAGGAACCTCTGCGGCTCCCTGGACTCCCACCAGATAGCGACGTTTGAGACGACGAAAGGCATTAGCTATGGCCGATAACAACAGCAATACCAAGACTCTTCGTCATCTGGCGATAATCATGGATGGGAATGGTCGCTGGGCTCGAAAACGTTTTCTGCCGCGATTTGCTGGCCACCGTGCCGGGCTGGAGGCGGTACGTAAGACAATAAAGTCGTGCGTAGATGATCAGAAGATTGAGGTTCTAACTCTTTTTACCTTTAGTAGCGAGAACTGGCGTCGTCCCGCCGAAGAGGTAGGACTGTTGATGAAGTTGTTCATGACGGCGCTCGATAACGAGGTGAAAAAGTTACATGAGAGAGGGGTAAGAGTCAGGGTTATTGGTGAACTGGACGCTTTTCCGCCTGAGTTACAGCAAAGAATAGCTGCGGCTGAGGCCCTGACGGAGAATAACACTACTCTCTCTCTTAATTTTGCTGCTAACTACGGTGGTCGCTGGGATATTACACAAGCGGCACGCAAATTGGCTGAGCAGGTAGAAAGAGGAGAACTTCGCAGCGAGGAGATCACGGAGCAGAAATTGGCACAGATGCTCTGTCTCGCCGATTTGCCTGAGCCTGATCTCTTTATTCGCACTGGCGGTGAGCAGCGTGTGAGCAACTTTCTACTATGGCAACTTGCATATACGGAGTATTACTTTACTGATCTTTTGTGGCCTGACTTTAACGCAGATTCATTACAGCAGGCTATCGATTCGTTTAGTAAACGTGAACGCAGGTTTGGTCGTACTAGTGAGCAGGTGAAGGGGGAAGATGATGCTTAAACAGCGCATCATCACTGCACTGATCCTGGCACCACTGGTAGTGTGGGCGATCCTCTCGCTGCAGAACGCCACACTGTCGATGATCCTAGGAGTTGTCTTTACCCTCGGCGCGTGGGAGTGGTCGCGTCTGGTAGGAATTGAGTGCCATCTCGGACGGATTGGCTACAGTGCGATTTTTCCTGTTAGTTTTTATTTTTATTATCCCCTGTTAAGTGAGGGGACCTGGCTACAATTTCTCCTTACACTTGCCGCTGTCTGGTGGGCGCTGGCACTGTTGTCTGTCGTCACATTTCCACGTAGTGAGGGTTTGTGGAAAAGCAGCGCCCTCGCTCGTGCTTTCGCAGGACCGTTTGTATTGATTCCATCGTGGGGAGCGCTCACTCTACTGCATAGCAGTTACGGCCCCGGCTATTTTATTTTGTTGATGTTGATCATCTGGGGGGCAGATAGCGGGGCCTATTTCGCTGGTCGTGCTTTTGGTAAGCACAAGCTGGCACCGCACGTTAGCCCCGGTAAGAGCTGGGAGGGCGTGATCGGCGGTCTGTTAACGGCTGTGGTTATTGCCGTGATCGCCACACAGTGGCTTGATGCCGTTTCCGGTCTGACTGGATTTATTACACTGGTTGTACTTACCGTCTTCATCTCGGTGCTGGGTGACCTCACCGAGAGCCTGTTTAAGCGAGTGATGACGATCAAGGATAGTGGCACTATTCTGCCCGGGCATGGCGGTGTGCTTGACCGTATCGACAGCCTTACTGCAGCAGCGCCAATCTTTACTCTGGGACTGCTATGGCTGAGTCGATAAAAGGGGTTACGGTACTGGGGGCAACCGGCTCGATCGGTGTAAGTACTCTCGATGTGCTGGCGCGTCATCCGCAACGCTATCGTGTCGTAGCACTTAGTGCCAATACCCAGATAGATCGTATTCTGGAGCAGTGCCTTGCCCATCGGCCACGCTATGCGGTGATGGTTGATGAATCGGCTGCAGAGCAGTTAGATCGGCGGTTGCGTGAGAAGGGTAGCGATACCGAGGTATTGAGTGGTGTTGAGGGGCTCGAGCGGATCGCCTCGCTGGATGAGGTCGACTATGTGATGGCTGCCATCGTCGGTGCAGCTGGTCTGCCGCCTACCCTCGCCGCTGCACGCCACGGCAAGCGTGTGCTGCTGGCCAACAAGGAGGCCCTGGTGATGTCGGGCCACCTCTTTATGGAAGAGGTGCGAGCCAATGGCGCAGAACTGCTGCCTATTGACTCAGAGCACAACGCCATCTTCCAGTGCATGCCTGCGAATTTTGCCACAGGCCTGCATCAGAACGGGGTACGTCATATCCTGCTAACTGCATCGGGTGGTCCGTTTCGTGCAACACCGCTAGAGGAGCTGAAGTCGGTCACTCCGGCCCAGGCTGTTGCCCACCCAAACTGGTCGATGGGGCGCAAAATCTCAGTCGACTCGGCCACCATGATGAACAAGGGGCTGGAGGTGATTGAGGCGTGTTGGCTCTTTAATACCGATACCTCTCATATCAAGGTGGTACTGCATCCTCAGAGCGTTATCCACTCGATGGTTGCCTATCAAGATGGCTCAGTACTGGCGCAAATGGGAAATCCTGATATGCGTACTCCCATCGCCCATGCGTTGGCGTGGCCGGAGCGAATCGAATCGGGTGTGGCGGATCTCGATATCTTCGAGGTGGCAAAACTCGATTTTGAAATCGCCGACCTGAACCGTTTTCCCTGTCTGCGTCTGGCCATTGAGTCAATGGATGCGGGAGGTACGGCCCCTGCGGTGTTAAATGCCGCCAATGAGGTTGCTGTAGACGCCTTCCTCAATGAGCAGATTGACTTTACCTCGATTGCCCGCGTCATTGAGCAGACTCTGAGCCGCGTAGAGCGCCGAGAGGCCGACTCTCTGGCAACCATATTTGAGGCGGATGAGCAGGCGCGTGAGACGGCATTGGCGTTGGTGAAGAGGAGCCGTTGATGGCAGATTTTCTGTTTACCATTGTGGCCCTGCTGGTCGCTCTCAGCATTCTGATAGCCGTACATGAGTGGGGTCACTACGTGGTTGCACGCTGGTGCGGTGTAAAGGTGCTGCGATTTTCGATCGGCTTTGGTAATCCAGTCTGGCAACGTAATTTTGGCCCCGACAATACCGAGTTTGTCATCGCAGCTATCCCGCTGGGTGGTTACGTCAAGATGGTGGATGAGCGTGAGGGGGAGGTCGCCGAGGCAGATCTTCCCCGCGCATTTACGCGTCAATCGTTAGCAAAACGTGCTGCGATTGTTGTTGCGGGCCCTGTACTTAATTTTATCTTCGCAATTTTTGCATATTGGTTGATGTTCGTGAGTGGTATAGACGGTGTTAAGCCACTATTGGCAGAGGTAGCACCTGAGAGCATTGCCTATGAGGTTGGTTTGCGTGGAGGTGAGGAGATTATTGCGGTAAATGGGGAGATGACTCCTACCTGGCAGGCGGTGATGGAAAAGATGATGCCGCTTGCCTTGTTGCAGCAACCGGTGAGGCTAACCCTGTACGAGAATGGTCTCAGTACAGAGCGTGAACTGAATACCTCAACGGTCTCTGCAATGCAGAAGCCGATGGAGGTTATAGAACAGTTGGGCCTGAAACTACAGCCGCTTCGTATAGCACCAATACTCGACACGGTAGTTGAGGGGGATCCAGCTCACCGCGCGGGCCTACGAAGTGGAGATGAAATTCGGATTATTGATGAGCAACCCATTGATGAGTGGTCACAGTTGGTTGCGTTGGTTGAGGCCAGTCCGGGTAAACCGTTACAGATGACAGTTATGCGTAATGGCTCTGAGGTTAATGTTGAAGTACGTCCCAGAACTGAGAGTCAAGGCGATAAGAGTTTCGGCAAGATAGGCGTCACGCCCTATATCGACAGAGAAAGATTACAGGCGCTACGCAGTGAACTTAAACTTCCCATGATACCTGCTATATCTGCAGCTTTAACAAAAACATGGGATATGAGTCTATTCACCCTGCGCATGTTTGGGCAGATGGTGATTGGTCGGGCCTCTATTGAAAATATCAGTGGTCCGATTGGCATTGCCCAGTACGCCAAGCGTTCCGCAGAGCTGGGTTTTGAACAATTTCTCTCATTCCTCGCAATTGTCAGCCTTAGTCTCGGCGTCCTCAATCTGTTGCCAATCCCTGTGCTTGATGGCGGTCATCTGATGTTCTACCTGGTGGAGTTCTTCAAAGGAAAACCTGTATCTGAACAGACAGAGGCAATAGGCCAGCGTATCGGGCTGACGATGTTGTTAGCACTTACTAGTCTGGCAATCTACAATGATATAGTTCGACTGGCAGGATGAACATCTACATGCAACAAACTCTTTCCATCTCTGCACTTATGTTGGCACTGTTTCTTGGCTGGCAGACAACCGCTTTCGCAGTGGAGTCATTTGTCATTGGCGACATCAAAGTCGAAGGTTTACAGCGTATCTCTGTAGGTACTGTGTACAATTATCTGCCTCTCAAAATGGGTGAGCGAGTTGATGATGAATCATCAGCGGCGGCTATACGTGCACTATTTAAAACCGGTTTCTTTGAAGATGTTGTACTTGAACGTGATGGTAATACGCTGGTCGTATTTGTTTCAGAGCGGCCAGCGATAGCCAGTATTGAACTTGAGGGGAACTCTGATATTCCTACCGAGCAACTGGAGAATAATCTTAAACTGATTGGCCTGAGTGAAGGTAAGGTATTTGATCGCTCGTTACTCGATAAGATTCGCACTGAACTGCAACGTCAATATCTTTCCCTTGGAAAATATAACGCCAAGGTGCGCACTGAAGTGAAGAGGCGTGAGCGTAATCGTGTCGCCATCAGGATTGAGATTGCAGAGGGTGATGTGGCGAAAATTCACCATCTCAATATTACTGGCAATGAGGTTTATAGTGAGGATGAATTGCGTGACCGCCTTATCCTTTCAAGCGATGGAGGATGGTTTGGTGGTGACGATCAATATTCCAGACAGAAATTAAGCGCTGATCTGGCGACACTTCGTGAATATTATCTAAATAACGGTTATATAACATTTAACGTTAACTCTACCCAGGTGACTATCACCCCGGACAAACGCGATATTTATATTAATGTTAATGTATCAGAGGGAGAACAGTATCGCGTCAGTGAGATAACAATCAGTGGTGACACGATAATGCCAGAGGAGGATATCAGAAAGATGATCTCCCTTAATTCAGGCGATATTTTCTCACGAAAAGAGATCACGGCGAGTAGTAAACGTATTTCTGACCTACTTGGTGATAACGGTTATGCCTATGTCAATGTGAATCCGATTCCATCCTTGAATAAAGAAAAACAGGAAGTTGCACTGAATTTTTATATCGACCCTGGTAAAAGGGTATATGTTCGCCGCATCAACATAAGCGGCAACAAACAGACAGAAGATGAGGTGCTGCGACGCGAAATGCGCCAGATGGAGGGTGGCTGGATATCTAATAAGCAGGTTGAACGCTCCCGAACCAGACTAAATCGGCTCGGTTTCTTTGATGAAGTGAAGGTGGCAACGCCAGCAGTAGTTGGTGAGGGTAATCAAGTGGATCTTGATGTCGAAGTTGTTGAACGTGAGTCGTTTGGCAGCTTCAATCTGGGTATGGGATATGGTGATGTACAAGGATTTACCATGAATACCAGTGTCGATTGGGAAAATTTCATGGGAACAGGAAAGCGATATAGTATTAGTTTCAATAATAGTGAAGTAAACAGAATATACAGTTTTGATGTGACAGAGCCGTACTACACAATAGATGGCGTCAGTCGTAACTTGAAACTATTTTATCGTGAAACAGATTCGGCTGCTGCCAATACCTCTGACTATACCTCTGATAGCTATGGTCTTGGTATAGGGTTTGGTGTGCCTGTTAGTGAGTATGATTCCGTTTCTTATCGATTCGACTATGAGCACACAAAGTTGAACACCTCGGTTAATACATCAACAGAGATACTCGATTTCTGTACCGATGTAGCAAAACCTCTGGCCTGTGAGTTTGGTACCTATAAATTTGGTGGCGGCTGGTCACGTGATACTCGAGACCGTGCCATCTTCCCGACGGACGGCGGAGTGCTCAGTTTGGGCGGTGAGGTTTCTGCAGGTGGAGTAGAAGGGTTGGGTGACGAGTTTCGGCAAGCGCCCCAATTTTATAAGACGTATATCAAAAAACGTCAATATGTGCCTTTGGCAGATTGGTTGACATTGTCCATGAGGGGTGAAGTTGCATATGCTGATGTTTATGGCGATAGCAAAATATTAGCACCTTATGAGCGCTACTACGCAGGTGGTATTCGAACGCTGCGCGGTTATGAGACAAATCGTCTCTATTCTACTCCTGGGACGCTCGATAGCTATGGTTTGCCGTTAGGTGGTAATGCCCGAATTCTTGGTGGGATTGAGTTTATATTCCCACCGTCAGCAGACAGCAAATCGATACGTTTTAACGCCTTTATTGATGCAGGTAATGTGTATAATACCGATGAGATAATATCTGCAGAGGAGATGCGTGTGACCTATGGTATCTCAATGAATTGGCTTACGCCTGTGGGTCCGCTTATCTTTAGTTATGGTCTGCCATTGCAATCTAAGTCTGGTGACAGATTGGAGAGTTTTCAGTTTAGCCTTGGCATGATGTAGGAAAGGAATGCTGTGATGTTTAGATATTTATTGAAACTGTTTATTACTATCCTGATTTTTTCACTGGGCTATGTGGAATCATCCGTAGCTGAAGAACTGCGTGTTGCTTTCGTTAATATTCCGCAAATTCTTGAACATGCGCCACAGGCCGATGCAGTTCGTGAAACTCTTGATCAGGAGTTTTCTGCCAGGGATATAGAGCTGACAACAGGAGATAAGAAACTTGAATTAATGAAGCAGCGCCTTGATCGTGAGTCTGTTTCACTGAGTGAAGAGGAGCGTCGTAAGCTGGAGCGTGATCTACTTACTCACGAGAGAGAGATGAAGCGCAGTCACGAGGAGTACAGCGAAGATCGTAATATTCGCAAGAACGAAGAACTGGCGAAGATGCAGAGTGAGATTCGTCTCTCAATCGTCAATTTGGCCAAGGAGCAGGGATTTGACCTTGTGCTTGAGAGTGGTGTGATGTACGCCAGTCAGCGTGTCGATATTACTGGTCAAGTAATCGATCGATTAAAGAAGGGCTATTCAGTCGTTAACAAGAAAGAGAAATAACAGTTTCGTGTATACGCTTGGTGAGTTAGCAGAACGTATTGGTGCGCGTGTTACGGGGGACCCCTCTACACAGATCATCGGCGTTTGTTCTCTGGAGTTGCCGAAGCCTGGCTGTATTAGCTTTTTGACCCAACCACGTTACCGAAAGCATCTTGAGAATACATCAGCTGCGGCCGTAATTATACGGCAGACCGATCAGGAGTATTGTTCTGTCTCTGCGTTGGTCTGTGACAATCCCTATGTTGCCTATGCACGAATAACGGCGCTATTTGATAAACAGGGAAATAGTAATAATACGGTTGATGAGACCGCAGTCATCGATCCGTCCTCGACTATTGGTGAAGGGGTCTCTATAGGTGCTCACTCGGTTATCGGTGCCGGGGTAAAGATAGGTGATGGGACACGCATCTACCCCAATGTGACAATCTATCACGATTGTCTCATTGGCCGTAATGTCACTATTCATAGTGGTGCGGTTATTGGTTCTGATGGTTTTGGCTTTGCCAACGAAGCCGGGAGATGGATAAAAATCTACCAGCTCGGCCGTGTGGTTGTTGGCGATGATGTAGAGATCGGCGCTAACACGAGTATCGATCGTGGAGCCATAGAAGATACGGTAATTGGCAACAATGTAATCATCGACAACCAGGTGCAGATTGCCCATAACGTGCGTATCGGTGACCATACTGCCATTGCCGGTTGTGTTGGGATTGCCGGTAGTGCGGTTATTGGTAAACATTGCGCTTTGGGTGGTGGTGCCGGTATTCTGGGGCATCTTGAGATCGTTGATGGCGTGACGGTGACGGCGATGTCACTGGTTACCAACTCGATTAAGGAGCCAGGTGTCTATTCGGCAGGAACCCCGCTGGAGCCGAAGTCACACTGGCAAAAAAATTATGTTCGTTTCAAACAGTTAGACGACATGGCGCGCCGGCTTAAAATGCTGGAAAATGAATTAAAGCAGTTAACTGATAAAGGTTGAAGATTGTGAGTGCAATGGATATTCAGGAGATTCTCGAGCATCTCCCACACCGTTACCCCTTCCTGCTGGTTGATCGTGTACTGGAGTGTGAGCCGGGCAAGCGACTGGTTGCCGTGAAGAATGTATCGGTCAATGAGCCGATGTTTACCGGCCATTTCCCCGAGCGTCCAATCTTTCCCGGTGTTTTGATCATGGAGGCACTGGCCCAGGCAACAGGAATACTGGCGTTTAGAAGTTCAGGTAAAAAACCTGATGGTTCATCACTCTACTTCTTTGCCGGGATCGATAGCTGTCGCTTTAAACAGCCGGTTGTTCCTGGAGATCAGATGATCATGGAGGTTGAGGTAATAAAGGAGAAGCGTGGTATCTGGAAGTTCAATGCCGTTGCCAAGGTTGATGGCAAGGTAGTTGCGAGTGCAGAATTAATGTGTGCAGAGCAGGCTATTAAATGAGCAATATTCACCCCACAGCTATTATTGATTCTACAGCGAAGATTTGTGACGGGGTGACAGTTGGTCCCTATTCGGTTGTTGGCGCGGGTGTCACAATCGGCAGGGGTACCTGGATTGGTCCTCATGTTGTAATTAATGGCCCCACAACTATCGGTGAGGATAACCGCATCTATCAATTTGCCTCGATTGGAGAAGCGCCACAGGATCTTAAATACAATGGTGAGCCTACTCGACTTGTGATCGGTGATCGCAATACCATTCGAGAGTCGGTCACTATTAATCGTGGTACTCCGGGTGGAGGGGGAATTACCAGTGTAGGCAATGACAACCTGTTTATGGCCTATATACATATTGCCCACGATTGTCATGTTGGTAATAACGTGATTTTCTCGAATAACACGTCTCTGGCCGGGCATGTCACTGTGGGTGACTTTGTCATTCTTAGCGGTTTTACTCTGGTACACCAATTCTGTAGCGTCGGCAGTTATGCCTTTACCGGTATGGGCAGCGCCATCTCCAAGGATGTCCCACCCTATCTGATTGTTAACGGTAATCCTGCGGCACCTCATGGCCTGAACAAGATTGGGTTGAAGCGTAGGGGCTTTGGTGATGAACAGATACGGTTACTGTTAAACGCCTACAAGGTGCTCTACAAGAAGGGCATGACTCTGGATGAAGCCAAGGCTGAACTGCTGAAAATGTCAGAGGGGAGTGAGGAGATAAGGTTCTTTTACGATTTTCTGCAACAGTCAAACCGGAGTATTATTCGCTAACTATTTTGCTGCTCCAGCATATGTAGCGTGAGTTGTGCGATCTTCTGCGAAGCACCGCCAGCCCCCAAACGGTTACGAATTATCCCCATACGTTCTCTCATCGCATTTGCTCGCTCGTGATCTGTGAGTAAGGGGATTGTCTCCTCGCAAATATTCGCCACCGTGGCACCACTCTGTATTAACTCAGGGACGATGCGCTCACCGGCGACAATATTACATAGCGCGATGTGCTCTAGCTTTACCAGCCTCGAAAAAATAGCATAACTGAGCGGAGCCATTCTATAGGTGACTATGAGTGGCACCTGCATCAGACCAATCTCCAGCGTCGCAGTACCGGAGGCGCTGATGATGGTGTCGCAGCCACGCATCACATCGTAGGGGCGTCCAGCGATAATCTTGATATCAAGCTCACTTTGCCCAACAGGTCCCTGCAGTAGCTCAAGGGGCAGGGTCGAGGCACGCGGGATCAGAAACTGAAGCTCCGGTATGTGTAACTTAAGCTGCTTTGCGCTTTGCAACATTAAGGGGAGAAGAAGGCTTACCTCACTGCGTCGGCTGCCGGGGAAGAGGCCGAGTACCGGACGGTTCGGGTCGAGGCCGAACTGCCGCAGAACGTCGTCTCGGCTGTAGTCGCATTTTACCTCGTCGATCAGCGGGTGGCCGACAAATTCCACTGGTACCCCCACCTTGTCGTAGCAGGCAACCTCGAAGGGGAAGACCACCGCCATCATGTCGACCAGTTTCTTGATCTTGAAGACCCGTTTCTTCTTCCATGCCCACACCTGAGGGCTGATGTAGTAGAGCACCTTGATGCCGAGCTCTTTGGCGGTCTCGGCAAGGCGCAGGTTAAAGCCGGGGTAGTCGACGAGGATCAGCAGGTCGGGCGGGTCGCGGCGCAGTTCGTCACGCATCCGCTCCAGCACTCCCTTGAGAAAGCGATAGTTGGCCAGTACCTCGACCAGCCCCATCACCGCCATTTCAGCACAGTCGATCAGGGTCTCGACCCCGGCGGCGCGCATCTGCTCACCACCGATGCCGCGAAAGTGGACGTTGGGATTGAGTTTGTGCAGCTCTTCGACGAGGCGGGCGGCGTGATGGTCGCCGGAGGCCTCACCGGCGATAATCATCACCCGTTTGCTGTTAGCCAACCATCACCCCGCGAATCACATCCAGTATCTCGTCGACCTGCTCGTCGGGCAGTTCGGGGAAGATGGGGAGCGACATCACGCGGGCGGCGACCGACTCGGTCACCGGCAGGGTCTGCCCCTTGCAGCTCTCGGCGAAGACCTCCTGCTGGTGCAGCGGTACCGGATAGTAGATGGCACAACCGATCTCTTTTGCGCGCAGCGCCACCATGATCTCCTCACGGTTGTCGGCGAGCAGGGCGTACTGGTGGTAGACGTGTTTGCCGATACCGTCCTCGTACGCCGGGGTGAGACCCATCTCAGCGAGTGCGGCATTGTAGCGGCGGCCGACACGGCGGCGGCCGTCGTTGTACTGGTCGATGCGCTTCAGTTTGGCACGCAGGATCACCGCCTGCAGTTCGTCGAGGCGCGAGTTGAAGCCAAGCTCCGAGTGGTGGTACTGCTTCCACGAGCCGTGGTTGCGCAATACCCGTAGGTGCTCGACCATCTTGTCGTCGTTGGTGGTGATGAGTCCACCGTCGCCGAAGCAGCCGAGGTTCTTGCTGGGGAAGAAGCTGAATGCCCCCACGTCACCCATGCTTCCGGTCTGCATGCCGTTAATGTCGGCACCGAAGGACTGGGCACAGTCCTCGACAATCTTGAGGTTATGTTTCTCGGCGAGGGCGAGCAGGGCGCCCATATCGGCTGGCTGGCCGAAGAGGTGAACCGGGATGATCGCTTTGGTCTTTGGTGTGATCGCAGCGGCCACCTGCTCCGGGTCGATATTGAAGGTTTTGGGATCGATATCGACGAACACCGGCTTGGCACCGACGTAGAGAATCGCCTCGGCGGTGGCGATGAAGGTGAAGGGGGTGGTGATCACCTCGTCACCCTCGCCAACCCCGGCGGCGATAAGACCAAGGTGTAGTGCATCGGTGCCGGAGGCGCAGCCGACCGCGTGCTTAACGCCCAGATAGGCGGCCGCCTCCTCCTCGAAGGCGCGTACGTTGGGACCGAGGATAAACTGGGTGCTCTCCAGAGCCTCGAGCAGACCGCTGTCGATCTCCTCTTTTATGTCGTGGTACTGCCCCTTGAGGTTGACCATTGGGATCATTGTTCTCTCTCCTGGAAACTCTTATGAATTCTGATTCAGCAGTTCGCTGATGCGGATCGCGGTATCGAGCGCCTGGCGCCCATCCTCGCCGGTGACCGGTGGTCTGGTGCCAGTGTTGATGGCATTAAGAAAGGCCTCGGCCTCGGCGAGGATGGCATCAGAGTTGTCGAAGATGCTCTCCTCAGAGGTGATCTCCGGAATGCCGGGGAACATCTCTTTCTCCCCCTTGCGGTGGACGCTTAGCACCTTGTCCTGAAAGTCGACCGAAATATAGGCGTCGGGCTGGAAGATGCGCATCTTGCGCTGCGGCTTCATGCTCACCCGGCTGGCGGTCACATTGGCGACACAGCCGCTCTCAAAGGTGATGCGGGCGTTGGCGATGTCGTGCTCCTTGGTTAATACCGAGACGCCATTGGCGTCGATACTGGCGATGGGGGAGCCGACCAGCGACTGGATGATGTCGATGTCGTGGATCATCAGATCGAGCACCACGTTGACATCGGCACCACGCGGGTTAAAGGGGGCGAGGCGGTGCGACTCGATAAACTGCGGATTGCTCAGCACAGGCTTGAGCGCCAGCACCGCCGAGTTGAAGCGCTCCAGGTGGCCGATCTGCAGTACCAGCCGCTTCTCTGCGGCGATGGCAACAAGTTCGTCGGCCTCGGCCACGGTGACGGTCATCGGCTTCTCCAGCAGCACGTGGATGCCGTTCTCCAGGCACTCCCGTGCCACCTGGTAGTGGAGCTGGGTGGGGACCACGATGCTCACCGCATCGACCTTACCGAATAGCTCGCGGTAATCGGTATAGGCGGTGGTGCCGCACTCCTCGGCAACGCGTTTGGCGTTCTCCACGTTGGCATCGGCCACACCAATGAGTTCAGCACCCTTCAGGGCAGCATATTTCTGCGCATGGAAACGGCCAAGATAGCCGACACCAATGACGGCGGTTTTTAACGTGGTGGTCACAATCGTGGTCCTGAAATAGGCTTCAAAGTGCCGCGAATAGTCGCATTTAACAGGTGAAAATTCAATTAGTTAATGTGGTTGTTGATGGCTCTATCACAGCCTCTCGTGGACTCTCATGGCATGGGGTGACAGAATGTTGGCTCTCAATCAGGAGCTATGGAAAACAGATGCAAAGCGGTTTTGATTTTTCCTTTCCCGGTCAGCTTGTGGCGGGTGTTGATGAGGTGGGACGCGGACCACTTGCCGGACCGGTGGTGACCGCCGCCGTGATCCTCGACCCTGACAGGCCGATCGCGGGGCTGGCTGACTCCAAGGCTGTGAGCGAGAAAAAGCGTGAACGGCTGTACGAGGAGATCAGGGAGCGGGCACTGGCCTGGTCGATTGGACGTTGTGAGGTAGAGGAGATCGATGATCTCAATATTTTGCAGGCCACCATGGTGGCAATGCAGCGTGCCGTGGCCGGGCTTAGCCCTCAACCCGAACACGCCTTGATCGACGGTAATCGTTGCCCCCAGCTACCCTGCAGTTGTGAGTTTGTGATCAAGGGGGATAGTAAGGTCGCTGTGATCAGCGCTGCCTCCATCCTCGCCAAAGTAACGCGAGACAGGGAGATGGTGGAGCTGGACAGACTATATCCGGGCTATGGTCTAGCCGGGCACAAGGGCTACCCTACCAGGAGTCATATATCTGCTCTGCAAGAGCTGGGTGTCACCCCTATCCATCGCCGCTCCTTCGCCCCGGTACGCAAGGTTCTGGAGGGCTAAACCTGGCGCCGAACGGCGAAGGGGTTGTTCTTGTGCACCAACTCCTTCACTCGATAGACCACCCCCTTGGGGGTACGCACCATCTCGAAGGCATCGCTATAGCTATTGGGTGACTCCGAGCCACCGAGAAAGAGATAGCCACCAGGATTGAGACACTGTGCCATACGGTTGAGGATGTCGCTCTTCAGTTCGCTGGAGAAGTAGATCAACACGTTGCGGCAGAAGATGATGTCAAATTTCCCAAGGATGGCAAAGTTGTTGAGCAGATTGAGTTCCCTGAAGCTGACACGGGCCTTGATTTCTGGACGCACTCGCCACTTGTCGCCCTGAGGCATAAAGAAACGTTTCTTGCGATCTTCCGAGATCCCGCGCGAGAGTGACATCTTGTCGTAGGTCGCCTCGCTGGCGTCACGCAACATGGTGGGGGAGATGTCGGTACCGATAAGTTGGATATTGTTCGGCAGTGAGCCGGGACGGCTGCTCAGATACTCCTGAATCGTCATGCTAATGGAGTAGGCCTCCTGCCCAGATGACGAGGCGGCTGACCAGATCCGTAGCTGTCCCTTTCTCTGGCTACTGATCTCGGGCAACAAGGAGTGTTTGAGTACCTCAAAGGGATAGGTATCACGAAACCAGAGGGTTTCGTTGGTAGTCATCGCATCGACAATCTGCTCGTGCAGTTTTGAGGCGCGCTGCCCCTTTAGCTGTCTCATCAGGTGGGCAAAGTCCTCAATCTCAAACTCCCGCATCAGCCGATTAAGACGACTGGTCACCAGATAGTGTTTGTTATCGCCAAGTACGATGCCGGAGGCCTGCTCAAGATAGCGGCGAAAGTCATCATACTCCTGAGCAGATATTTGTCTTAGTGTCACAGATTCAAGCTCTTTGCGGTTGCACTGTGTGGTCAATTCCAACTGTGAGATTGGGGGCACTGCGGCACAGTTTCAACGTCCAGTGCGCACTTTGTGGTTTCAGCAGGAGAACCCCTGATGCGCCATCGCCCGTGTTCGGCACGGAAAATGCTTGTTTCCTGATGAGTCAATAAATCGACGTACGCCGGTTATGTCGAATAGATGATCAGGGCGTGCGCTGAACAGGGGTAGCGATGGGACGTGTCAGAAATATTACTGGGTTGTGGCTGTTGGCAGTGATAACACCCCTCTCAGCTCAGGTGCCAGTGAAGGGGTATCAGACGCTTGAATCGATCAGTGAGAGTGTCCGTCTCTTTGTCGAGGCAAATGTGGATAACTCAGCGGGTGAGACGGTGGTCTCGGTAGGCGAGCTGGATCGTCGCCTGCGCCTGAGTCAATGTGATGTGCCTCTGCAGGCAGAGTTTGCGAATACCACACGCAAGCTGGGTAACGTGACCGTGGCGGTACGCTGTTCTGAAGGCACCAAACCGTGGTCCTTGATGGTGCAGGCTCGCATTCAGCACTATCTGGAGGTGGTAGTTGCCGCCCGTCCTATGGCGCGTGGAGAGCAGTTTGCCCAGGGGGATCTGAAACTTGAGCGTATCGATGTCTTACGCCTCAACGGTGGTTACTATGCCGCCGTTGGGGAGATGGAGGGGATGGCGCTAAAACGCCCAGTCAAGGCTGGGAGCGTACTACAGAGTTCAATGCTCTCTCCCGTAGTGGTCGTACGGCGCGGAGAGCGTGTCACAATACGTGCCCACAGTCACTCAGTAGAGGTTCGCATGCAGGGAGAGGCGATGCAGGCAGGGGCGGTAGGTGAGGTGATTCAGGTGAAAAATATCTCATCAAAACAGATAGTTGATGCAGAGGTATCGGCTCCCGGGGTTGTCTCAGTGCGTATCTGAGTCGCGATGCGGCATAGAGTGATATGACCCTAAAGAAAGATTACGGTTGGACGATAACCCTATGGAGAGAGGAGAGAAGCTATGGCTATTAACAATGTGACCGGTTACACCAGTCCCCATTCTCAGCGTTCGGCTGAGGGGGCAAAGGTTGAGGTATCCCGTACCGAGCTGAGTGTACCTCAGCAGGAGACCGGAGCGACCAATGCCACCGATTCGGTCAGCCTGACCGATACCGCGGCACATCTACAGAAGCTGGAGAATACCATTGCCGCACTGCCGGTGGTCGATTCCCAGAGGGTGGAGGAGATACGCAACGCCATTACCAATGGTGAGTATCAGATCGATGCGGCGAATATTGCCGATAAATTGATCAATCTTGACACCGATCTCAATCGCTAGGGTGGTGATATGGAAGAACGGGTGACAACAATTCTTGGCATGATTCAGGATGAATTGCAGCAGCTTGAACAGCTTGGTGCTGTACTGCAGAAGGAACACCTCGCCCTGCAACGACGTGATACCTCCGCTCTAAATAGTGCCACCAGTGAGAAGGACAAACTGGTCGCTGCTCTGCGCTCACGTGGTCGGGCACGTATGGAGTTACTCATCACCATGGGTGTGGCCACCGATCAGCAATCCATTCAATGCTATGTCGCCTCAATGCCACAGCTAATGGAGTCGTGGCAAATGCTGGAGAGAAGCCTGTTGGAGTGCCAGAAACAGAACCAGATCAACGGCATGTTACTGGAGAAGGGACGCAAACAGACTCAGAGCCTGCTCGCTCTTTTTCTCGGTGATCAGATGCGCAAGGCGGAGACCTACGACGCACGAGGCTATACCTCATCCCTCTTTAATGGTCGCTCAGTCAGAGTGTAGACCGCTGAACTGAAGTTAAACCGGAGCGGGAGACCTCCATTGAGTGAACAGGCCACCTCCGAGTCGATCCGCGACTGCAGTTACATCATCACACTGTTGCAGCGGATGGTCACTGAAAGATGCCTGGTAGACCTCTTCCTGCCCGGTGCCGTCGCTGCCCCCTTTATCACCACCCTTCTGCAGGTCAGGTCGGATGAGGCATCCCTTTTGATGGATGATCTCTTTCCTCAGGGTGTGGCGGATCTTCATGCACAAACACCCATCCAGATAATCGGCCACCCAAAAGGGGCTGAAATCAATTTCATTACTACCGTGCAACAACAGAACAACCATCAGGGATTGATGCTATGGAAAGTGGCGATGCCTGAGCAGATCACCTATCGTCAGTTACGCCATCTTCATCGCAGTGTCGTAGCGTCGTTAAAGATGATAGTTACACTCAGTAGTGGGGGAGAGATAATCTGCAGAGGATTGCTCTATGATATCAGTGCTGAGGGTATCGGTATCCGACTGGCAAAGGCCAGCGGAATTAAACGCAACGGGGTCTATCAGTGCAGTATTGTCTATGGCGACGGTGAGGTATTTGACGTGGTGGGGGACATCGGTCGAGCGATAAAGGTCAACTCAAAACTACCTGTGCACCTGGGATTGCAGCGCCATCGTGGGGATGAGCAGCAAGAGTTGATGTGGCAACGATTTATAGCCGAGATGGAGAGGCGGGTATTGCGGAAAAATAGTGGTAACAGGGTGTAATGGAAGGTGACTGTAACGACAGAGTGGCATGTGAGCATCCATTCTCAATAATGCCATAAAATCTTAAAATCCTACTTTAGTGTATTGGTTGTGTCCAGACTCATACCAGTAGTTGTTTCCATTGACAAAACCACCGCCATTAGCAGAGGGGTGAGAGAATGATGACACCTGATGAGTAGATAAATCATAAACACTTAAAGGCTGATTCAATAATATCCGATTGTTATCGGCAAATAACATAGTTTTAGCGGAATATGTATTACTGAAAGTAAGATCGTGCATCGCGATAAATTCGCCAGTTACACTGAATATATTGAGTTTGTAGTTGTGGGCAATGAAAAAATTATTATCGTTTTTTGCAAAGAGACCATATGATGTATCTGTAAAACTTTGTAGATTACTGTTAGTTAAATTGCTCAATATTATTTGATGGTCGAAAACACCCTGGTGCGTATAAGCATCGATCGTGACGCCATTTAAGACGTATACGAAATCCACATCGAGATCAAATCCCTGCTTGGCCATAACCGCGAAATTAGTTGAATTCATATTTGCGATATCAAACATATACATCTCGTAGCTTCCTTGCGGCCACTCTGATTGGAGAAAGACCATGCCATTATAAGCTCGCGCATTAAGGTGCCATCCAGAATAGCCAATTTCATTATTTGGATCGGAAAACACAGTGTTATTTTGATGATTTAGTGGGGTTATAGCGAAACCACCATTGCTGTGGTCATAAAAATATAAGTTGATGTCATCGCCGCCAAGAAATTTACCGGCCCAGTAATATAGATTGCGATTTATACTTTCAACCTCAATCAATTGGGTGCTTTGTGCCTGAATGCCGTACGCCCCAATAATGTGCATATTGTCTGATCCTGGGTTGTGACGGAAGCTATATAAGTAGTGCTTAAATGTTCCTGCGCCACAGTTTGCGCCATTCAAATCACAATATTCGAGGTTTGTTGTATATACTGTTGTCCAAATAATCTTATCGCTTAGTATCGCAAACGATTTTGCATCGGGAACAGTAAGTATCTCAGTGGTCTGTCCGGTAAGCAGAGCAGGCAAATCAAATACTCTCATGGTATTTTGATTACTAATTACGTCGTTTACAGCTAATCTACCATAGCCGAGGTGGATCGCTCCTCTGCGATACAGGTAGTCGTCGATGCTGACGTTTACAGATATGGGGAGGTCGGCTTTGTATTCGAACGTACTTTGCTGAACTGAATAGGTGTACATCGCAACACCTTCGAAGGCATATAGAGTAGTCTTGTCGCTGTCAATGTGCGCGAATTTCCCCGGCTGAGAGCTAATAAAGTTACCGTCTAGATCGAAGCGTAATATCTCACCAAACGTATAGTTTGTTACCCATAACTCATTATTATGAACTGTTCCACTAAACTGGCTGTTTAGTTTGTTATTGTTTGTCGGGTGGAAAGCACTGCCATCGTTCACGTTTGAGTGAGTGCCGACGATGCCAATAATGCTACTTGCAGTCAGTGTTGCGCCTTTGTTGTAGAACAGGATGCGGCTGTTCTCATAATCCAGTACGACAAGACGAGTTGATGTGTCCAGGATCTTTAACGCGTGACCCATGTCTGTCTCAAAACTAGTAAGTAGAAGTCCCTCCGAGTCTTTGATGTGGAGATTGTAAGTGATGGCGGTGTTCGTTGTTATGTCTGTATTGTTTTGACTACCACCGCCCCCTCCATTGCATGCGTAAAGGAGAGCGAACAGTAATGTGTAAAATACCGAGAAGGCTCTTTTCATGCTATATCCCCCCATGTTTATAACTATGACATCGTGTGACTGTCTCGGACGTAGACTATGTCCCCTCAGTGTAGCAAAAACCACGGGTTTTTCATGGCTAATGCTTGAGTGCGGTCTACGAAACGTTTTGTACAGATGCAGCTGACAGATGTTGCAAACGATTTTTATTCAGTATGACCAGGGCCACGCGTCTTTTAGATGGTAGATAGATCTGGCTGCCCAGATCGGGGGATGTCACTAAATAATGGCTGTCTTGTTTTGGTGATTAACCCTGTAGGTGGAGAGCGTATCATTAGCCACCCCGCCAATGCAGTGATAGAATCGCCCCCATAGCCCCCGTAGCTCAGCAGGATAGAGCGTCCCCCTCCTAAGGGGAAGGCCACACGTTCGAATCGTGTCGGGGGCACCATCTTCCCACTATGTCGCTTGTCAATATATTGACCTCTGCGGCGCTCTCCCCTGTCACACTCCCGAATATGCTTTGCCCTGGCGGCAATAGTTTGCCGCTTCTCCCTATTTCCCCTCATACGAGTTTCGTAACTTATTGAAAAAGAATAACAATGTTCGGTGGCACACTCTTTGCTGCGCTCTACGCAACGTTTGGTGATGGAGTGAAGTTGATGCCGAGTCTTGATAACGCCCTGGGGATCCATGAGCTGGCGCTCCGGTTGCGCTCGCAGAGGATGGAGGTGCTTTCATCCAATCTGGCCAATGCCGATACCCCTAACTACAAGGCGCGTGATATCGATTTTCAGGCGCAACTTCAGCAGGCAGCAGGGCGGTCGACCGATGGTACAGCATTGCAGCGAACCCATAGTGGGCACCTGCCATCGAGCGACTCATCCGGTGCGCAGACGATGTACCGCAACCCAATGCAACCGGCGATTGACGGCAACACCGTTGATAGCCACGTGGAGAAGGGCAAGTTTATGGAAAACGCCCTGCAGTATCAGGCGACCCTGCAATTTATTGACGGACGGATCCAGACCCTGCGCAAGGCGATTAGAGGAGATTAGTGATGTCAATGTTCAAGGTATTTGATGTGGCCGGCTCAGCGCTCAGCGCCCAGTCTGTGCGGCTTAATGTGACGGCCAGCAACATGGCCAATGCCAACAGTGTGAGCTCCAGTGAGGGGGAGACCTATCGCGCCAGGCAACCGGTTTTTGCCGCGATGCTGGACCAGGCGACCTCGACAACACAACAGCAGAGTGTGGGTGTGCAGATTAAGGGAGTGGTGGAGAGTCAGGCGCCGCTGCAGCAGCAGTATAGCCCCGACCACCCGATGGCAAATGAGGATGGTTATATCTTTCTTCCCAACGTCAATATGGTGGAGGAGATGGCCAACATGATCTCCGCATCACGCTCGTATCAGAGCAATGTCGAGGTGATCAACACCGCCAAACAGTTAATGATGCGAACCCTCAGCATGGGGCAATAGAGGCTAATTGATGATGAGCACAATCGACCCCCGCGCAGTTAATCCTTACGACTCACTCGGCCTCTCTTCAACGTCAACCGGTGCGCCAAAGGGTGACGGTCTGCAGGATCAGTTTATGACGCTGATGCTGACGCAGATGAAAAATCAGGATCCGCTGAAGCCCATGGAAAATGGCGAATTTCTGGCGCAGTTGGCGCAGTTTAATACGGTAAGCGGTATTCAGGAGTTACAAACCTCCTTTGCCGATTTTGCCACCTCAATGCAGACCAATCAGGCTCTACAGGCATCAGGTCTGGTTGGGCGTAGCGTCTCGCTGCCGGGGCCCGCTGTGGCACTCACGAACACCGGCCCGGTGGAGGGCACTGTCACCCTGCCCGCCAGTACCACAAATCTGCGCCTCGCCGTATACGACAGCAGTGGGCAACTGGTGCGCACCATCGGTATGGGGGCTCAGGGTGAAGGGCAGGTCGCCTATCGTTGGGATGGCCTCTCCAGCAACGGAACTGCTCTGCCACCGGGACGTTATCAGGTAATGGCAGAGGCGCTGATAGATGGCACACCTACGGCGGTATCGAGCGCCTCCTATGCAACGGTGGAGTCGGTCAATCTGTCGGGCTCGGGGCACGGCATTCAGTTAAATGTGGCTGGGATCGGCGCGGTGCCGTTCTCGGAAGTACAACAGGTCAGGTAGGCGAAGAGAAGAGGTAGACGATAATGGCATTTCAGACATCACTAAGCGGGCTGACAGCGGCCCAGGGTAATTTGAGTATTACAGGCAACAACATCGCCAATGCAAGTACCAACGGCTTTAAAAAGTCGCGAGCCGAATTTGCCGATGTCTACGCCACTTCATTTGGCAGCTCCGGCTCCAACACGATCGGTTCGGGAGTCAGACTGGCATCGGTGACGCAGCAGTTTACCCAGGGCAATATCGAGTTCACCGAGAGTTCGCTCGATCTTGCGTTGAGTGGTCAGGGTTTTTTTGTACTTCACGACACCGATGGTTCGGAGATGTTTAGTCGTGCCGGTGCCTTTCAGGTAGATCGCGACGGTTACATTGTAAACACCCACGGTCAGCGACTGCAGGGGTATGATGTGGACCAGGCGACGGGCCTCGTCTCCAACCTCACTACCAATGATATTCAGTTAACCACCGGCACCAATCCGGCCCGTGCAACTGATGCACTGCGTACCGACGGGACGCCGGGTGGGGTCGACATCAGCATGAATCTTGATGCCGATGCCCCTGTGCTCGGGGCCGGCAATGTGATGGCGGGCAGTGGTACCTTCTCACCCCTCGACCCCTCGACCTACAGCTTCTCTACCTCGACCACGGTTTATGACTCGTTGGGTGGTGATCACACCGCTACCTTCTACTACGTCCACACCGATATGGCGTCAAGGGAGTGGGAGGTCTATGCAGAGATTGAGAATACGGTTGGCGATCGATTCCTCTCCGGCCCGCAAACCTATAACTTCGATGCCTCGGGCAACATCATCAACCCGGCTGGTGCCACCCCCGGTATTGCCATCTTCTTTGATGGCGCCCTGCCGATCTACCAGTCTACAGATAGCTGGGCGACCTGGGCTGGCGCTGCCGCGTTTGACCCCGGTAATGGTGCACTACCGTTTAATGACCTCAGAGTGGACCAGAGTCTCACCACACAATTTGCCGGCTCATCCACCGTTAACTCACTGGTACAGAGCGGATATCCCACTGGTGAGTTGAGCGGCATTGATATCGATGAGACCGGTGTGGTCTTTGCGCGCTATACCAATGGCCAGTCATACATGCTGGCGGCGGTGGCGGTGGCCAACTTTGCCAATCCGCAGGGGCTCTCACCGGTGGGTGATACCAACTGGGTGCAGACATACAGCGCGGGTGATGTGATCTATGGTCAGGCGGGTCGGGGGATCTTCGGCAAGATCCAGTCGGCAGCGTTGGAATCCTCCAACGTCGATATCTCCAAACAGCTGGTCAACATGATCCTGGCACAACGTGATTTTCAGGCCAACGCGAAGATGATCAGCACTGAGGATCAGATCACGCAGACCATCATCAACATCCGTTAATTGATCATCGAATAGTTGAGGAGTCGTTATGGACCGAATGCTCTATCTTGCGATGACCGGCGCACAGCAGGCGATGGTTGCGCAGTCGGTCAACAGTAACAATCTGGCCAATGTCAGCACCACTGGTTTCAAGTCGGACCTTGAGCAGTTTCGAAGTATGCCGGTCTATGGCAGCGGGTTGCCCAGTCGCGTCTATGCATTGACCGAGCGCCCTGCCACCGATGTGACGGCGGGGGCAATACAGACTACAGGACGAAGCCTTGATGTGGCGGTGGACGGCGAGGGATGGCTGGCGGTGCAGTCGCGAGACGGCTCTGAGGCCTATACCCGTGCAGGCGATCTGCGTATCGAGGCGAGCGGCATGTTGCTGACCGGTGCCGGTCTACCGGTCATTGGTAACAGCGGTGCACCGATCGTGATCCCGCCTGCGGAGTCAGTCGAGATCGGTGTCGATGGCACCATCTCGATCCGCCCGCTGGGGCAGACGGCAACGGTACTGGCCGAGGTGGATCGCATCAAGCTGGTGAATCCGCCGGTAGATCAGTTAACCAAGGGAAAGGATGGATTGATTCGCGTCAAACAAATGGATGCTGTTGAGCCGGATGCAACGGTAAAGCTGGTGAGTGGTGCGCTGGAGGGGAGCAACGTCAATACCGTTGAGGCGATGGTGAAGATGATCGAACTGCAGCGACAGTATGAGATGCAGGTGAAGATGATGAAGACGGCGAGTGATAACGACGCCGCCCTCTCATCCATAATGAAGTTGGCATAGAGATTGCGACCTGATTAATACGAAAGTGACAACGTCAAAAAATTAGCGGCGAGAGCGAGGTAACGTGTTATGAACCCGGCACTGTGGATTGCAAAAACCGGTCTGGATGCACAGCAGACCAAGATGGGTGTGGTATCGAACAACCTCGCCAATGTCAGCACAACAGGTTTCAAGCGAGACCGCGCAGTGTTTGAAGATCTGTTGTATCAAAATGTACGCCAGCCCGGCGCACAGAGTAGTCAGGACTCTACGCTCCCCTCCGGTCTGTTGCGCGGTACCGGGGTGCGTACCGTTGCCACGGTGAAGACCCACTCTCAGGGTAGTATCACGAAGACCGAAAACGCACTCGATATGGCGATCCAGGGGCGTGGTTTTTTTCAGGTGTTACGACCGGATGGCACCCTCACCTATAGTCGTGATGGAAGTTTTCAGATTGATGCGCAGGGGCAGGTGGTGACCTCCAACGGCTACCTGCTGCAACCGGCGATCACCATTCCGGGCAATGCCATTAGCATCACCATTGGCGAGGATGGGGTGGTCTCGGTGATGGAGCCGGGTAATACCGCACCGACGCAGGTTGGCACAGTGCAACTGGCCGATTTTGTCAATCCGACGGGGCTACAGGCGATTGGCCAGAACCTCTTTGTCGAGACTGCATCGAGTGGAGCAGCACAGCAGGGCAATCCCGGCCTGAATGGTCTTGGATCGATCAACCAGGGTT
>Ga0224501_10000645_pt1 | contig 27137 bp, 14 predicted proteins | sample SF_Oct11_sed_USG_4_FD_169105 | JGI IMG/M metagenome (GOLD analysis project Ga0224501, IMG submission 169105) | Sediment microbial communities from San Francisco Bay, California, United States - SF_Oct11_sed_USGS_8_1 | ecosystem: Environmental > Aquatic > Marine > Sediment | place: USA... | reverse complement strand
TCTCATCTTAGCCTACTCTAAATGAAGTCACAGAGATAAGAAACTACTTGAAAAACATGAACTTACAGTAGACCCATTAGTTCGTTCTTGAACTGACAATCTTTCGTTATCAGCTATAATTTGCGCAACAGTGAACTATCCATTTATCATATAGTAATGGGAAAAAAAGTTCATACGATTTATACGGGTATAGTATCTCCCCAAACTCGTAAACTTTTTAACTTACATTCATCAACACAGAAGGCATAATGTCCAGAAAGAGTTCCGTCTGCCTGACAGACTCGCTCCCGATTTCCAAAATACAAGAAAAATCCATCCAGACATTCAGTCTGCACCACTGTGAGATAAGGGACTCGAGTGGAGTTGTCTGCTCCCCTCCTTCTTGTTCCCACGCCTATGTCCACCTCGCATGTCACCACTGTAAGTAGAGCACTGTCGATGATTATGATTTTGGGATATGTATATTGAGATTCACATCCTACAGGTGTAGATTTTCAGGGTGAATCTAACACTGAGGAGCCAATCTTTTTTGCCCACCATCACTAAAAGGTTCGTGTATCTATGTTAATATCCATTCAAGGACTTTAAAATTAAAATTTAAGAAAGTTGGGTAGGTTTATTATTATGCACAAGCATATAAAATACTCCGATATAGCTTTTACGGGATACGTCATAAAATGCACTATTGAGAGGAAGCCGACAACATCGCCATGGTAAAAATCCATAATGATGATAGAAGCCAAGTATGTATAAGCTGAGTACCCAGTTTCTAAAGGCGGTGGATATACAGGGAACTTCTTTACTACAAGGACTCGTCCCGTGAACTCCTACTTATTAATGGGTAGATTCTGACTCACATTCACATATTGGTAGTTCGCGATCCCATACCGCCATAGAGGTGATAGAATCGATTACGGAGCGAATTGTCTTTGACTCCGCGGGTTTAAGCACGTAACCGGTGTCACATGTATAATTAATATGGCTACCTTCCATTATAAGTTGGTTGCCATCAACTATAACCTCTTGGGAGTAGCCGATGGCGTAGGTACCATAATCTAGTAGTGGAGGTGTGTCACAGAATCTTTCTGTAAAAGAAATTACAAGAGACAGTAGTGAGAAACACACAGTCATTCTTGGCTAGGTAGGGCATAGTATTTGTAAAGATTTACCAAAAGCAAATGAAGTTTTTCTTTGCGGATCGATCGTAGCTTGGGAGAGACTAACAGTTCCAAGATTTGTACCCAGTGGAGATCTTACGTTCTACGAGTTTGAAATTTATTTTTTTCTTGTCTTGTGCTTTCTGTTGGTAGATCACAAAACCCTATGGGTCAGTAACAAATTCGTGTAAAGAAAACAAATAGCAGTTACTTATGTTTATACATGTGTTGTGATTGTAACTAAGTGACCAAATAAGCTTCGATTGCTATTATGATGAGTATGAGCTCCTGACTAAAACAAAATGAAAACAACCCCCACTTTGAGATGGAGCATTAATCTTGACCCTCTAGTGGTGCTTTATGTTAAGCCGTAACTGGTGACAAAACAAGTATCTACCCTGTCAGCTTCACCATAACAGTAAATTAGCATACAAGAAAAAACCACTACTCACTGAGGCAGTAGGATAGATTAGCAGACCAGTATGAATCTACATTATCGGAGAGACAATATACTGTGGAGTTGTCTGCCTCTGTGTAGCCTGTACGGCATTCCAGAGTGATGGTGGAATTAATGGGCCTCTCTCCAGGTACTGGGAGGCTATCAGAGAATATTAAATCACCATTCTCAACAGAAAATCCTCCTTCTGGTTCAAAACATGCCAGCCCTACAAGAAAGCGGAAACTTGAAATGTTGTCCTATATGTACGCACGTATAACATGCAGAAATTGCGAACAGGCCATATTCTGTGAATATTGCGGAGATACCTATTGATTTTCATTCGGAGTGGAATCAAGTATTCATAGTATGAACAGAGATAAATAATGCATCATGTGGATAGCACGATCTGTGAAAACTTAATGTGTTTGGATGTGAAATAAGAATGATCAAGTGTGTTTGCGATCACTCCTGAACAGAAGAGAATTCTGTACAATAGGATTATTTGCTTGGTCAACATAATTGTGAGCTCCTTTAACGTATGTAGACAATAATAGCTTCTTAGAACACGTAATAACTGTGGCACGTAATAACTGTGGCACGTAATAACTGTGGCACGTAATAACTGTGGCACGTAATAACTGTGGCACGTAATAACTGTGGCACGTAATAACTGTGGCACGAACCCGGATTTGGGACATTTTACATTCTATTTGTTTCAAATTTTTACCCACGGTTTATTGTTGGTCATACATTCATTTGATTACCTAAGTTGTAGTATGACTCCTGGTATATTTTAAGTCTGCTGTGTATTGAATACAAGAAAAACTATTTTGAAATTTCAAGGTCAAAAGTACCAAAAATTCAGATCAGATTGTAATGTCATTACTGCTCTGTCTTCGATGGGTAGAAGTCTAGAGTAAAATTTAATCATCATGGTGCATGTAACACCATATAGAGGTAGTCAACAGGTGCATCTGCCTTATATAAGTGGGTAACAAATCGACTAGGGATTTCTTTCATCTCATCATGCACATGAACCTAAATGTAGTGGTATGGCGTAGGGAGATAAAGAATAGCTCAATGGCTACAGCGCTCAGGATAGAAAAACCTTGAGTTAAATCCTGCATGGTCATGCTGGGCTCCCGATGTGAGGATGAGCTCCTCACATAATTTGTAGCTCCTACCACTCCAACGAGTCTTAGACTTCGGAGGTGCCACTAAATAGGATGACCAAAAACCGAGAACAAAATGTTAATTTTAGTGTTAGCTGCAACATACTCACGTTTATGACATGCTATACCGCCCCAGCCTTCATCACATTCACAGACATCCGGAAGGATACAGGCTCCATTCTGGCATCCAGTGGTCACACCCTCCAACTGAAACTCTGTGCTATTACATATCGCCTGCAGACACCTGTCCCCAACATTCAGGCTCCAACTATAATAAATGAGAGGAACGACCTGGCATAATATTAATAGAAATAGCCGGATATTTTAGTGGGCAGAGTACTTGGTTCAAGGTATCACAATATTCTGAGTTTAAGTCCTAGTCATGCTGAGCTCCCAATATGTAAAGGGAGCTACTAACATAATTCCCAGTTCCTACTGCTCGAACAAGTCTCAGATTTAGGAGGCCCACTAAATACGATGGTATACCTAAACTGCAAAGAGTCAATCATGTACAGTACCATTTAAACTTCAGAAAACGAGCAGAAATGAAATGGGACCTAAGCCAATATCATTACCAGAGCTAGGATGCCAAGTGCATGATTTAAAAAAAACACATTATAATACAAAGAATGTTTTTGAATAGAGGGTGGATATACATGTATAAGGATAATAGAGGGTGGATATACATGTATAGGAATATAGAGGGTGGATATACATGTATAAGGATAGAGAGGGTGGATATATATGTATAAGGATATAGCAGTCGAGGAAACACAGGGGTGTATGATACTGCTGAGTGTTTTTGGAAAGTCTCCTTGGTCCAATTCTTAAAGACAGTATGGAGTTTGATAAATTGATATTCCAATCAGGTCACAATAATCACTTAATAACAAGAAAAAATCTGCTTTTTATGCAGATTTGACCGTGACTGAATAGTTCAGAGTTAGTGTGCAAACAAGAGCTGAGGTGTGGGACTGAAGACTCCAATAGATAAAGCTTCATCAAAACAAATATTCTCATTACAAATTGTTGTTTGTGCCTTTGATTGCATGATTTTACCTTAAATGCTCTAGGCACTGAGTAATCACAGTCGCACTGAATGGTGTTGACACTCCAGATATGTTAGTTGGAGCCAAGTAGTAGCCATATTCACAGGAGATTGTGAGGTTGGAACCAGCGGTTAGTAGACCATCAGCGTCATCCGTATCGTTTTGAAAGGTTGCTCCACCCACAATTGGTAGGGAACAGAAATAAGCTGAAAATATTACAGCAAATACCGTATGAGCAGTGACCAGTAACCACACTGAACTCACCGAGTTATCCTTCCTCTAAACTCAGGGCAGAACCATACACAGTCACACATTCATCCACAGCAATGCAATGCAAAAATAGCTCAATGAAGATTAAAAATGCCTGCTGTGAAAAGGATACAAGAGATGTTCCTCTTTGTAGAATCTTTAGTTGATAGATTCTGAAAAAAAATCATTGCGATTAGTAGGCAAATCTATTCATAATGTTGCAATGATGTGCGCAAACATGAACTGCCCAAATCGGCGTTGCTGTTGATATAACACTTTTTGGTCACAGATTTGGGTGATCCAGCGACCATCCTTGTATACGTATACATATAGGTCTTTCGACCTGTTGATGGTTTACCTTTTATGAGCCCAAATCTTTTTGAAGCCAGACGATTATTTATCAATCACTTTCCAAATACAACTCGCAGCACGGAGTGAATGTAAACTTACAAAATGTCAGCTAAACAACTTCTATTTATCATGATCAGTGTCGCTGTGTACCTACTGATCTCCGTCAGATTGCAAAATAAGTATGCATTCTATAGGCTAGCTAAGACGTAGACTGGAAATCAATAAATGAAAGCTTCTGGGATCATTACTATTCATGGCGCTTCCAGCTTGCTATTGCTTTTGCAAATTTTGACTTTGCACCGTAGCCATGCACTGAACCAAACAGTTCTGGCACAGGCACATACAGTGTACATACATGAACTTTTGAAATAAGGTGACTCACAGTAGGTTTATTCCTTTTAACATAACAGGCAGAAATTAGCAAACAACAGCAGTGATTATTAGAGGATGATCACATTTTGGCAAAATAGATAAAATAACAGAAAGGAATTAAATCCTTGAAAGACAATGGTGTTCAAACCGTTTTACCAAACCTGAGTTCATCATTAATTTGCTGAATGGCAGCAAACCATTTGATAATACCATGTAGGTACGTGTACTACTATTGGCAATCAAACACCGCGTTTGTGTAAAAATTAATGACGTGTTACTGTGCGTTCATAAATTCTAGATGGCAGTGTCAAAATTCCTAAAAAAAGTTGGCAGCATCCAGTACAAAAATCACCATGATTGAAATAAAAACGTCATTAAGACTTAGACCGATTATACCGCCTTTGACTTATCCAGCGTTGGAATGATCTTTAGTGGTTCAGGTAGAATAGCAAAACTGTACGTTGGTCCTATGATTGAACAGAAATGGCTTCCTTTGTGCTATCCACAACATCAGTAGCAAGCTTCTTAGATACCTGTAAGAAAAAAATATATACCTCATAAAATGTTGCCAAGACTGGCTAAAGCTTGAGCAAAACATTGGAATCTTACAACCGTCAGTCATGGTTGGAGTTATCCGACCTTTGAGAAAATTAATCATGAGAAAACAACTCTAAATTGTTCCAAAACTAAACTCTGAGTAATTGAGGGCAAGTGAGATAAAGGAGGGTCACTGTGAGAGCTGTTGTTGAGAAATTTGCAAATCTCCGTTAATCAATTATAGGTTATGCTACCACACAGAATGAGCGATAATAATAGATCACCTACTGGTTCAGCGACAGGTGACTCCGCTGCTGTCTTGCCATCAAACACAGCATATTCTCTTCTGTGTTTGTCATCTACAGCTGTCAAGTACCAAGTGCCAGGGAATAGAACACCCACAGAGCCAACCGGCGCGTAAGGGGCTGAAAATGACAGACAAAATGTCATTCCTTTACATATATAAGATTGACTGAATTTCGCCAACCAAGTCAAACAAGTATGACAAGACATTTGATACAGCGTACAAAACAGGAGTCAATATAGCTAGGAACGAGCGGTTATTTTCAGCAATTATTCCAGAGTTTTGCTGAAGTCCCTTGATTCGCACTAACTATCTGTAAACCAGTCACATAACTGAGTTAGTAACTGGGATGTAAAATCATGCCTGACGTCAAGCGCTGCTGCACTTTGACCCATAACGTCCAAACATGCCCTGCATCATGCTGACATAACAAAAACCATGTGATGCTAATCAGAATTTGCAGCCGCTGTCAGAACCTTTTGACCCTAGAATACCCATGTGATTGAGGGCTTCCTATAATACATATTGCCTAAGGTTTTCTTTTTAACTTGGGAGGTATGCCACCCACAGATCTGCAGATAGCCCTGGTTGTCTGAAGTAATAAATCTAAATACAGGACTTTAGGATTATCCGACATGGTCTCTATACTGCCCAGTCAACATGAACTTCGGATCGGAGATTTGTTTGGATGGTGGGTGCTGATCGGCCATGACCGCAGAGTGACCAGATTAGATTACGGGTTCATGGCAGTTGCACTTTAGGATCTTGATACTACCCACCACCATATCCAATGAGTGTGGTTGAAAGTCCTAATTTGTTGGGTAGGTTGAACTCAAAGAGCTAAAATCCATATTCTGGAACTGCGAAATCTTGTCTCGATCAAAGCTAGGAATTGCAATTGCTATAACTAAATTGCAACTCCTCTGTGAATCAAGTCATCACAACGACATCAATTCTGTGGTTGTCATGGTACAGTGACGGCATTGTCGAGGGGGAGTGGACTAGATCAAATGCCCGGTTGCTGCTACCATGAATATTGGTTTTTTTGTAACCTGTGTCAGGGGTTTTTGTAAAACATGAACATTGCTGCTGGAATGTAATATTTTGGGTACTATGGTCTCACCTAAATGGTGTGTATCCTCTCGCAGCTTCATTGTCTCACTGAATATAGCCGGCTCCATCTTCTGACGACTGTCCAATCTTGCCTGTAGGTCCATTAGACTGGCTGACAGTTTCTCAAGTGAAGAGTCGGGTGAGGCATCATCTGAGAAACGCACGGTGAACATGCTGGAAGCCAGTCCTGAGCCATAGGAGAACATTACCACTCTCTTACCAGTGAGATCAGCAGCCGACTGACTACAGAAACAACAAGCCATCATGTTACAGTTAACAGTTAGAGAATAAAGCATGGTTGATCTAATTTTCAGGCATTTTAGGCCAGATCCGGGAATTCTATTGCACTATTCCTAGTACTGAAATAAAGATGGAGAAGACTCAGCTGACCAACATGGCAACAGGAGTAATGTGAGCTCTGAGCCGGGATTTGTGTTTACGATCAACATGTCAGAATAACATAACCAAGGTTCAGGGCAAGTGAGGCACTCTACTGCTATTAGTGGTATTGCTTCATCCCCACAGTTCAAGGTCCACAAGGCAGAGCGTAAGATCTTTAAAGACCATTACATATCAAACGTACTACAGTCTGAAGCGCATATGTAGTAACTAGTAATGAGTGTACTTGTGCTAGGATTTGTCAACCAGGTAGAGAGATGTGCCAACATATATAAATTCAAAACCCATCTGACTTATGTTTATCAAGACCAAGGCAGAGGATGCTACAAGCTGGGAACATACCCGGCAATGAATGAACAGAGACTGCTGTATACTGAAGGTGTGTACATGTTGCCAACTTGATTGGCTACTTTCAAGCTGGGCTTGGTCTTCTGTTCGAAAAGTTCTTTGCTGGCAGTCATGAAAGCCTTCTCCGCATCTCGGTCAAAGTATGAGTCTTCCAGTTTGAGTTGTCTGTAAATTGGTACAAAAACCTTAGCTGGCTTACTATAACAATTCGAATGCTGAGAGAGACTAAGCATGAAAACTAACAGCAGAGGGTGTACTGTCGTCAAGTTTAGGTTTGAGACAATAACCATCAGATCACACCTTGTCTCAGCCAGTATGGTCTGATACATCGGCATATTTGGTTACATTTTTAGTCACGAAAATGGATGTCAACAAACTGGTAAGCACCATTGGCTGTATAAAACCCCACTGCTGCCTAGCCAGTGAAAGGACTACCATAACTATTCAGTGGTGGCAGCAGGAGCCAACTGTCACGATAGTGCCCAGCAAGATTTATCACAATAATTATATGTAATATCTATCACACAATGGAATTCCCATGTTAGTACCCAGCTAGGTTTATCACAGTAGACGTAATATCTATCATATAAGAAAATTCCTGTTGGTGGGATGGTGCAATCAGCAGCCAACCTGACCGTGTGGTTTTTGATTGGTCTTTTCTGGGTTTCTTGTTTTAATCATGGTAAATTCGAGGCAGGATCTCCAAGAAAATATAACATGGTAGTGAACCAGCCGCCCCCAGCGACATAAAAGTTGCATATGTCACTGAGTGAACTTGCGCTCATACTAATGAGTTGTGACATACCTAAAGTCCTGTAGGTTAGAGTATTTGGACTCATCCGGTGAGGAGAGGAAATCATTGAGCATAAGTCGGGCTACGGATTTCTGTACTAGCTTGCAAAACGGAGTATGGAAACAGAACGCTGATGCATCCTCCATTGTGAACTGTTTCTCTGCAAACAACAAAACCCAGCTGGTAGGCAGACGCACTGAATATAAGGTGCCGATCAACAGAAAATCAGTGCAAACTTCGTGATAATATCCATATGATTTTTGTACACGAACGAAGTGCTTTATTGTTTCAAACTCAAGCATGGGTCATCACGGGTCACCATGGATAGCCAAAGGCCCAACAATACATATCTTGACCAGGGAGAGAGCCTGTAATTGGATATGATTATGTTGTTGGAGGGGAAGTGGGTTGGTGTGAGGAAATAAAATGGCTAGAGTAAAAAAGGTAAGCTGTTGCGATTCGGTTGCTCCACAGTTGAGAGGAGTGGGATCAGGGCTCAGGAAATTGACAGTGGGTTACATAATAGGTGTATTTACATGATTTCGGTCAGATGCAAATAAAAAATTTTAGACGCGATCACATGAACTGAATGGCGTAGTTGAAAAAAGCAATAAGTTTTGGGCGCATCAGTATTGTCCTCTCTCAACGTCTTGCTTGTCCAAGGACAGAAAATTGTTCAGTCTGTTTCGCAACACCGAAGCGACCAGCAAAGAAGTACGTGATCAATAGACAGCATGACATTTTGATAACTTGGACACTTTATAAACTAGTGCACCCACTTTCAGGCACGTGATTCTGTTCGTGTTATTGAATTCATTTTCAGATGCAGCCGAGTAACATGTTCTGAAACAACGCACTTTTGAGCAGTGAGCAGCGTCTGAAAGACTGTTTCAGACGTCAAAAACCGAGCATGCGAATGCACCTACTGACTGTATCACTATGATAATTCCACGATACATAAACCATAACCTAGGGAGACCACCAATCGCAGCGCTCAGATTTCGCACAACAGTAAGCAAGTCTACCGCACAAGTCAAGGCAAGTGGGAGCTTTTTTTACTAGTTTGTGGTTTGGCAAGCTACCAGCACAGCTGATCGAGAAAACAATCTAGTCTATGGGCATTGCTTTACACTGGCCTGGTGCCCTGGTCATATGATTCACCCGCGCGTGAACTGTAGTACTTGTGCGAAAGCTAACCTCACAGCATCCACAACTAGCCTCTGATATACCTAGTGAGGCCACCATCAGTGTTTCCAGTTATCACAGTGTCTTGTACTTGGAACCCATGTACTGGGATAGAATACTAATCCCTTGTTATCGTGTGAAAAAAATGCACAGATTTCATTTACACAGTAGCTACCATTATCATCACTGGGTCAATGTATCTTGTGTCCTTTAGGGAAGGACCACTGAGAAGCTGAGATGCTGATCGTGCACGGCCTCGTGTTGGCGTTCACTATCTCAAAACTCAAATCATGGGTGATAAGGCCAGGTTATCAGTGGCAGGAATTGGTATGAGGGTCAAAGATTGTCATTACACCATCAAACCTCAGTATTGCACTAGGTTCTCGATTATTCCAAACTGAGAGTATCGGGAGTACTCCATAAAGTGATCGGATAGTAATTGTTCTCATTCACCTACTAGTCTCCAAATTGATATAAATAAAATTGGCAGCGGAAATATTGGCCGAGTCACGCAGTCATGTGCCGAACCATTGAACACCAAACATGGATCCGACTGTTTTGACATAATGCATCTCACCTCGCAGGCGCCAAGATTTCAGGAGCAAAATATTTATTCCATATCACAGCTAGTTATGCGAAGATGGAATCTGGTGATTGAGTTCGGCCGCAATTTCTGCAATCTGTTCACAATGAGATGTAAAGTTCTCATTAATTCACCACTGTTTAATAATGTTCAATATGGGTTGGCATCTTCTCTAGTGTCATCAGTACAGAGGGCGAACTTTGGCACCACAACCTTTCACAAAGACTGGTCCTAGACTAGATCCACAACAGTGTGATATTGTACAATTTCAAAAGGTCTAGTCACTCTACCTGCATCAGAGTGGAAGGCTGAGGCAGCTTTTGTTCTGAACCTTTGGTAGCATTTGTCTAGAGCACCAAGATAGCATTGAATAGACAGCTTGCCATCCACTACAGGATATTCGCTCTGAAGATCCGGCTTGTAGAAATCATACACATGCTCCATGTGTGATGAGCGAACGCCTGCAATAGAAGAACGGCATCACTTGTAAAAACTCAGCAGATAACCGCAGAAATAACTACAATTATACCCTGTCATCTTAATCAAAAATTATGTTTTGCTTGTGAAGTGGCGATGTAAAAGTACATATCCTACTGCTCGCTCTTTGATTTTGGATGGTTGCCGTAACACTGGCAGAGTTGAAGCTTCAATCTTATCATCAGCAACCGTTATTGGATTAAACAGGTCAGTCCAACTGATTTCTGGAAGTAAACCGAGCAGTTTGCTTTATAGCGGGTTTACACAAGCATAGCGTGACGGCGGTGAGCAGTATTGCAGGGGTGTTTACATGAGCGAGCGGCACTGCTGTCGAACTTGGTAGAGCGGCAAACTCTCTGCATTGTCATTGGTTGTCGGTTGCCTGACGCTGAAGAAATAGTGAATGCAGAATTGGCGTTCTGCTGCTGGATCACCGAAAGCTGAAGCTGACTTGAGGCCCATTTTGAGTGGTTTTAAGCGGCAACCTCCCGGTTGCCGCTCTTGTAAACTCCACTTTAGTGCCTAAACTAAATTTTGAGTCATAAGAGTGTTCACTGCGAATTCAGAAGGCACAACACAAGGATTACCATACAGGATGTGACCAGTGCCAAAGGAGCAAGGTCCAAGGTGAGGTCATTATGCGGTTGGTCTATCTAGGCCTAGAATTTATACTCCCTAGTAGTAGTGTGATGGTATCATTAGCTTAATACTCAAAATAATCCTACAGTCTGAATCTGAATGCTGAACTAAAATTTCTGGCATGCATGAGAATTTGGCTGAAGTGACTGAGTATTATTAGGTGCCTTCGTGTGGTCGGTTTTTTCGCATCTGAAATGGATTTCAGTCGTGAAACCTGATAACCGTTCAAGAGTGCGACCGAAAATCACGATTTAAAAAAAAGCATCTCTCACCTTCGGTCGCGGTCTGCGACCGAAATCACGCGAACAGAATTTTGCAACCGAAAGCAGGCGCTGGCGTGGCAGTATAGACAAATGCCATTGTTGTGTAACGAGTATTATACATACACCATGCGCCTTGAAATAACCGATATTAATGGATATTCAGTCAAGATTTGGTAGATTCTTTGCCAGGTTTTAAAAGAACGTTGGGGGTGAAGTGAACCAAACTCAAAACAGCGTGGGTATCCAGATCTGGTCAAAAAAGGGGCAGTTTGGTCTGAATTTACGAAAAACAAATAGTGAGTGCTCAGAGGACTTCAAATTTGCTAATTAGTAGCCATTGTTGAGTAACTGGCATTATGCACGCCTTGGAAATAACTGATACCAAAGCATCTTTAGCCAAGAGAGGGTAGATTCAGTGCCAGACTTTGAAAGAGGGTTGGAAGTGAACTGAACCAAGAAAAATGGCATGGGTATCTATAAAATTCATATAACTACAGCTTCATCAATCCTTGTTATTATTTTAATCAAATGAAAGCCAATGGTCCAAAAGGGTGCACAAATATTGGTAGTTTCTGCGCATGAACACAAAGTCCGGCTTCTCACCCTTTAACCATTTCACCCACGGCTGATAACATTATCAGTTAAATTGTATACATTTTGAATCACTGTAATCAGAGATAGGATACGTCAGCTCCTAAATGTGGAGAAAATAGAAGCCCATCCCAGCTACCAGTCTGAGCAAGGTCTCTATAAAGTAAGCCTATTAGATCTGTGATTTGTGATAGGCTAGGCAGATAGCGCAGGATCAGCTGGCTTTTGTTTACAATGCCAAAGCATTCAGGCAGAGTGTTCATAATGCAGGGCTGTTAACATTTACATTGAATGCATTGGCTTCAGCAAATATTACCTCGTGCTCTTTGTGATGAAACAAACTACAAGCTGCCCTGGTTTCCTTCCCCAGAGGCAATGTGGTGTTACATCTCACATTGCCCAAGAAGTTTCATTCTCGAATAAGAGAGGAACGATAACCTGGCCTAAACTGGCAGTGGGACCTTTCTTAGATGAAGAAAGAAACTTCCCAGCTGGCAGAACCAGCATAGTGAATCTTTTCACTGCAACTTTTAGTTATCTTACAAACACTTACTAACACCAGAATGAAACTTTTGCCCGATGGGTGCGATGAGTGCGATGAACAATACATGAAGGGACAGTAGTATAAGTACAGCAGTCAATGATGCATTCAATCGGACTGATATAAGTAAGAGAGCAAAAGTACAAAGCTGATAGTTCAACTGCTGACAAACAGCATGAGATCATGCAATATTAATTAACGCCAGAATTACCTCTGTCCAATACAGCAGCTGCATTGGGTCCAACGAGCATAGCAACTGCTCCAGCACCACCAGTGCATCTAGCTGGGCCTGTCGCGTACACAGCAATATCTCCACACACGACCAAGGCGTATCGGCCTGCAATTCAAGATGACCCATGGTGTATCAGTCATGCACATAGCCATCGATGTAAAAGAACAGTTGATGGGAATGTTCATCTATGGCCAAGCATGAGTACTGGTCCTAGTTCAACAAGACCTGCCAATGTTCTTCACGGCTATAATGTATAACTACTACCCAGAGAGCAAAGTCCACGGGTGCAAGGCAACCTTTGATTAATTACTATCTATATAGACATTTATTGGCATACCGCCAGAAAGTGCACCCTGCCAGAGGGTGCACCCTGCGCCATTATCAGGGTCCAGTGGAAGGAGTAATGATTGGATAGAGCCCATCTTTCATACACGTGGGTTTGTAAATGTTCATCACTAAGAAACTCTATAGATGTATGTATATTGAACGGTCCATAAACCAGCAATAGAAGCCTCACTATTGCACCATTTCACTTACCATCCCATGAACTGGATTCAACCCAGTTGACAGAGTTGAACAACGCGTTTGTGCCTCCATAGCAAGCGTTGGTTGTATCAATGCCTTCCATGTCGGTGTTTCCACTTTTCTCAAACAGAAGCATGAGGGCTGACTTGACGCTTTTGCTCTTATCAATGATGGTTTCAGTGCCCACCTCCAGTCGACCAATCTGTGTTGGGTCAATGTTGTTTCTCGTGAGAAGGTTCTGGACCGCGGTCAAGCACAAGCTGTTGATGTCCTCTCGGTCGGAGCAGAACCCCATTTTACCCTGGCCAAGGCCAATGGTGTACTTTCCAGCACTGACACCATCGAAGGCCTCCAGCTCAGTCTGGTCCACATACTGCGAGGGAAAGTAGATCTCCATTGCCACAATACCGACATCTTGGGGCCAGCCTTTGGGACTCTGCTCAGAACCTGGCATCTGCGCAAAAGAAAGTATCTCAAATTCAAGGAACATAATGGTTCATTGTTTATGGCCTTAGAATCAGCTTCCCGCTCCTGACAGATCTTATTATGGTTAACTCAGTCTGCTAGACTAACGCACGCAGGGTTACTAATTGAGGACTATTAAATAGGTACTCATCCAACAAGTTTGAGGACGTTCTATACCCAGATCACGTTTTGCATGACCGATTGATAATGAGGTAGTGAGAGTGACTCACTCACTCCACTCACTCACTCACCCGATGACTAGCGAGTAGTGACTGACGTGATAATGATCGGGTGACTGACGGACTGTGAGTGTGACAGTGACACTCACTCAGCCACTTCCCAGGATTGAGTTACTAACATAGAATAGACAAGCAACTTTAGCAACTAGTCTAGTTATTTACTGAGTTACTCTCACTCCAGTCCAATGACCAATGTGAATGTCACTGTCTGCGAGTCAGTGTCACCGGCGACGGAGTACAGACCCACCTGGGCCATAGAAATAGAATAGACTGAGTGATACTGATACTCATACTGATAAGACTAGAGGAGTCCTAGCCCTACATTTACATACATTAGTCTAGATAGGTTCCTGGGTGAGTGAGTCATTGAGTGATTCTGATTGACTGATTCAGTGATTGACAAGATTGATATCTCATCTGGTTTGGTTTGAGTTTGACTTTGAGTTTGAGTCAGTTGCGGAGTAGGTCAGTGACTCAGTCTCCGAGTCAGTCAGAGCAATCGGTGACTAACTGAGTGACTTGAGTGACTGAGAATGTTATATCAAAGAATATAATCTCTGGTTATGCTAATGAGTTACTCACTCACGGGCTGAGTGACTGGCGTAATCGGACAACTGAGTTACTCTAGTCTTAGTGAGTTAGTCTTACTGATTCACATTCACAAGGTTGAGCTCGAAGTCGAAGTTCGAACTCGAAGGATCTACCATCAAAATCAACCTGATTTCATTTGGTCCACGCTGTGTGATATTTAAGGTCACATATACGTTTTACATGAAAAGAGTGTTGAGGACCTTGTCTTTTTTTATGTTACTTACCTTGTTTTTGGGGGATGAAATGGTGGAAAAGTTCGGGAAATCTTCTTTAACTTCTCCGCAGAACCGGCTCGGCTCGAAACACTTTCTTCCGATGCCAAAGACACGTGAGATACGTGGCCAATCGGTGACAAGGTATTGCGGGCTCGTCCCTCGGATGATCCGATGACGGGCCAATCGAAGATTGGTTTACAACGGTTTTTGGGTCAGTGACTCTCGTTCGCACGTGCGATCCGCGTGGTTTGTTCTGGACTATGTGGAGATGGAATATTGAGGCTGTGAGCTTTACTCAACTGATTGCTTGAGTTTTAGGAGGCTTTTGGGATGTATCACTCGCTTGTCCCCCACTCACAGATGTTTCTGACAAGCCCCATGCTTAGAACATCCAGTTTCTACTCTTTTGCTCAGTCTATCCGTATCAACATGTGATATCATAATCAATATCATCTTATGATAATCATTCATATCATCATGATCATCATCATGAATTTTCAGGTTTTCACGCTCAGCCTCGAGTCCTTCATAAGTTCATTCAGTTTGTTTCAGTTTCACTCACTGTCTTTTGTAGTGTATATGTGACTAGTGAGTTACAGTATACAGTTATCTTTGCGCTAATACCACTCACTTAGTCACTTACACTTACAGTGATATTTGCTCACTTCGAGTTTGAAACAAAGTTTCTGTTGGTGTAGCCAACTCTAGTCTACTGTCTAGTCTTACTTTTAGTCTAGTCCAATTCCACCAATACTAGTCCAACTCTAAGTCTAAGTAAGTATGACCGGGGATTGAGTGACGCTGGCAGTACAATTGGAGTACTATCGAATTGAGTGTGAGCGACTGCTTGTACAGTTAGTAGTACACGTAAATAGGACCCGGTTCGTAACAATTTAGTCTGAGCGGTATTGCAAACATAATCATCAGTCACGGCAATGCCAAATTGACACTGCTAACAGCAAAGCAATGCCATTTTGGCATAGAGTCATCCTCTTAGATATCTGGGGTGTTTAAAAAGAGCTGCCCTCTGCAGTCGCTGCAATCACAAATTTTCACTCGTAAAATCATCAAGATACATGTACTAACTCCTAGGCCTGCAAAGAATGGACCTCGCGGGTATAATGAATAAAAAGTGTAAGGTAAATGTATGTATGCATCAGGTCTCGGGATTGCAAAATTGAGAAGTCTCCAGCTAGGCGGTCCTAATTGTGGCAAAATGCCAATACACGAGCTCATCAATTATCTGTCATCTAGAGTTATCCTCTATGGTCATTGTATTCCTTTGCAGGTGAGTCTGGGCACATTAGCGGCAGGCTCAATCATGGCAGGTCAGAGGTCAACCATGTGATCTGACTGGACCTTGGAACTGATAACTAGATAAGGCGCGAGTATATCAGACAGTGATTTAGAAACCAAGAGCATATAGTGCGTGTCGGAGGTACACTGAACAGTAATCCAGAGTGAAAGAGACATTGAGTTTATTCATCACAGCGTATAGCCGTATGGCTTTCAGGAATTATATATTGTGCTTTGCCCTTGTGGCGGGCACAATCGCTGGTGAGTAACCTTCTTACATTTCTCTCAAGTGGTTTATTTTTATTTTTGTTGAAAGACTCTCTCCAACTGCCTTCTACTTTATAAGATACAGGATAGTGTAAACACAAACTAAACTATTTGACTAGTAAATTCTAATTATTGGTTATTTGCAAATTTTGGATTTTTTTCATATGCATATTATTATCTCATATGTTGCTGCTTCAAGATTTGCATTGCAATTAGTTGATTGAAAATAATGTCATAATTTTTTTCAGGCCCTATCAATGTGCAGGATGGAGACATCAAGTGCGCCAAGACATGCACTGGTGAGTTACTCGGTCCATTAAGGGAAATCTTAAATAAAAATCCCCACTGATGTGGGGAGTTTCAGAAATGAACTTAGAACGGTGTTATTTTGGCAAGACTTTCTGCGCCTACATGTTTTGTCAGAATCATTTGCGACAAGCTCACTCGTCAAGAGTTGCCAACATCCTGTTTCAAGGCGCTATTAGTGGAGCAGCAGGTCTTTGTTTTCATTTTGCCAGTCATGTGATCATAACAGCCAGCTGTTATGGTGGGGTCGGGTTGTGATACCTAATGGGAGGGGGACCAAATATCTTGAAATTAAAAAAAAACGTCTGAGAAAATTACTAATACAGAAACCAGTCTTTTTCTAGCCAGAGTTATTTATATGATTGATTAAGCCTCAATCACGGCAAATAGAAAGAATTTTCTGGCACCCTGTATATCCACCCCTGTTGCAAATCAGCTGTTCACCCAAACCTTCCCAGCAACCCTTGGCTCTTATAAACACTAATATTACTGTATTGGATAAGTGCCAGGAATCCTGGAGCCATTAATCACCTGCGCCTGCCAGTTGCCTGCCTAACAATACTCGTCATATTCACCAGGGGTCCAAAGCAGCTTCTCCATGGTGTTGAGTTTCAACTGAAAGGAACTGGTATGTAATTATTTTAATTTTACTTTAGAATCCCTATCCGACAACACAAAATTCCAGTACGCCGCTGGAACAACATATGTATACCAATACGAGGGAAACACTGTCACGAAACTACAAGGATCATCGGAACAATCGACTAGTTTAACGATAAAGGCAACGGCTGACATAGAGGTCATAACAAAATGCGAATTCGCCCTGAAGGTACGTGACCAATCCAGATTACAGTGTATTTAACAAATTTTGAAAATATTTGTGCCATAATGGCGCCGGGTATTGTGTGACACAGCCACTGTTTGATTACAGCTGAGCTCGGTCACACTTGCCGAGAATGGAACTCCGTCCTCTGGCAGCTCAGAATTCAGCAGCAAGCTCCAGGCTAACACGCTTAGATTCGCATTCCAAGATGGTCGCATTGAACACATCTGCTCTCAAAACAATGAGGATGAGAGAGTACTGAACATCAAGAGAGGTATCCTGTCAGCCTTCCAAAACTCCATGGATCAGCTCACTACCGACGGTCAGATGGTTGAGGTCAGTACCGGAGACCCTCCCTGGTGTTAAATGAAATACTTTTTACAACTTTTCCTTTTTTGCTGAACGAATCACCTTGAGGTCATTTCTTATTGGGGTGATTATATAGGCAACAGCTGCAATGGAATATTTGTCTTGACTTTGTGCAGACAGCATATTACAGTGTTCAGCACTCGAGAGTGTAGAGTGAGCCCATCTTTTATATTATTATAATATTGTTTATAGACTGATGTGAGTGGCGTGTGCCCAACTACATACACCCACAAGAGCACCATGTTCTCTGGTACCACCATCACTAAGAGCAAAGATATCTTGGCCTGCACTGAGAGAAATGGCAACATGAGCTCCATCCAAGCCGAGAAATATGTGGCTGATTCAGTAAGTGTTTTTATCAGTATGTACATGTAAAGTTTAGAAGCAACAGCAATGATTTACTCTTGTTGAATCTTGAATCCCGGTTTTGTTCAAAGTCCCTGAAAAGTCAAGGGTCATGTATCTGCGATATTACAAAACTATTTTGGTCTTTGACACTTGGCGGGAGTCCAGTCTTTGTTTTGAATTGACCTCTGAGCTTTGCTGTTGATAGCTGTGATTTATCAGAGGTAATCACCAGTATTGACTGATCTGGATCCATCCCAAAATCGGCTGATATATAAAAGGTCCATCTTTATCGCATTGCCCTCGGTGAACTGATAAAACTGATTTTGATTAAAATCTCGAAACCTCCTTTTTTGGTAATGATACCTTTTTCCACTTCATCGCTTTATACCGGTGATAACCCATGGTCGTTTTTCTGCAGAGATTCCAGAATACTCCTCTTCTGAGCTCCAGCGTTGACTGTGAGCAGCACATCACCTCCGGCCGTATCGAGAAGTCCACATGTACTGAAGTTCTTATGTTCCGTCCATTCCACAAAGATGGAAGCGGTGCCGTTACTACCACTGCCCAGACTCTGCAATACTCAACATACAGGTACGTGCCATGACAGCGTGGAGTACTTTGGCATAAAACTGAACACTTTTTTTCGTGTTGAGCCCTTATTGAATGTATCTGATGGTCATTTATGTTTTATAGGAACTCTGTTTCTACTGCTCAGTCCGCCATTCAGGCCCGATCTTCCCTACTCTTCTCGCACGTCTATGACGAATCTATCGATGTGAACGCCAAATCTGATGTGATTGGACTTCTCCGCGAGATATGCTCAGAGACCAACGAGGACATCACCAGGCAGACCCCCATCCTGTTCGGAGCTCTCATTAGCAAGATGAAGAGACTAAGCGCTGACAAGATGATGCAGGTGTACAACAGTGTCAACGGTGACAGGATCTGCACCAACACCCGTGGAAAGTAAGTACATTGCTCCAGTTCATATTTCTGATTTTCTGGCCGAAAGAGGTAAAATAATTTATTCCGCTCTCACTGTCTACTTAAAAGGAGAAGTTTGTTTGCTCGGATTGAAATTCATCCCCTTTTTTATAGGCAATTCTTCTTCGATGCCATCCCCATGGTGTCCACCGAGGCTTCACTGGCTCTGATGCACAAGCTGATCAGTGAGAAGACCGTTCAGGGCACTGAGGCTGACCTCTGGCTCACCCAGCTCGCCTTCATCCCGCGACCTACATACAACATGCTCGCCATGATCAAGGTACGCCAACATGGCTGATTTGTGTGCTCTCGTTATCATAATTGGGCATGCGGTTAAAGGCCTATCCTTGCCTTTGTTGTGGTATGCGCAGGCGGCAAACTCACGCGATGAAAGGCAACTCCGACTGAACAGTTTGAGATGTATACACTATCAAAAGTACAAGGAGATCTAGATGGGAATACACTATTTTGATTTATTTATCTGCCAACTATGGGTCAGGATTAGTTTTTGGCAATGGGATTGTTATTCAGGCTTGTAGCAGGATATATTGACTGAATAACTTTATCTCTACCGGACCTTAGCAATGACATAACATATTTGTTGGGTAATAGATAAAGGAGAGGTTGAAAGATAAAATGCTGTGATTTGAGGCCGTAAACAAACAACCCTAGGACTTTGCGGTTCCTTTGACTATATTTATGATAATCTAAAAGTCCATTTAGGTTCCTTCTATCACTTCTGTGTCATCTTACTGCTGTACCTTGTACCGTAAAGCATAGAGTAATGGGAGGATAACCCTTTACTTTGTACTGCATATCAGTTAGGAGAATGCAACTCCTATTTATTCTTACAGCCACTACTTGAGGACTCTGAGCTGAAGAGCAAGACTCTCCTCGGAATTTCCGCCATGGTCCACAAGCTTTGCGAGGTTAACGCTGACTGCCACCGCAATCCTGAGGTCATCTCCTTCATCAACTCTCTGAACCAGCACATCGGAGCTGACTGCGCCGCTGAGGAGCGCGACCTTCTCATCGTCACTCTCAAGGCCATCGGTAATGCCGGTAACGCTGTCACTAGCAGCTCTGTGATAGGCCGGTGCATCACCAAGGCTGATGCCGATACCGAGGTCAAGATCGCTGCCCTGAAGGCCTACAGACGCATGCCATGCTCTGTCAGCGTAAGTAATTCCACCCTTCTTCTTTCCTGTAATCATTTGAGCCTCTCACCTCCTGTAACATATTGTAATTCGAGGAAAGTTCATATGACATCATGTGTTACAGCGTGAGGATGCCATGAGACTCTACCAGAACGCTGAGAACGACGCTGAGCTGAGAATCCATGCCTTCCTAGCCGTGATGTCCTGCCCAACTACCGATGTGCTCACCAAGGTTAGAATGATGCTGAGCGGAGAGCCTGTCAACCAGGTTGGATCCTTCGTCTGGACCTACCTTGAGAACATCAAGGAGAGTGCCTCACCACTGAAGCAGGAGCTCGCCTCCATCCTCGATGATGCTAAGCTCAGAGAGGATTTCAACTGTGACGTGAGGAAATTCTCCCGAAACATTGAGAAGAGCTTCTTCTCTGACTACCTCAACGTCGGTGCTCAGGTCTGTAATAAGGAATTAAGTCATTAGGCTAAATAAAAACTGAAATTTGTCATAGGTTTAAGCAATTCTGCATGTTTTCATTGTTTGTTCTAATTCACAGGTCGAGTCTAACCTGATCTGGTCCCAGAACTCATACATTCCAAGATCCGCCATGCTCAACATGTCCATGGAGATGTTCGGTAACTCAATCAACCTGCTTGAGGTTGGAGGTCGCGTCCAAGGTCTGGAGAGCATTCTTGAGAAATTCTTTGGACCAAATGGTTACTTTACCAAGGACCAGGCCAAGGAGCTTATGGACAACAAGAGACAGACTGCTAACTACGTTTCTCCATTTGACACTATGGTGAGTGTTCATTTTGTTTTTGAACTGTATGAAAATACCAGAAATGAATTAAACTTGACATGACAGAAATGACACAAATAGGCAATGAGATCACATCGCAATTTATCAATTTTAGTTCAAGACCCCTAATGATGAGATCCGCTCATCCATGTACATCAAGATGTTCGGAAACGAGATCCGATACAATGAGCTGTCTGACTTCTCTGAGCTGAAGAACTTCAACGTTCTCAACCTTCTCATCAAGTTGGCAGAGCCCAAGAGGATTGACATCACCAAGAACTACCAGTTCATTGATAGCTCTCTCATTATCCCAACCACCCTTGGTGAGTGTTCTACAGCCTTCAAAACGTTTCCAAAATTTTCCCGCTGTTTCTTCCAATTGTTGCGGTTTCTGTTGGCTATTCACGCTTTTAACAAACTTAATTTTTTTGTTATTTAGGTCTTCCAATGAACCTCACTGTTAACGGAACCGCCAGTGTCAGCCTTGACATCAACGGCAATGTCGATCTGCGAAACGTCGCTGCATCTCCCCGCAACCTTGACATTCAGGGACACATCAAGCCATCTGCCGCCATCGTCATCTCTGGTGTCATGGGCGTTGATGCTATCGTCGCCAAGAGCAGCATGAAGCTTGTTTCCACCATGCACTCTAGCACCCAACTTGATGGAAAGATCCAGCTACAGGATGGTCAGATCTTCAACGTTGAGCTGAACACCCCCCGCGAGAAGATGGAGATCTTCCACATACAGACTGAATTCTTCATGAATGGAGCGGAGATGAGAATGCCCGAGGCTGAGAAGACCTACAAGAAGTGCACCGGTGCTGCCATGACCAAGGTTGCTGGTGTTGAGTTCTGTGTTGATGTCACTCTGCCAACTTTCCACAAGACTGGTCTCCCACTGCCACCATTCACTGGACCAATGAACGCCCAGATAACCATGGAGAAGAAAGATACCCACACTGGCTACACCTTCGTTGCCAAGATGGAGAACACCAGACAGAGAGTCAGCGGAACCACTGTGGTGAAGAGAGTCGCTCACCTGAGCATTGACACCCCAGGAAGTCAAGTGGACAGGAAACTGCTGCTCGAGGGTACCTTCGATCCCGCCACAATGTCTGCCTCTGCACAGATGATGAGCCCATGGAAGAAGGTTGCATGGAATGCCAACCTGAAGAATGACCAGGACATGAAGTCTGCTGAGACTAGCCTCACCATTGATACCACCCAGGAGTATGCTGCCAAGGCTCAGCTGGAGACCATCACAAGAGAGAAAAAGACCATCTGGAAACCAACTGTCACCATCAGCCTGCCTAACAAACCCACCATGACCATCGATGGCTCATTTGAGACTGGAACTGGAAAGACAATGGCTGCTGCTGAGCTCAACATCCTCAAGTTCACCCGCAAGCCCATCACCATGAGCGCCTCTCTTGAGCAGAAGAAGGCTGGTGCTGCGTACGGACTCAAGTTCAACACCAACTCTGACTACATGACTGTTGATTACAATGGTAACGTAGATGTCCGTGATGGTAGCTACAACCTGGTTTCTGGCCTCGACTACACCGTGTCTGGCCGCCCCGAGCACAGATTCACAGTTTCTGGAAAGTTCCTCAACAGATCTGCTGGTGCTCTGAAGAGCTTCACCGTACAGGGAGGACTCATCAGCACAGAATTCCCTCACCTGAATGTGGCCGCAGATGGATCATTAGAGACCACTGCCAACCACGTAGACATGAGTCTGGAGCTGTCTCGAGGAGACCACAAGATCGTCCTTACCCACAAGACCACCAAGAGAGGAGACTTGATGAACATGAATGCTGAGAGCGAGATGCAAACAGCCACCACTTTCAAGATTCCAACCATGGCCATTGACTACTCTGCCACCGCTGATCATAAGTTGGGCCCCAACATGGTCTCCACCAGTGGATCCATCACCTATGCCCCAAGCAAGACCATCTCCACCTCTGTCAAGCTCGACAGACAGTCTGCTGACCGACCAAGTGGTGAGATCGCCCTCTCCTACCCAGGACGTGACATGAAGCTGTCTACTGCCTACAACAAGCTGGGAGACAATGAGCACCAGGTGGATATTCAGTGCCAGTGGGATTCTGATATGGATTCCAAGATGAGCATCAGCACCACTGTGAAGATGGCCGACACACACGAGATCACTGGCGAGATCAAGTTCCCTGGACACCCAATTGCTCTCACAGCATCCATCAAGCCAAACCTGAAGGACTTCCATGCCAACACTCAGTTGACCTACAAGCAGCACAGCTGGTCCAACTCAGTTGAATACAAGCTGACAACTGATTCATTCCATGGCAAGGCCAGCTCTGTCTGCTCTGACCGAACTGTCTCTGTCGCCATTGACCTCAACCGATCCAACACCCAGATGACTGGTGAGATCAACATGAGCCTGAGACCAGCCAATGCTGAGGCCAAGACCATTTCTCTGTCTGGAGAATACAACATGCGTGATACTGCCAACAAGTTCCACCGTGATGTGAAGATTACCGCGACCACCCCTTACGGCTCCTTTGCCACCTCCACTGATATGATTAACTCCGTCAGTCTGCGAAGCCTCGAGTCTGAGATGAACCTAAATGGTGAGCTCAGCAAGTTCAAGGCTGAGCTCAGCAACAACAACGGATGGATTGCTTCAATGATGCTGGACACCCCATACATTCAGTACGGTCCAGTCAAGGCTCTGAGTGCTCGCGCTTCCTACATTGGCAAGGACTACGACGTGGAATTCAGCTGGAGCCCATCCCAGAAGGTCTCTGGAGCAGCCCGCTACATTGCCAACGGTGATATGTACAAGGTCAAGGTTGACTACACTACTCCATTCAGAGGCTATGAGCGATTTGGATTCGATGCCGAGTTCACCAAGTCTACTACCAACGTAATGAATGCCGAATTCTACCTCAACGACAAGAGAGCTTCCCTCAACATGCAACACACCGGTAATTGACCTAAATCCAAGACTTGCTGCACTTCTAAAAGGTGACAATTTTTTTTATACTCTGTATTATACATGAACTACTATGTCTAAATTTACTTTAATCTGTTGTAGGAATCAACAGCGGCGAGTTCACCCTGACCTACCCAGGGCGAGTTATTGCCGGTTCCTTCACACAGAATGGTAAAATCACAGAGTTTGAGGCCGAGACTGCATTTTCATGGGATGAGAACATGCGCATCACCGCTAAAGTCAACCTGAACACCGCTGGACCAATCTCTGCTGGTGTCCAGATCACCACTCCATTCGCCTACAAGAAGGTCAATGCTAACTTCCAGCACTCTGGCGAACCGATGGAGTGAGTGAATTTTCTTTTAACAATGAACAGTTCTGACTAATTTTTCAGTCACATATGTATGGCCCGATTGTTCTCTACCCTCAGTGACTTCAACTATTATTTTTAGCTTCCACACTCAGGCTGTTATGTCATGGGACCGAAAGAAGATCAATGCTGGTCTGAAATTCTCTGGCAAGGAAGCTGAGCTGACCGTTCGTACACCATGGCGAGACATCATGGCCAACTACCTGGTGACTGGTACCACCAATGCCTTTACCACCTCTGCTAAACTGCAATGGGCTGAGGATAAGACCATCTCCGCTCGCCTGAACGCTAACTTTGTCAATGACTACAAGCTTGATTTCAATGCTGCCACACCATTCTTTGGTAAGTTAACTTTTGAGCAATAGATCTCAACGATTCGTTGTGCTGTACTTTTACTTACACAAAATGGGAGCATTCCAATCTCAGTAAAATTATGCTTTCCGCTCAACAGATGAGGTAACCGCCAACCTTGAGCACAGTGGATCAATGAACAACTTCAACAACAAGGCTGAGTTCACATGGGCTCCAACCAAGACTGTCTCTGTCACTTCGCAATTCTCTAATGTTAATGGAATCACCGTGGGTCTGACCATGAATGCTCCTACTGTGGAGTTCACCGCCTCTCACAACGGTGACTTCAAGGCATGGAAGAACGAGATGCAGATCCAGCGAGGCAACAGCATTCCTCAGTCTATCTACTCCGAGTTTGACTCTGACAAGCACTTTGCTTTCAAGGTACGACATATGCTCCCTCAAATATGCTCTATCCGTGGTTAGATGTTGACTTTGTATCGTTTGTGTTATCATCACCACATGATGGCCATCACTAATTTCTAATTCAAGTGGTGTAATTTTAGGTTGGAGTGAAGAACTCCGGAATTGAAATCGTCGGATCCGCTGAAGTCAATGCTGAGCTGAAGACAATTGAGGACAAGGTCAGCGCCGTCACTACCATGACCTATGCTAACAGCAAGGTTATCACCAGCCGTGTTATGCTTGCAAAGAAGAATGGCTATTCTCTTAGCGCTCTCCTCAAGACTCCATTCACCGAGGACATGTCTGCTGATATCACCCACACCGGATCGATGAGCAACTTCCAGAATGAGGTTGAGCTTGTCTGGGCACCAACCAAGAAAATCTCTGCTGTCACCAACTTCAACATGAAGTGAGTGTTTTTTTAGGATCTACCCAGCCAGAACTCTTACGGCGGTTAAAAGCAGAAGCTATGAATTTAAATGAAGTCTAAGTATGGCTGAAATTTTGTGGTTATCTATTCTAGGAATGGTTTTGAGGCTAAGTCAAAGATCGAGACTCCGTGGAAACAGCTGAGCTTCTCCGCCAACCAGCAGGGAACTGCCCAGGAGTTCACCTCTCGAGCTGCTTTCTCATGGGATCAAAGCCAGCAGATCTCCGCTTCGCTTGAGTTCTCTCACATCAATGACCTGTCCCTGAAGATGAACATGCAGACTCCATTCGACCTAATGAGGAAGGCCAGTTTGACCATCTCTCACCGTGGCACCGACTACACCACTTTCTCCAACCAGATTGAAGCTGCTCTCAATGAGCAACGATTCACCCTGGGCACCAACTTCAACATGAGAAATGGTGTCAGACTCACTGTCACTTCCACCAACCCATGGCAAAACTTCAACGCCGTGGTCAGCCACTCTGGAGACAGCATGGAGTTCACCAACAAGGTTGAGGTCAACATGGATGCCAAGAAGTACTTCTACACTCTTGAGTTCAGCAGACGTTCTGACATCAGTCTCAAGTGTGAGTTCACTGGACTATACTCCAGCCCGTTCTCTGCTGAGCTCACCATCTCTGGCACTCAGGCTCGCTTCACCACCACCTGGGCACCAGCGAAGACCATCACTGGAGAGGCCACCTTTGACATGACCAACATGCTGCTCACCGGCAGCTTCACCACCCCCTTCAAGGGCTACACCAACGGAGAGCTCCGTCTTCAGCATGAGGGTAACCTCAAGTCGTTCAACAGCAAGTTGGAGATCACCTTCTCTGCTAAGACCGCCAAGCTCCAGGCTGGATTCACCACCTTCGGACAGACCAAAGGAAGCCTCATCGTAGAGAGCCCATGGTTCAATGCCAATGGCTCCTTCGAGCACACCGGTGATTTTAACAACTTCAGCAACAAAGCAGAGATCACCTTCGACAACAAGACCCACCAGATCACTTCCCGATTCAACAAGGAAAACCTTTCCGGCACTGTTGAGCTCACCAGTCCATTCAAGTCTGGCCGCGCTTCATTCAATGGACGCTATGAGAACAAATCGCTCACCGCTCACGCTGAAGCTACCTGGGAGGCTCAGACCGTCAAGACTGACCTTACTTTCCAGATGACTCCATCCGTGGAGGCTGAGCTCAACGTCTCTAGCCCCTGGAAGAATTTCGCTGGAAAGTACACTCATCAGGGCTCGTGGACTGAGAGATGCAACACTGTGCTCGATCTTACCTGGGGTGAGAAGAAGATCTACTCCGCCTGGAACATCAGCATGATGAATGGAGTTACAGCCGACATCACTGTTACAACTCCATGGAGAAATGTTGCTGCTGAGTTCAAGCACGAGGGCAAACTGGAGAGCTTTGAGAACACCATG
>Ga0224501_10000644_pt1 | contig 27138 bp, 21 predicted proteins | sample SF_Oct11_sed_USG_4_FD_169105 | JGI IMG/M metagenome (GOLD analysis project Ga0224501, IMG submission 169105) | Sediment microbial communities from San Francisco Bay, California, United States - SF_Oct11_sed_USGS_8_1 | ecosystem: Environmental > Aquatic > Marine > Sediment | place: USA... | reverse complement strand
GCTCCCTTCAGGTTTTTTAACGCCATTCCCGTGTATTTTTCTGCACCATTTGGAAGAGAACCAATAAAGAATCAATAAAAGGAGTGATTCATGGAAGAAATGAGCAAGCAAGTCGAAAATGCCATCAAAGAGGCGATTTGTCTGGAGGTTAACGGCAGGAACTTCTTCAATCACGCGGCCGAGATCACCCACAACGAACTCGGCAAGAAGATGTTCCACAAGCTGGCTGCTGAGGAGACGAAGCATATCCAGGCCTTCAGTAAGCTGTTCTCCGAGATCCTCAAAGAAACCGACTGGAAGAAATTTGTCCGGGATGAGGAGCTCAAGGGAGAATCCGCTCTGATCGAGAAGCTGAAAGAAAGGATGAAAGGCGCGGAGGGGAAGAGCGAGACTCAGGCCTTGAGCATCGGAATGGAGCTGGAGGAGGATGCGATCCGGTTTTTCCAGAAGGCTGCCGAAGAAGTGGGTGACCCTGTGGCCAAGGAGATATTCCTGAGTATCAGCGAAGAAGAGAAATTCCACTACGACCTGCTCCAGGCCCAGCATGATTCTCTCACCAATTCAGGGTTCTGGCTGGACAGTGCCGAGTTCCAGATGGATGGAAAATATTAAGCATGGATATACATATGCCTTCAAAAAAAATCCAAGTCAGTGAGCCTGAATGGCTAGAGTGATATCCGGAAAGGAGGAGTGATGAAAAGAGTCGTATCAACAGCCTTTGTTTTTGCTTTATCCCTGTCAGTCCTATGGCTGGCCTGTTGTGGTCCGAGATTGGACCCTGAAGCGCTGAAGTCCGAAGCTTTAGCGATCCACGACAGGGTTCTTACTGTGGATACGCACTGTGATACTCCTATGCGACTGCTGAGAGGAGAATGGAATATCGGAGAGCGCCATGAGCCAAGCGATAGAGGGAGCGGGAAGGTTGACCTTCCTCGAATGGCTGAGGGAGGTCTGGATGCTGAGTTTTTTGCGGTCTTCATTGGCCAGGGCGAGCGGATGCCCGAAGGCTATGCCCGGGCCAAAGAAAGGGCCATGGATATGCTGGACGCGATCCACAGGATGTGTAGTGACCATCCCGAGTTGGTAGAGATGGCTGTATCACCTGAGGATGCTTACCGGCTGGAGAAGGAAGGGAAGAGGGCGGCTTTTATCGGAATGGAGAATGGTTACCCTGTAGGCCTGGACCTGTCTCTGGTCAAGGAATATTATGACCGGGGAATCCGCTACATAACACTTTGTCACGGCGGAGACAATGATATCTGCGATTCTTCCACGGACAGCCGCAATCCGGAGGATAATGGCTTGAGTGAATTCGGGAAGGAAATTGTGGCTGAGTGCAACCGGCTGGGGATCATGGTGGACCTCTCCCACGCCTCAGATAAAACCTTTTTTGATGTGTTGAAGGTCACCACAGCCCCGGTCATCGCTTCCCATTCCAGCGTGCGCGCTATCTGTGACCACCCGAGAAATCTCACAGATGAAATGATCAAGGCTCTGGCTGAGAACGGGGGGGTCATTCAGGTCTGTTTTGTCTCCAGCTTCGTCAAAAAAGCCAAACCCAATCCCAAGAGGGAAAAGGCCATGCAGGCCCTCAGAGAGAAATACGGGCCACGGAGAGAGATCAGGGATGAAGCCTTACTGGAGAAAATGCGGGAAGAGTACATGAAGATTTACGATAAATACCCGCAGAAGAGAGCCACGGTCAAGGAGCTTGTGAACCATATCGATCATGTCGTCAAGCTCGTCGGGGTGGACTATGTGGGCATCGGGACTGATTTTGACGGAGGGGGAGAAGTGGAGGGCTGCTCTGATGTCACAGAACTTCCCAATGTCACCATAGAACTTGTCCGACGCGGCTACACAGAGGAAGAGATCCGTAAAATCTGGGGGGGAAACCTGATGCGGGTCTTCAGGAAAGTCATTGAGGTGGCGGATAAAACTCAAGATTGATAGATTTTCCTCTTTTTTGTAAAGGAATTTTACAAAAAAAGCTTAAAATAAAGATGATCATCCCCGGATTCCTCTAATTTAAGTCAAATAAGAAAAAAGTAAGAAAAAAGGGGCCAGGCCCCTTTTTCCTTGCAAAAAGGGGGAATTTCCCGAAAGGGACACACTTTCTCGCCTGGTTTCTTTTTTGTCATACTTAAAAAAATAATATCCATGTTGGGAACGTCACCAATTTATTTTTTTTCGCTTCAGGTTGGCATGAAAGTTGCCGCTGCCTTGCTATAAATTCAATGATAATTTATGATTAAAGGAAAGTAGAGATGACGAAAAAGTCCTGTTTGTCAGCATTGCTCATTCTTTTTTTTCTGTGGATTATGTCCTTCCCGTTGATAAATTTTGGGCAGGAGAGGAGCATCAGACCGCGTTATGGCGGCGTTTTCCGCTTGAAATCGTTCACGACTTCATTCAAGATGCAGCTTGATCCCGCTCATCCCGACTCCTCCATTTTTATCTCCGAACAAATCTTCGACGGATTGGTCAGGCTTGATAAAGATCTCAATCCGGTGCCATCCCTGGCTGAGTACTGGAAAATCTCTTCGGATAGCACCAAATATACGTTTTACCTGAGGAAAGGAGTCAGGTTCCACAACGGGGATGAGTTGACTGCTGAAGACGTTAAGTTCTCTCTGGAGAGGCTCATCGATAGAGAAACGGGCTCCCCTTATTATCAGTTCTTTCTTCCCCGGGTGGTCGGGGCTCAAGAGTTCAGAGAGGGAAGAGCTGCGGAGGTAGAAGGATTTAAAGCCATTGATAAATACACTTTTGAGATCGATTGGATCGAACCGTATGTCTCGGCTTTGTATCTGATGAGCATGCATTTCTGCAAGATCCTTCCACGAGAAAGAGTCAAAGGCCGGGAAAAAAGATTTTTCGAAAGGCCATTCGGCACCGGCCCTTTCGCTTATGATTCCTTGATGATGGCCCCGGTGGGAGATGTGGTAGGGATCCGGCTCAAGCGGAACGAGAGCTACTTTGGAGGAAGAGCATATCTAGGGGCGATAGAGTTCAGCCCTCATTTTACTCTCGAGCATTTTTTAAACGGAGAGATAGACTCCATCCCTGTGGTTTCCGACAAGCTGCTCAGTCCGGATTTCCAGGTTTTTCAGGATGGCTCACTCCATCCGATATATCTGGGCATGAGCTGTCATATCCCTCCTCTGGACCGGCAGGTGGTGAGGAAAGCCATCGCTTACGCCCTTGATAAGAGGGATTTGGCTCGAGATACTTTTGATTTGAGATACGTGCGTGATGTGTCAAACAACTATATCCCTCCCCGGTTGCCCAGGTTTTTTCCAAGAGAAGATGCAGAAGGTGTGAACCCTCTGAAGGCAAAGCAGTTGCTCCAAGAGGCGGGTTTTTCAGAGGGCAACGAATTCCCTACGCTCTCGTTCCTTATCGACTTGCCCAAGACGGACTTGAAGTTTAAAATTTACAGGGCACTCCGGAAGCAGCTCGATCCCTTAGGAATAAGATTGAAGTTGAACTACTACAATTCCCTGGAAGAAATAAAGAGGTATGATGGCCCTTACTTGATATTTTTGGGAAGAGTGATGAATTTTCCTGATCCAGAAGATATCATTCGGCCCCTCTTTTTTTCTAAATCCGTGTTCAATGTTTTTGGATATAACAATCCTGAGCTGGATGAGCTTCTTCATAAAGCTGAGGTCGAATCAAGCTGGACGAAGAGAATCAATTTCTTTCACCAGATCGAGCAGATCTTGATTCGGGACGTTCCCTGTCTTCCTCTTTTTTCTCATCAAAACAGAGTGGCCATGCAGCCTTATGTGAGGGGTGTCGAGGTTCCTCCTCTGGGATTTTATTATTTGGATGCCAGAAAGATATGGCTGGATAAATAAAAAAAATGATGAAGTTGCGAATATCCCTCCAGACGAGGTTCATGATTTATGTGATTGTTCTTCTCTGTGTGCTCGCGACCCTGATTCTTTTTATAATCGAGAAGAGAGAGATCAAAGCGATTTTTGAGGAACAGAAGAACATGGGAATATTGACAGCCAAGTATATCGCTAACTTGAATTCTCAGCCCTTGATCCAATGGGATGAAGAGGGAGTGGAGGAGAGTATCGAAGAGGAGATAGACGAAAAGCTGATCTATATCGCTATCTACGACAAATTCAGGACGCCATTCGCTGCCTCCAAGTTCATTAAAGATTATGAGGAGACCTATCGCTTCAGCCGGTTGGGCGTGGAAGTGAATGAGAACAGCGTTTTCTCTCAGAGAAAGAGAATCGTTGACAAAGATACGGGGCAAATTCTGAGGATTCTGGAGATTGAGATCCCGATTTTTGTGAAAGGTTCACAGGACAGATGGGGGTCGATCAAAATTGGTCTGTCATTGGAGGAAACACAGAAAGAGATTCAACAAACGCGGCTGATACTGATTCTCATCGGCGGAGGCGGGCTGTTGATCGGCGTGCTGGGAGCCATTTTTCTGGCCAAGAGGATCACCGGTCCTTTGACCAAGCTGGTTGAGGCGACAGTCAGAATATCAAAGGGACAATTTTCTCAAAGGATAAATATCACCGGCCAGGATGAAATCGGAAATTTGGCCAGGAGCTTCAACAAGATGAGCCGTCAGCTTCTGCTGACGCGTAAAAAGATGGAAGATGCCAATAAAAAACTGATCCAGGCTGAGAAGCTGGCATCCATCGGCCGTATCTCTGCCGGTATCGCCCATGAGATCAGGAATCCACTGACATCTGTCAAGCTGAACATCCAAAAGCTCATGCAAAGTGATAACCTTGTTGATATGGAAAGAGAACATTTGAACCTGTCCCAGGAGGGGATCAAGCATATGGAAAAATCCATCAAGGATCTCCTGGACTTTACCCGGGTCTCTGAACTGAACCCGGCTCTCTTTTCGATCAGCCAGATACTCGATGAGTCGATCAAAACTCTGGCTGACTCACTGGAATTGAAGAAGGTCGCTCTTGAGAAGGATTATCAGGATGGTTTACCTCAGGTCCTGGTGGATGGAGACAAGTTGAGACAGGTGTTTTTGAACGTCCTGCGGAATGCTTATGAGGCTGTGGATGAGGGAGGAAAGATCATCATTTCTCTCTCCCTCCTGAAAGAGCGGTCCCGCAAGATGATAAAGGTCGATATTTCTGATGATGGCTGCGGGATTCCAGAGAGAGATAGAGATCTTATTTTTGAGCTCTTTTACACGACCAAGACGGCTGGAGTCGGCCTGGGTTTGGCTATTGCCAGAAAGATCATTGAGCAGCACAAGGGATTCATCAGATTCAAAGAGAATGAGAATAAGGGGACATCCTTTGAAATCCTGATTCCCGTTGAGGGGGAACGATGAAATCAATATTGATAATCGACGATGACCCTTTGATCCGGAAGACCCTTTCCTCTCATCTGTCCAAGGCGGATTATGAAGTCAGTATGGCTGAAGATGGCGAAGAAGGCATTCAGAGTTACGAGGAAAGCGTGCCAGATTTGACCATACTGGACATCCGTCTTCCGGATATGAGTGGCATCGAGGTTCTGTCCAGGATAAAGGAGAAGGATAAGAATGCGAGCATCATCATCATGACCGCCTACGATGATATGAAGACAACGGTCGATGCCATAAAATTGGGAGCTTTTGAGTATCTCGTCAAGCCTCTCGATTACGTGGAGCTGGATTTGACGATAAAAAAGGCGTTTCAGATGCAAAGCCTGGAGGATAAAGTCAGCTATTTGGTGGAGGAGCAGCAGAAAGAATACACCATCGATAACATCATCGGCCGCTCTCAGCAGATAAGGGAGGTTTTCAAATTAATCGGGTCGGTCGCCAACACAAGAACCAATATTCTCATTCAGGGTGAGAGTGGGACCGGGAAAGAATTGGTAGCTAAAGCCATTCATTTTCACAGCCCCTACAACAGAGAGCCCTTTATCGTCATCAATTGTTCTGCCATCTCGGATACGCTGCTTGAAAGTGAGCTATTCGGTCATGTCAAGGGAGCTTTTACGGATGCTGTCTGTGAGACCAAAGGGAAGTTTGAGATTGCTGGTAAAGGGACTTTGTTCCTGGATGAGGTGGGGGATGTTTCCCCCAATCTCCAATCAAAGCTGTTGAGGGTTATCGAGACCAGGGATTTCATGAAGGTGGGGGGAGAGAAGGTCTTGAAGACCGAAGCAAGGATAATCGCCGCGACCAACCAGGACCTCAAAACATTGATCGAACAGGGGAAGTTCCGGGAAGACCTCTATTACAGGTTAAAGGTCGTTGAAATTACCCTGCCGCCTCTTCGTGAAAGAAAGGAAGATATCCCTGATCTGGTCGCTTATCTTCTCGAAAAAATTAACCGCGAGCTGCGTAAGAACGTGAAGAAGATTCCACCTGAGGTCATGAAGCTTCTCAAGGGTCTCTCCTGGAACGGGAATGTCAGGGAGCTGGAGAACGCCTTGACCCGCGCTGTCATCTTGGCCAAGGGAGATGTTATCCTTGCCGAAAACCTACCTGTCGATACCGGAAAAAAAAGGATCTTTCCTGAGGAGCTCATTTCTTTAAGAGAAGTGGAGAAAAAATACATCCAGCATGTCTTGAATTCCTCTAAAGGGAATAAGACCAGAGCCAGTCAGATTTTAAAGATCACTCGTCCTACCCTGGATAAGAAAATTAAAGAATATAAGCTCAGTGTCTAATGTCAACGCAGTAAATAAGGTTACAATCTCTATGCGGCCTGAAGCTGCCCTCAGCCCCCGGCCCCCGAGGGAACCTGTCCCGTCGGTTCCCCCCGTCGGATAAGCCGACGGGTCCCCCCTCCTCTACGGGGGCTTGAGGGCGACATTCATGCCGCCCAAGATGGGATGTCACACGAATTATTGCGTTAATACTAGCCTCATCCAGGCAAGTACATGTCTTCAATGATACTGTAAACGCTTTTTACCATCTGTAAATATTTTTTTCACGGCATACAACGCAGGCTTAACCGGATGGGATTTTTTTCATCTCCTGTTTTCAATGAAGCCCGATCCCAACAATAAGATAGTATCAATGCTTTTCTAAATTTATTATTATCTGTCAATTACAATTAAAAAAATTCCTGTCCAGCTTGCTTTTGAGCTGCCTTTAAATCACCATTTCGTCCTTTTTGAGGGTAAGACGTGGAGCGTCAAAAAAGGATTTTTTTATGAATTGGCACGAAAAGTGCAATTTTAATTTGGTGTGATAAGGCGTCGAAATTCAAGAAAGGTGAAAATAGATAAAAAAATGCGTGAAAAGAAAATCGTGGTGGTTGATGATGATGAATCCATTAGGAAGACATTCTTCTTGATCCTTCACGAGAACTATAGAGTCTATCTTGCCAAGGATTCCAGGGAGGCTTTGCAGCGTTTTAAAGACACGGATGTTGATCTCATCATCGCTGATCTAAAGCTGCCCCATCTTAATGGTGTGGAAATGGTCTCCAAATTTAGAGCGTCAGGCTTTAAAGGTGATGTCATCCTTATCTCTGCCTTTCCAGACCTGATCGATATCGATGAGCTGTCTCGTCTTTCCATTTCACATTTCTTTGTGAAGCCTTTGGATCTGGATGCCCTCAATCGATCGATAGACCATCTTCTAAATTCAGAGAAGAATACAGAGAAAAGAGTATAAAGGAGGTTTTATGGCCCATCAAGTCCACAGGCAGGATTTTGAGTTCAATTCCCACCGGCTCATCCGGATTCATCACGTTTGGTATTCTTTCATCAAATACTGTGAAGCTTTAAAGTACGGAGAGATCGAAAAGCTGAAAATTCAAGACGGCCTTCCGATGCTGGCTGAAGAAGTGAAGAAAAAAGTCAAATTTACGGAATAAAAAAGATAGAGGATTTAAATTATTACAGGAAGGAGTCGAGAATCATGAAGGAGGAAAGACAATTTCCAGAGCAAGAAAGAAAATCACTGGATCTTTTAGATATGGAGGAATGGCCGGACGATGAAAGATTGAAGATGTCCGATTGGCTTTTTTTAACAGAAGAAATTCAGGAGAGAAGCGGGGTCGAAAGCAAGATGAGCGATTTAATGTCCATTTATGAGGGGAAAAGAGATGGGCATCATGAAGAATCCCGGCTGGATGAGAGGCTCTTCTGGCTGTTCATCGAATATTTTTTCCTGGGCTCCAGGGTTCCGTTGAAAAAACTCATGGAGAGCGTGGAGAGGAATATCATTATCAGAACCCTGTCCAAGGTCAACGGCAATCAAAAGAGTGCTTCCAGAGTTTTAGGCGTCAAGCACACCACGCTGAATGAAAAAATAAAAAAGTACAAAATCCGTCTTTCTAAAAGGCTGGTCGAGCTTTATTAATATAGACGTATTAATTAATATGTCCTTGAGCAACGAACAAGATTCCTCGCTTCGCTCGGAACAGGCTGCGCAATCTCATACAGAATCATATAGAGAAAGAGATTGCCACGCCCTTCGGGCTCGCAATGACAATGTAAAAACATTTATTGCGTTTACAATAGTACTCTTAAAACACTTTCTTTGTCGTTTTTGACCCAACTTTATAGTTTTTAATCCGGGGGGTTTTTCAACAACTCAGTGAACAACTCTATAAAATTATATTCAATTTTTTGAATATTCCCGTTCAATTTATTGAATTATCCATACTCTCAATAAGAATCGTATTTAATATAACTCTTTATTAATCAATAATATATCAGATTCATCCCTGCTGTTGGCATGTTATTTGCTATAAGTGTTTTCGAAGATGGAGATGACCTAGAAGAAAAATAAAATTCAAACCTAACAGCTGACTTCAGAAGAAGAGGCTGTTCGAGGCTCCAAAGAGTCTTGAGCAGCCTCTTTTTTTTTACCCGAAAAAAAAGTGACAAGGAGGTGATAATAAAGAAGAAGAAGAATGCGAAATAAAGGCATGGTTGGGGTGAGACACCTCACTCCAGGGCTAAGGCAAATTTCAAACCCTTTTAAAGAAGGGTAAAAAAGGAGATTTTTAGTGCGAAAGGCATTAACTATTCTGTTTGTGCTTCTTCTTACCGGTTCATTGATGGCGCAGGTCAGGACAGGAAACCTCTACGGCAAGGTCACCGACGAAGACGGCAACCCGCTTCCCGGTGTCACGGTCACCCTGACCGGTGCAGTGACAGCACCGTTGACCTCGATCACCTCTGCTGAAGGTATCTACCGCTTCCTCTCCCTGCCACCCGCCAGAGACTACGTGATTAGATGCGAGCTGGGCGGTTTCAAGTTAGAGGAGAGGACGGGGATCATCATTGTCGTCGGCGCCAACGTTGAGTTGAACGTGTCGATGGCCATGGGAGCGATCGAGGAAGAAGTGACGGTCACGGCGGTTTCCCCGGTTGTGGACACGAAGAAGACAGCGGTCGGACAGAACGTCACCCAGGACGTGCTGCAGTCGCTGCCTACGGCGAGAGACCCGTGGGTCGTGCTGCAGATGGCGCCTTCGATCATCGTTGACAGAGAGAACGTGGGTGGTGTGGAATCCGGCCAGCAGTCCAACTATGTGGCCAGGGGAGCCGGTGATTATGACAACAACGTCTGGGCGATGGACGGGATCGTCATCACCGACCCTGCAGCCATCGGAGCGTCGCCGAGCTACTATGACTTTGACGCTTTTGAGGAGATGCAGGTCACGGTCGGCGGCGCGGACGTGACCGTTCAGACCGGTGGAGTTGCGTTGAACATGGTGACCCGCCGCGGCGGGAACAAGGTCACCCTGGGCGGCCGTTTTTACATGGTCGACGAGAAGTTCCAGGCCAAGAACGCGGATTATGTGGCCGGGGTTCAGCTCGACGAGCCCGACTTCCTGGGTGTGAATTTGATCCGGAACAACAAGGACTACGGGTTCAACCTGGGCGGACCGCTGGTCAAGGACAAGGCCTGGCTGTGGGGTTCCTACGGTGTCCAGGACATCAAGACCACGACCGTTTACCAGCAGCCGGATGACACCCTGCTTGTCAACTACGCGGCCAAGCTGAACGTGCAGCTCATTCCTGAGAACAGGTTTGAGGCTTTTCTGCACAGCGGCGGCAAGAACAAGTGGGGCCGCTCTTCGAGCGCTGCCAATCCCGCTGGTCTGTATCAGGGAGGCCGGTATCATTTCGGCAGCCCGATCTTGAAGTTCCAGGATGAGCATATGTTCGGGGACAACCTGTTTGTGTCCTTGAAGTATGCCTTCTCGGACGCGGGCTTCAACCTGACCCCGATGGGCGACCGGGATTTCGAACACCCTGCCGCCTATGATAATACAAGAGACATTTGGGAAGCTCCTGATGGATTGGTTGCATTAACCCGCTACTATGTTGAGCGTCCGGTCAACCAGTACAACTTCCTGCTCAACTACTTCAACGACAGCCTGCTTGGCGTGAGCCATGACATCAAGGTTGGATTCGAGTACGCGGACAGGAACGCCTACACCGAGTCCGTCTATCCCGGAAACTTCTATTACCTCTGGAACTACGACAGCCCGACCATCGACCTTGACGCCCTTCCCGCGCCCTACGGCACAAGCACCTGGGACGGCACTCCCAATATTCCCACTGATGCCGAGAATGTGAAGTTTTTCCAGTACCATAGAGGTTACTACAGGGACTACGGAGTCAGCGCGCTTTCTGCCTACCTCAGCGACACCATCACCTTCGGCAAGTTCAACCTGATCGTTGGATTGAGGTATGACAGGCAGGTCCCAAGGCTCAATCCGGCCACGATCCTGACAGTGACCGACAACCCGGCCTGGGAAACCATCACTGGCGGAAACACAGCCATCTCTGACGCGTTCGATGCCCTCTTGCCCGGGATCGATATGACGGATGAATTTCAGACGCTGTACGACCGGAATGGAGATAAATGGGGCTGGACGTTTTTCTCTCCGAGACTCGGACTGACCTGGGACATCACCGGAGACGGCAAGACTATCGGCAAGGCATCATTTGCCATGTACGGCGACTTCATGGGCACCGGCTCCTTCAACCAGATGCCCGGTGGAACAGGCGGAAACATCAATTTCTGGTGGCTGGATCAGAACAGGGATGAAGTCATGGAATTCACCGAGCTCTACTGGCGGGGAACCGGTGACAGTGTGGCTGATTATCTGCCCTATCAGGTGTTTGACGCTGCCGGTAACTTCCTGCCGACTGCGGCTGAGATCGACGATGCCTACGGCGTTATGTATGGCGGAGTGGCATCCTGGGCGACCAGGAACGACCTGACCGCTCCTTATGATGAGCTCGACCCGTCCTTTGGTTCTACCCGGACAACCGAGTTCATGCTCACGGTTGAGAGAGAGATTTTCACCGACTTCGCGGTGACTGTCAACGCCTCCTACAGAAAATACGATAATTTCAACTGGAGGGTTCCTTTCTTCCCTGTTGGCGGAACGAACTATTATCAGCAGAGCGACTGGTTTGTGAGCGCCACCAGCATCGTCGCAGATGCCCTCCCACCCGCATCTTATGATGTGACGGGAGTAGATACTCTGTGGGACGGCGATACAGGCGAGGCCCCTGACCATGATTGGTATGTCTATGACCATGACTACACTGCCTCGGATGGAACATACCTTGGCAATGTTGAAGATGGCCTCACTGCCTATGACCTGTATGAGAGACAACCCGGTTATTACAGAGACTACTATGGAGTCGACATCATCTTCAACAAGAGGCTGAGCAACAAGTGGATGCTGAACGGAAGCTTGACCTGGCAGCACCAGGCAGAGCATTATGGAGAAGGCAGTTACTTTCACGATACAAACCTCTGGGCTATCGACGGCAGGGCTTATGCGCCTCTGATCGGCGGCGCCAGCGGCAAGATCAACCAGTACACCTACTCCAGATGGATGGTCAAAGCTGGAGGACTCTATCAGCTCCCCTACGACTTCAACGTCTCCTTCACCTTCCTGGCCAGAGAAGGCTGGCCGCTTATAGAGCAGATCAGCTATACAGACTACAGACTTCCCAACACCAGAAGCAGAGGCTACACTTCCTACATCCATCCTTTCGGCGAATTTCGTCTGAACACCTTCTACAGGTTTGACCTCAGGCTGGAAAAGGTCATCAACCTCGGTGACACCGGAAGGATCTATTTGATGGCCGACCTGTTTAACGTCTTCAACGCCAAGCTGGAGAACAGAAGGTACCAGAGGACTTGGGGAAGAATTTACCACTATACGGACGATACTTTTTCCTTCACCCGCACCGCCACTGCCTACACACTGAACGAGATCCTGAACCCGAGAGTGCTGAGACTTGGAGTGAGGTTCCAGTTCTAAAAGTTCTTTATTGAACATGAATGCCTCTCCCATGTTCGATACATGGGAGGGGCATTTTCCTGTTGGTCCGCAGCTCTCAAGAGAAAAATTATGACAATCACCCGAAACATCAAGTATCCGTCAAAGAGATGAATCGAGATTCATAAACCGAAGATGAGTGAGGCTGATTTAAAAAAATTGAGTGAGGAAGTTCCCAGCAACAAGCTTATTCGAGTGCATCCTGTATGGTATTCGTTCATCAAATACTGTGAAGGAATACAAAACGGAGAGATTGAAAAGTTGAAGATTCAAAATGGTCTCCCGATACTAGCGGAGGAAGTGAAAAGGATGATCAAATTTGTGAAGGTAGAACAGAAATAATCTGTGTGAGTATCCTTGCTTGAACAAGGGGGGATCGATGGGATCAACACATTCAGTCATTGAGCTGAAAGAGGGAATATTGGAATTTTCCAGCCGTAAGAAAAAAAGTGCCGATGTCATTCAGGTTGAATCAGACATGGTTTTTTTTGATGAGCAAGTCCGGATGAAAGAAGGGGCACTGGAGGAAATAGAGGCCAATATTATCGAAAGTATAAAAGGAGAGAATGAGCACTCGAAAAAGCACAGGTTGAAAAGGAAGCTTTTCTGGATTTTCATGGAATATTTTTTTGAAAGCAGCGATATTTCATTGAAAAGTTTTATGGGAAAAATAGAGAAGAACATAATATTGAGGACTCTCTACAAAGTTAACGGAGAGCAGAAGAAAGCGGCAGAAATATTGGGCTTGAAGTACACAACCTTGAACGAGAAGATAAAAAAGTACCGTATCCGCCTCCAAAAATAGTGTTCCCAGCAGAATATTCAATATTGCTGGCAATTCAGGATTGAGACTGGCTGTTAAAAAATCCATGAAGACCGGGCTGCATTTTCACACCCGCATCGAACCCTGTTTGACTCTTTTCGTAAGAAGCAGTAAAACTTTAAGATGCGGGAGTCATACAGATGAAGTTAAAGCCAAAGAAAGTTTTATCGCCTTTTTTCCTTTATCTGTTTTTCATTTTTGCCTTTTTTGGGACAGTCGTTCAGCCAGAGATTGGATTGGCCTGTGCCTCAAGAGTTAATCCCGGTATTCTTCCGCTTCTAGAGAATCAGGAATCCGGTCAGGAAAAAACATCTGAATCCTGGATGGGAGTATATATGAACGGGATCAAAGTCGGATACAGCCTCAATCAGGAATTCTCGCTCATAAAGAATGGAAGAAGATACAGGAAAGAATACGATAAATCCTGGATGCAGATATCCCGATTGGGAGGAACTCCTGTAGAACTGACTACGATTCAGGAATCTCTTTACGATGAGAAAGGCAAACCTCTGGAGTGTGTCCTGAGGACGAAAATGTCCGAGACCGAGACCGTCATGAAAGCTGAGATCGGTCAGAATAAAATAATATTCCAGATAGGGGATAAAGTCATAAAAGAACTGCCTTACGAAGAGGAATTTTATCTGGAGATCCCGGTGCGGCAGATAATCGAACAGGAAGGTTTGAAGCCCGGAAAGAAATACAGCTTTAAAATTCTTGACTTCACAACTCATAACCTTATCGATTCGAGCTTCGAGGTGGTCGGCAGGGAGGATGTTTTAATCCTGGGAGAGAAATTGAATTTATGGCGTGTCGCAGGAAAAACAGACTCTGTCATTACTGTCTCCAGCGAAGATTGGATTGACGGGGACGGGAATGTCCAGAAAAGCGTTTCCAAAACCAGTTTCATGGAATTGACTTCGCTCCGGATGCCCGAGGAGAAAGCCCTTGAGGTCTCAGGGGAGAACTTCGATATCGCTTTTTCTACGATCATCAAACCCAACATAACGTTCGAGAATCCTCTCGAGGTTCAGATGGTCAAATTCAAACTCAGCGGTATTCCCCCGGAGAGAATACATGATTTCCCTTTTGACGGGATAAGTCAGAAGATCCTGGAATCGGGGGAGAATTATGTTCTCATTCAGACTTTTTCCCTGGTATTCAGGGAGGAGGACGCTGTTTCTTTTCCGGTTGAAGAAGAAGACCTCCGCCGCTTTTTAATGCCGACCTCCTTCTGTCAATCCGATGACCCCGAAATCAAAAGAACCGCCGGGGATATAGTCGGTGAAGAGAGGAATTCCTGGCGGGCGGCCAAGAAGATCGCCGAGTGGGTGAAAAGAGAGATGACTCCAACCTATGACGTGGGCTTCGCCGATGCCAGGGAGATCCTAGAGAACCGTAAAGGAGACTGCTCTGAACATACCGTATTGACAGTGGCGCTTCTTCGCGCCGCAGGGATCCCGGCCAGGGCGGCAGTGGGAATCATGTATGGCCGCGGCATATTTGCCTATCATATGTGGCCAGAAGTCTATGCGGGCCAGTGGGTAGGCCTTGATGCCAAATGGCTGGCCGTCGATAAGAAGAGCGGAGAGCTTTACACCGACGCCACTCATATCAAATTCGGCCAGAGCCTTCTGGACGAAAACATTTTCAAAGAGATGGCTCAGGCTGTCTCGGATGTCATAGGCAAGCTGAAGCTGGAGATAATCGAATATTATCAAGATAGATAAGATCATTGACGAAGAGGTGACTAAGATGAATTTCTTCAAGAAATGTACTCTCTTCTGGATAGCATTTCTCTTCTTTTTCTCTTTTTTCACTCATCTGGCTGCTGCAGATGAAAACCGTCCGGGTCTTTCCCTGAAGGAGACTTTTGATGTCTATGTCCAGGCCATTCACAACTCTGATCTGCCAGGCCTTTTTACCACCGTGACCGATGGTCAAGACTTTTTCTTCCTGACGAGCACAGGAAAACTCATCGATTCCCGGGAGGGCTATTACACGTTCCATGAGGACTGGTTTAAGGAGACAGGCTGGGAGATGCCCGTAGAGCTGTTGGAAGTCCACGAGGGGAAAGACTACGGTTATACGGTGGCCAAGTTTTATTACAAACAGAGGCTGCCGGAAAGCGGAACATATAATTTGGACTCCTATTTCACCCTGATTTTCCATAAGGAAGACGGGATGTGGAAAGTTGTCGGGGATATATGCACTCCGATCGAGCGCTACCTAATAGAAAAGAATCCGGATCTCAGATATTCAGCGGACCAGACATATCTTTTGGATATGATCAAAACCCGGCGGACAGTCCGGAGATTCAAGCCCACGCCCGTTCCCCAGGAGCACATTTTGAAAATCCTGGATGCCGCTCGTCTCGCGCCCACAGCCGGCAACCAGCAGCCCTGGAAATTTCTGGTGATTCAGGACAGAGCCAGGCTTGACCGGCTTCAAAAGGAAGCGGTTTCGTGGTATCTTGAGGGATATAAAATAAAAAGAAACCCGACAGAGGAACAGCTTTCCAAACTGCGCACCCAGCTTGAAGAGGTTGTGAAAAACGTTCTCTCAGCCCCTGTATATGTGGCTGTGCTGGTGGATTCCCAGGCCCAATATCCCGATTATATTCTCTATGACGGGTCTCTGGCCGCGGGAAATCTGATGATCGCAGCCAGAGCCCTGGGCTACGGAACCGGTTTTTTCACCACTTTTTTCCCTGAGGTGAAAATGAAGGAGTTCTTTGGTATCCCCGAGCAGTACAGGCTTATCTGTTTTACTCCTATCGGAGTTCCTTATGAGTGGCCCGACATGCCCCCAAAAAAGAGCCTTGATGAATTGGTGATTTTTGAGAGATTCTAGAAGATCTGTGTGCCAAGAAATAACGAAAATCAAAAAAAGAGTTGAGGACTACAGTCCGCAGATAACCGGTACCCTCAGCGATCTTATCGCCATTCCGACCGTGAACCCGCCGGGCAAGGCCTACCAGGAGTGCGCGAAGTATCTGTGCGGCAGGTTAAAGGATTGGGGGTTTGAGCATCGTTTAGTCACAGTCCCGGATGACAAATATCCCCGTTATTCCATCATCGGAGCCCATGGGGATGGAAAGGGAAGCCTTCATTTTCACGGCCATTATGATGTTGTGCCCGCAGATTCAGACGGACAGTTCAAACCCGTGCTTAAGGACGGTTCCCTATACGGCCGCGGCAGTTCGGACATGAAAGGCGGGCTGGCGGCCATGCTGTTTGCCCTCCTTGTCCTCCGGGACTGTGGATTTGGAAAATACGGATATATCACATTCTCCCTGGTCCCGGATGAGGAAACAGGCGGCAGCCGTGGCACTCGCCATCTTTTTGAGGCTGGGCTTGTTTCTCGGAACATAAAAGGAATGCTGATGCCCGAGCCGACGAGCGGTGCGGTCTGGAATGCGAACAAGGGCGCGCTTACCTATCGAATCACGATCAAAGGCAAGCCGGCCCATGTCGCACTCGAGCACACCGGGGATAATGCCTTTGAGAGGATGATGAGAATAGCCCGGTCTCTTTTTGAATTGAGAAAAGATGTCCAGAGGAGAAAGACATCGCTTCCGGTCGAACCTCCGCAAGCCAATCGCTCAGCGATGCTCATCGGAGGAGAATCAGGAAGCGGAGTCAATTTCAACGTAGTTCCTGATAAAGCCTTTTTCACTGTGGATAGAAGGCTCAATCCTGAAGAGAGCCTGGATGACGCCAGGACCGAGCTGATGGAAGTCTTCAATGAGCACACCAAGAAAGGCGTGGATTTGGATGTCGAGCTGCTCCAGGAAGGAGAATCATCCACGGCTGATCCTGCCAGTCCACTGGCGCTGGCCCTGACCCATTCAGTCAGAAATATCACAGGGGAGGAGCCGGTGTTTGAGCTCTGTCCGGGATTATGCGAGATTCGCTTCTTTAACAAGCGGCATATCCCTGCTTACGCCTATGGGCCGGGGATTCTGGAGGTTTCCCACGGACCTGAAGAGTTTGTTCGCGTCAGAGATCTTCTGGACTGCACGGCGATCTACGCTCTCACAGCGCTCCGGTTTTTTGGTTGATTAAGTGAAAGAATGAAGGCATATCTGGATTGCTATCCCTGTTTTTTTATCCAGGCGCTCAAGACAGCCCGCCTGGTCACTTCAGAGGAGAAAGTGATCCTTCAGATATTGAAGGAGGTGAGCCTGTATCTCAGCCAGGTCTCCTTTGATGTCACTCCTTCCGAGATAGGCCGGGGAGTTTACCTCATCATCTCCCGGATAACAGGAGTGAAGGACCCGTATAAAGAAGTCAAAGAGAGATGCATCCGTCAGGCTCTTGCCCTCTATCCCGAGCTGAAGCAACTGATCACAGCCTCGGAGGACAGGCTGATGACGGCTGTCCGGCTGGCGATCGCCGGAAATGTCATCGACTTTGGTACCAGCTCCTCTTTTGACCTGGACAGAGATCTAAAAGCTGTACTCTCTCAGGATTTTGCCCTCGACCACTCCGATGATTTTCGAAAAGCTCTCGTGGAAGCTTCTAAGATTCTCTACATCGCGGACAATGCCGGGGAGACTGTGTTCGACCGGCTGCTCATCGAAGAGATCGGCCGGCCGGTCGTCTATGCGGTCCGGGAGAAGCCCATCATTAATGATGCCACCCGTGAGGATGCGGTTCTGTCCGGTCTGGAAAAGGTTTCGAAGGTCATGTCATCCGGCTGCGACGCGCCTGGAAACATCCTGAAATTTTGCTCCGAGGAATTTTTCAGAGTGTATCGCTCGGCTGACCTGATCATCAGCAAAGGCCAGGGAAACTACGAAGCTCTCTCGGATGAGAAGAGACCAATATTCTTCCTGTTAAAAGCGAAGTGTCCGGTCGTAGCCCGGGACCTCGGGTTGGAAGAGGGGAGCATCATCCTTTTGAAACGAGGGAGAAATAAGAAAGTTCTTTCCTAGGAGTTTTTTTCGGTCAGACCTTGAACCGGGCGCGCTTCTTATGAGAAAATTGCGGTAATTTATGAAAGGAGCGGTTTCATGGCAAAAGGAATAGGAAGGAGAGAGTTTGTCAAGAAGACAGCCAAGATCGGGTTTTCCGCTGCCTTAGGAGGCAGCGTGATCTTTCCGTGGTTGAACAGCTCGGTTCAGGCTTATGACAGGAAAGGGATTGATATTGCCGTTGCTATCGGCAGTGATTACTTGAAGAACACGATTAAGGCTGTCGACCTCCTTGGAGGAATGAAAAGATTCGTGAAAAAGGGCTCCAAGGTGGCCATTCTCCCCAACACCCAGAGTCGACATCCTGGAGCATACACCAAGCCGGAAATCGTCCGCGCTGTCATCAGAATGTGTAAGGAGGCAGGAGCCGTGGAGGTCAACTGCCTCAGCTGGCTGACGCCCAAACACTGGGCAGACACGGGTCTGGATCAAGCCGTGAAAGAAGAGGGCGCGAATTTGAAACTTGTGGACAGCGACGACGAATCCCTATACAAGCCCGTGCCCATACCCAAAGGAGTCTCTCTCAAGGAAGCACAGATCATGAAAGAGTTCTACAATAATGATGTCTTCATCAACATGCCCGTGACCAAGGATCACGCGGGAAACAAATTCACCGGAACCATGAAGAATTTGATGGGCCTGAATTTTCGGAGAAAAAACAGGACTTTCCATAAGGAAGGATGGCAGACCGAACAGAGCGCGATCGAGCACCTGGACAAGTGCATCGCGGATTTGAACACGGTCATCAAGCCCGCGCTCTGCGTGGTGGATGGGACTGAATTGATAACGACCAACGGCCCTATGGGCCCGGGGAAGCTCATCAAGCCTCAAAAGGTCATTGCCGGCGTGGACAGGGTGGCTGTAGATGCCTACTGCACGACTTTATGGGGGCTGGATGTCCGGGACATCATCATGATCAACAAGGGATATGAGAATAAACTCGGACAGATTGACCTCAAAAAGACGAAGATAGAAGAGGTCAAAGTCTGAAAATTAAGCAGCCGAATGGCGAGAAACCTTATTTTATATTCAGTGCTACCCGTCTTTGTGGCCCTATTCCTCTTTAGCCCGGAGACAACACAGGCCTCCTTGCAGGGCGACCTGTCACGGTTCCTGCCGGGATCAGGAGAGGTCCAGGGTTGGGAAAGGGATGGGGCTCCTCAAGCATATCGAGGGGAAGGTTTATACGAGTATATTAACGGCGGCGCTGAGATCTACCATGAGTATGGTTTCCGACAGGTTGTTGTCCAGGATTTCAAGAGAAAAGACGGGAAGTCCATCTCCGTCGAGATATTTGAAATGGAGGATCCCGAGAGTGCCTACGGGATTTTTACTTTTAAGACCAATCCTGAAGACAGAGAAATATCCCTGGGTTCCGACGCTCTGCTCTCCGATTATTATCTCAACTTCTGGAAAGCCAGATATCTTGTCACCCTGACAGGGTTTGATGAGGATGAGGAAACGATAAGAGGGCTTCAAAATATCGCCCACTCAATCGATACGAAGATCAAGGCCGACGGGAACAGGCCTTCTCTGGTCTCTGCCCTGCCCGAAGAAGGCTTGGAGAGAGCCAGCTTGAAGTATTTTGAAGGGAATCTGGGATTGCATAACAGCTATCCATTCTTCACTGAGGATGTTTTCCGCCTCAAAGAGGGAATAAAGGGTGATTACAAGGGAGGATATTCGCTCTACATCATCGAATCCAGAACTGCTGAAAAGGGACCGGTAGACTTTGATGATTTAAAGAAAAGTTTTAAAGCGAGTTCAAGATACAGTCATTTTCGTTCACTGGAGGAATTGATCTTCCGGGTGGAGGACAGAAAAGGAAAGCAGGTCTATGTGACCCAGTCCAAAGATAAAACTCTTATTGTCATAGGAACTGTCAGCCAGGAACGGATTAAAAATATATTCGCCGGGATTCAAGAAATAAAATAAAAAAATTAAGGAGGAGAAACACAATGAAAATCAAAGGACAGACCGTAATCGTCGATGCTTTTAAAGGATACTCCAGGAGAGATTTTGTGAAATACTTTTTTGCCGGCTCAGCCCTCACTCTTTCTGCTCTGAATAAACTGAATGCCTCAATCTACCAGAGTATAACTTCTTTGAATGAGAGGTATATCGAGGATGAGTCTCCGGACGGAGTCTATTGGGATGCGCTGAGTAAGCATTTTCTTTTTCAGGACGGGCTGATCATGATGAACAACGGCACGGTGGGCCCGATGCCCAAACCCGTCTTCCATACTCTGATGAAATATTTCAGAGTTCAGGTCACAAACCCGTTCGATGTTTACGCGTTCATCCCCCGGAAAATAGAAGAGGTGCGGACTAAGCTGGCTGAATTCATCAATGCCTCTCCTGATGAGGTCGTTATCACCAGGAACACGACCGAGGGGATGAATTTTGTGGCCAATGGTCTGGACCTGGAGGAGGGAGACGAGGTCCTTCTTTCCTCGATGGAGCATCCAGGTGGAACTCATCCCTGGAGGCTCAAAGAAAAAAGATTCGGAATCGTGATCAAGGAAGTACCGATTGGACTCCCTCCTAAGAGCGTGGATGAGATCGTGAGTGCTTTTGAAAAAGCCATAACCCCCCGAACCAAGATTATCAGCATCAGCCATACTGTGTTTATCTCGGGCCTCATTGCTCCTTTGAAGGAGTTGAGCCAGATGGCCCATGAAAAGGATGTGCTTGTCCTGGCCGACAGCGCGCACGGTATCGGTATGCTCGACCTGGACATGAAGAGACTGGGGATTGATTTCTTCGCTTCGAGCCCCTACAAATGGCTGGGTGCTCCCACGGGTGTGGGATTGCTGTATGTCAGAAAAGAGGTCCAGGACAGGCTGTGGCCCACGATCGCCTCATCGGGATGGAACAGGTATAATAACGCGAGGAAGTTCGAGACTTTAAGCCAGAGGGCAGACGCTTTGACTATTGCCTTAGGAGAAGCCATTGATTTCCAGAATGCGATCGGAAGGGAAAGGATAGAGAGAAGGATCAAGACACTTGCCGGGTATTTGAAGAGGGAGCTGAAAAAGATCCCAGGAGTCAAGCTCCATACGTCAGAGGATCCCTATCTCAGCGGAGGGCTGACCGCCTTTTCCGTGGAAGATATCGACCCAGAAAAAATAGTCAATTACGTGCGGGAGAAATATAACATCGTTGTCCGGACGATCGGGAATAAGATCCAGGGCACCTACGGAGTGAGGGTATCGACTCATGTTTACGTCTCCCTCAAACATATCGACATGCTGCTCGAAGGGATCAGACATCTCGTCAAAAACAAGAAATAAGGAGATAATCTTTCTTTTCAAGAGCGACCTCTGGAGAGGACATTTGATTCTCTTATAAATAGGATTCGTCTGTAAAATTCTTTAACAAACTCACCATATCCTCCTTGCAGCCAGGAATTTCCCCCTGAAAAAGTCTAAACAAGGGAATCCTGCGGATTGGCACAAAATTTGCTATATTTTTTGTGTGGAAGCCATGAGTGAAAGAAAATTGCGATCAGTACGGTTCGATTTTTATTCAAAGCAGACGATCGCCATCGTAATCGTCTTTCTCCTCTTTGTCATCCTCAATGCCTGTCCCAACTCCGGGGAAAAAAGGGAATTTTTCGGCGAATTCTTAGCCAACGACAGCGGTGTGTCCCACGGCGGTTTTGAATGGGCTGGCAGTTATACGGCCAGCCTTGTGGTCAGAGGGACCAAAGGGGACCTGACCCTTACTTTCGAGATCGGGCTGGGTGATTATTTGCAGAAGCATAAATTTTCCGTATCCGAATTTGCGCTAGCAGGCGGAACCATCAGCTTTAAGATCGAGGGGAGACCGGCGACTCTCGTTCAAGTTGAAGAGGACGCCATCTGGAACAGGCAGTACGATAATTATCTTTCTGCGAATAATTCAGACGATCCCTCCGAGCAGATTGGCTATCTTCCCATCGAACCTTTTGAAGGGTATAATTCCCGCTATTACATTGACCTCAGGCTCAGCCCTCTCGTATCCGGAACAACATTTTTGCCGCTTGATTGATAAAGCCTATCTCAAGCTATTCCGGCAACCCTAAAAAACATCAATCACTATTCTTTCTTTTTGAACCTGTCCCTGGATGCGGTTGAGGTCTTCTCTGCCTGCGGGTCTGAGCTGGTTGGAAGGATAGCCCCTGTCCAGCGTGTAGAGCTGAATGGAGACAGGTTTGATTCGTTTCAACCTCTCGATCCATTCTTCGATATTTTCAGGATTGAGGTTTCCTCTTCCACCCGCAGCAACCAAAGTCTGGATGTGGACAGCGGATAGTTGAACCAGCCCTTCGGTTATGGCTTCGATGTCAACTCCCGGACAAGGCTGGTTGTACTTTGTGAACGTCTTTCTCGAGCCGCAGTCAAGCTTCATGATCCGCATGTCAAGTTTAGAGAGTGAAGCCCTGGTCAATGGATCGGAGACAAGAGCGGAATTGGAGAGAATGGCGGTTTTAGCCCCGGGCGCAAGCTGGCCTCGCAGGATGATGACCTCCTCCACGATCTTGTCGAATTCCGGATGCAGGGTTGGTTCCCCGTTTCCGGAAAACGTGATGTAAGCCGGCAGCGTCGGCAGTTCCGTCAAGGCATTCTTCAAAGCTGACCTGACGGCGTTGACAGAGGGCAGGTCAGGGATATCATCGGCTCGGGCAACATGGGTTTCAGTCCAACCGTACTGGCAGTAAACGCAGTTGAACGGACAGACTTTTCGAGCCGGAGGCAGGATATTTATTCCCAGCGACCGCCCCAGGCGTCTGGAGTTAACCGGCCCGTAGATGATTCCCTTTTGAAGCTCTAAAATCATCTCTGACTTCCTTTGGACAACTCACGCAGGGCTTCCCCAAGCCTGGAAATGCCTTCTCTGATTTCTTTTTCATCGATCCGGGCTATAGAGATTCTGATGTATTCAGAGGATAGTCTATTGGGGAAATAGTATCTTCCTGGAGAGACGACAACACCGTATCGAGCCATGAATCCGTGAAGCTGATGTTCATCCAGCTTGAGAGGCATTTTGACCCAGATTGTGTAACCCCCTGAGGGACGAGTCCAGGTGACCGCATCCGGAAAACAGTTTTCCATGGTCTGTAAGGCCACCTGCATCCGTTTCCGGAATACTCGATGCAGGCGTTTGAGATGAAGGTCGTAATAGCCTCTGTTTAAGAATTCATGGAGAATGATCTGGGAGAGGTTCCCGCTGGTCAGGTCAGAAAAGCGTTTGAGCGCTGTGGCTCTGTTGATGCAGTCCTTGTCCGCAGTGATCCAGCCGATTCTCAATCCCGGAAACAGGGCCTTGGAAAAAGTCCCCAGATAGATGACGATGTTTTTTTCATCGATGGATTTGATGGGCAAGGGAACCTTCCCGAAGTATTTCATGTCCTCTTCGAACCCGTCTTCCACGATGGGCACCTTATGACGAAGGCAGACATTCAGGAGTTTTTCCCGGTGCGGGTGACTCGTGGTGATACCTGTCGGATTCTGGAAATTCGGTATGGTGTAGACAAAGCTCACACGTTCTCTGTTCAGGACACTTTCCAGAAAGTTCAGGTCCATCCCGTCTTTCCTCATCGGGATCCCTAATATTTTGGCTCCGCTGAATTGGAGAATAGGGATGACGTTGGCGTAGGTGGGGGATTCGACAGCGATTTTCTCGCCCGGACCGGATAAAACACGGATGAGCAGGTCTATAGCCTGTTGAGCGCCGTTGGTGATGAGGATTTCCTCGCCGGAGACAGAGATGCTGTGGAGGCGCAGTCGTCTGGCAATAAGCTGTCGAAGCGGGGGATATCCCTTATGAGCCCCGTACTGAAGAGAATCAGGGCCTGAGTTGTTCAGGACATGGTTGACGCACCTCTGGAATTCCTTCATGGGATAGAGGCGGGGGTCGAGGTCGAGCTGGGATATGTTGATGGCGTCTTCCCTGATTTTTATGTCTTGGGGGCGTTCCGGCGAATACCGGAGAAAGATCTTGTACAGCTTCCTGGATTGGGAATTCGAGATCTTATCCCAGTCGAGAAGGCTTGTTCTTGCGGGGTCGTACTCGACCTCTTTTCGCCGTTTTTGAACCCTGTTGTATGAGCCCGGACGGCTTTTGAGATATCCGAGGGCCTGGAGCTCTTCATAGGCCCGGACCACTGTGGAACGGTTGACTCCCAGTTTTTTGGCCAGGATTCTGGTGGCAGGGAGAGGCTGGTCGACACCCATTGTTCCCTGGTCAACAAGGTTTTTGATCCCATCGATGACCTGCTGGTAGAGAGGCTTGGGGCTGAATCTGTCGATTTTGAGCAGCATAACTGTCTCCTGATTGTTTTAATTACCTTTCAAATATAATTCTGAAATTGGTATCCGTCAACATCCAATATTTAATTTATTTAAATCATCCAATTTGAAATAAAAAAACTGGTATATTCAGAATAGCAGATTATATGAATAAGTTGAATTATCTGCTTGGAATTAAAAAAAATGAACCTTAAGGCAGCAGATTTCGTGGTTTTCTGACAGAAGAGCCTAAGGCATGGATAGCCTTATTTCTTTTTTACTTCCCTGATGTCTCTGGAGCTTCTGATCTATCTCTATTTTCTGTTCGCTGGCGAACATCCTCTGTCATGCCAGCGGACACTTTTTGAACAAATTCTCTGTTTCCGCTATTTTCCCCTGAGAGAGAATGTATTTGGCACATTAATTGCTCTATTCCATGTCTGAAAGAGGAGAGCTTTGGTTGGTGGATGAACACTTTGAAAAAAGACGTGAGGAGACTCATTCGCTTTTCGATTTTCTCCTTGACCATCACTTTCTAACAGGGGTATTTCGATGATAAAGAATTACATAAAAACTGCTTTCAGAAACCTGATAAAACATAAAGCCTTTTCGCTGATCAATATCTCAGGGCTGGCCATCGGGATGGCCTGCTGTCTATTGATCATCATTTTCGTCCAGGATGAGCTCAGCTATGATAAATTCCACGCCAAAGCAGACCGGATATACAGGATGACATCAGAAGAAAACCAAAGAGGCATCATTGCCAATTATCCGCTCGTATTTTCGGGTGTCCCGTCCGTTCTTCAAAATGACTATTCAGAAGTGTTGAATTTTGTCCGGTTCGATCCTCGATTGAACGTTTTAATCGGCAGCGGGGATAAACAATTTTATGAAGAGCGCCTTTTTTATGCGGATGCGAGCGTTTTTGAAGTGTTCACTTTCCCTTTGATCAAAGGAGACCCAAGAACCGCCTTGAAGGAGCCGTATTCCATCGTCCTGACCGAAAAAATGGCAGAAAAATACTTTAGCGGCGAAGACCCGATAGGCCAGACGCTGACCATCGATAATGAACATGATTATAAGATTAAGGGAATCCTGAAAAGAATTCCCAGAAATTCCCATATCAAATTCGATTTTCTGGCTTCGGTGGCCACCCTGGAAGCGCAGGACCCGAGATACGGAAAATTGTGGGCCTGGAACTGTTATGCCTACTTGCTCCTTCCCGGGGATTATTCTTATCTGGGATTGGAGAGGAAGTTCCCTGATTTTATCCGAAGACACCGGGGTGAAAAGGCTGCACAATCCTATGCATTCTCTCTCCAGCCTCTGACCAGTATCCATCTCCATTCTCATCTTGCGTATGAAATTGAAGCGAGCGGTGATATTCGATATGTATACATCTTCTCGGCCATCGCTTTTTTTATCTTGCTCATTGCCTGTATCAACTTCATGAATCTGTCTACAGCGCGTTCGGTGAACCGGGCGAAAGAAGTGGGAGTGAGAAAAGTTTTAGGTGCGGACAGAATCCGCCTCACAAAACAGTTTCTTGGTGAATCGCTTTTTCTCTCCCTTGTGGCACTGCCGATTGCCGTGGCCTTGGTCGAGCTCTTTCTCCCCGCTTTCAACGTCCTGACCGGGAAGGATTTAAGAATAGATTATTTCGGGAACAGTGTTGTTCTTATCGGTTTGACCGGGATTCTTCTTTTTGTAGGCATCATATCCGGGAGCTACCCTGCTTTTTTTCTTTCAACCTTCAGACCTTCAGAGGTGTTAAAGGGAAAGTTGAAGGCTGGAAGTGGAAGTTCGCTGTTTCGAAAGGTCCTGGTGGTTGTCCAGTTCTCCATCTCCATCGTCTTGATTGCAGGAACGATCATCATTTACAACCAGTTGGATTTTATCCGCAATAAAAAACTCGGGTTTGACAAAGATCATGTTGTGGTTATGCCCGTGAGCCGCTCCGGGATAGGACAGAATTTTGAGGCATTCAAAAGAGAGCTGCTTCAAAACCCGGGCGTAGAGAGTGTCTGCGGCTCGACCAGCTTGCCGAGCCTCCTGCCGACTCGAAGTGTGTTTATACCTGAGGGAGTTGAGGAAGGGGAAAGATTGACCTTGCGGAATGTTTTGGTCGATTACGATTTCATCAAGACCTTTGGCCTGGAGATCAAAGAGGGAAGAGAATTTTCCAGGGATTTTGCCACAGACATGAAAGAGGCTTTTGTCGTCAATGAAGCAGCCGCTAAAGAATTTGGCTGGGATTCAGCCGTAGGTAAAAGGCTTATAGACCTGGAAGGACCGAAGGGACATATCGTCGGGGTGGTAAAGGATTTTCATTTTCGCTCCAAGCATCAAAGGATCGAGCCTCTGATTCTTTCTCTTCTTCCCAGCAGCCGCTATGTTTACTTTGTGTCCGTGAAAATAAAGTCCTCGAATATCAGTGATACCCTGGCTTTCCTGAAGAGCAGGTGGAATGCATTCTCTCCAGGCTGGCCTTTTGAGTATTTTTTCCTCGATGACAATTTCGACAGGATGTATAAGAGCGAGGATAGACTGAGACAGGTTTTTCTGACTTTTACCTTCCTGGCCATTTTTATCGCCTGTCTCGGACTGTTCGGGCTGGCTGCCTTCACTGCCGAGCAGCGTACAAAGGAGATCGGCATCCGTAAGGTTCTGGGAGCATCGGTGCCAGGGGTTGTCCTTTTGTTGTCAAAGGAATTCATAAAATGGGTGCTTATAGCCAATGTTATTGCCTGGCCGGTTGCCTATTTCGCCCTGAGCCGCTGGCTGGAGAACTTTGCT
>Ga0224501_10000643_pt1 | contig 27152 bp, 14 predicted proteins | sample SF_Oct11_sed_USG_4_FD_169105 | JGI IMG/M metagenome (GOLD analysis project Ga0224501, IMG submission 169105) | Sediment microbial communities from San Francisco Bay, California, United States - SF_Oct11_sed_USGS_8_1 | ecosystem: Environmental > Aquatic > Marine > Sediment | place: USA... | reverse complement strand
TATTTTATGAAGACACAAAAGTTGATCAAATAAAGTATACGTAAAATTCGCATCTAGAGCAGTTCTTTTTAGGGGAATGGTGAATGATGGTAGCTCTCAATACAGTTGATCTTCAGGGTTAGTTGCAATTTGACATTAAGTTGAGGTAGCGACCAAGCTGACCTACCGTTGCATTCATTGCATAATGTTCCATGACAGTCCCTCAATTGAGAAGAAACCTCAAAAGTAAAAGCTGCATGGTTTCGTATGTGGGGATAACTAGCCCGCTGGTTCCCCCTGATGATGATGATGGTGATGGTGATGATGATGATGATGATGATGGTGATGATGATGATGGTGATGATGATGATGATGATGATGATGGTGATGGTGATGGTGATGGTGATGGTGATGGTGATGGTGATGGTGATGGTGATGATGATGATGATGATGATGATGATGGTGATGATGATGATGATGATGATGATGATGAGAAAGTTGACCTTTTGGTTGTACTGTAATCGGCAGTTACCCGACTTATCGGCAGTTTCACAATTAATCGGCAGTCGTCTAACTGACCAACTGTCGTTTGGTTCAACTTAGCTTGCAAAGCATCAATTAGCTACCTGACTGACAATTGAGTTGTCGGCTTGGTCGGTTTGATCAGTCTTGTGCTGAGTTTCTGTGACCTCCTGGCAACTGGGCAACCTATTTGGCAACCTATAGTATGGGTAGTCTTTGCATCTCACTGGTCTATCACTAATAGAGTCACCTCTACGCTGAGGCGTGCGGTTGTAAGCAAAACGTCTTCTAATGGGGCATTCTGTGAAATGCTGAGTCAAACTCTAGTGGACCAATTTCTGCACCACTTCCTTAGTTTAAGTGGTTTAACCAATTGCATGGCTGTATGTTGACAGATGGGAGTAATACTGTTTATATAGACTGCAGGTCCGTATAGATTTATGTGTCGGTATGAATATTCACACCAATGGATTTATGTTCTATGAAAGTGTCATCAAAGTCAGTGGAATAGCTTATACCTTTGACGATTTCATATACAATGCTATAACGCTAAGAGAGGACGACTCTTAGCGCCACCAGGCTGTGGAATAGCCGGGTGACCTGGCTCTTCGAGTATATGGCGAGTGAACAATGAGCGATGCAGAACTGCTCGCCCTGCCACCCGCCACATGCCGAAGAGCCAAGTCACATGGCTAGCTATGCAAATCAATTGGCGTCGAGGCCATTGATTCAATACTCCCATATATCCTTTGATAATCATATGAATATAATATTTCATATGGTTGATAGTTGAGAGAGGGATTCCTAGACTGGCGCAGGCGCGTTATCAGTGGCGTGTCCTATATTTTGCAATGGCCAATCGCTGACCGATGTTACTAGGCGCTGGCCAATGAGCTAACGGAGTTGTTTACGGGTTTGACGACTTTTCAGGGGAACGCGAACAAACTGGTAGGTCTTGTAAGTTGTGGTAATAATATCATGTAATGTTGTGTAATATTCGGCCAAACACCAGATGACCAAGAGCAGACGAGTCAAAGGGAACTGATTTTATTCGGTTTAAGAGGTAAGGGTCTTTGGACAGCGTATGATGGTCTGAAATAGGAGTCTGATAGAGTTACTCACTAGACGCTACTCTACACAGACTAGTCTACTCTACTCACTACTGTAACTGTACTCACTCGCAGTGGCTCAGAGTCAGAGTCTCTCAGAGTCAGTCAGAGTCACTCACTCACTCACTCTGAGTCTGACTCTCACTCTCAGCCATGAGTCAGTTGCTGAGTTACTAGTTACTAGGTTATGCTAGAATAGATTACAACTCCGTAAGTAGCCTACACAATAAATTGCACAGGCCAAGTACAACACAGTTCAACTGCACTTAAAATTAAATAATTATAATAACTATCGTTACTTACTTTTTACGGTACTACTACTAGTAAGACCAGAGTCCAGACTTAACTAATTTGAGAGTAGTACTAGGTGACTCGATCATTCAATGATTCATTGTATTGTTCAATGGGCAATCGTCAATCAATCACTCATCAGTCACTGATTGACTGAGCGAGCAACTCATTCGGCGAGTCTGTGCAGACCAGTCAGGCTCAGAGCTAGTCAAACAATCAGTGCTACTATTATAAATAATGCAAGCCAGCAATCAAGCTTTCTGTTTCTGTACTGGACTAGTGTGCGTGACCTGTAATTATAGATGTACTTCAGTTTTGAATAAACATTCAAAGAGTCATGCTCTCCTAGTATCCAGTCGTTAAACCTCAGCCGCCACAAGTCACTGACGCAACAGAGTGACTCAGCAGTCATCAGTAATCACTAATCAGTCAGAGACTAGGTGAGTGATTCTTTCAGTCTTTGAATCTTTGAGTATCTCAGTATCTGGGCATCCAGCTGACCAACATAACTGACCCTTATTGACCATGAATAGTCATCAGTCAAGCCTCACTACAGCACCCTGTTAGTTTTACTTAGCTTTTAATGATCACTGCCAACACTGACTTAAGTTTTTCTTGGAGTTCCAACGATATTTATGACATAAAACATGTCATGAGTACTTGTTAGCTCAGTTAGTGAGTTACTAAACATAGATCAATCACTAGAGGTGCTTTTCTGGTACAAACAATGTGAAAGACACTGCTTTCCGCTTCGGATAGACTGGTGTATAATTGAAACCCGTCCAGTGAACGTGACTACTGGTTTCCAGCAAACTCAGCTACAGGTCACCATAACATGTAAATAATCTAAGTTTGTTGTGACATGAGGTAAGAGATGTAGAGGTGTAAATTGCAATGGTTGGTAATTGGTTAGTTGAGCCGTAGCACGGCTTTAGTTGAAGGAAAACCGTTTAAAGTATACCGTTGTAACACTATTGAGTGCTGTTTTCTGCCCTTTTGCGAGTAGGCCTTTTTGACTTAAAAAAAGTCGCTTTTAGTAGGTTTGTATCTGAATTGAGGGAGTCATGGTTCTATTAGAAGTATTTCCTGTTTCATCGCTTACTTAACTTGTCATGTGGTTGAAACCTTGATTGTTGTGATGACTGTTGGACGTTCTTCTTCATTTCATGATTAGCACTCCTAATTAAAGTCAATATTTTTTTCTGCGACTGATTTGATAGCAAAATACACACATTATCAAATTCCTGATTGTTATGGATTATAGAAAGTATGTATAGCTCACACCGTATTTTATGTCTTGCACTGAGTTGATGGGGCTTGACTAGAAAGGATATGGCCCATTAGTTTTAGTACTATGAGTCTGTCTAACTTATTACACCACATTAGCCTTACAACAATCAGTAAACCATTTATAAGTCCCATCAACTAGCATGACTGTAAAAGTCACAATGTTAGCTCATGTTATCATCAAATTTTCCAGATAGCTGACTTTTCCTTCCATTAGTCTGTAGCCGCACTAGTAAATGCAGATGCATCTTTGATGTGGTTGGATTACCGACTTTTTGATTGTCTGTTATTTTCTGCCACCTCTGGCTAAAGGCCATTGTTTCCCTGATATTGTTGTATACTTGGATGTTATCCAGTCTCTTCTCATCCTCTGCTCTTGATTTCAGGTCAAGGGTATCTAATGGCCGCACAATGAGTGGCAGTCACTCGGCGCGGGTGTGCGCGCTTCCTGGCTCACCAATCTCGCACTATCTCATCATCTTAGTTATTTTCCGTGTACTCGCGCCGGTTTATAGCCATGTCCCTACGGATGTCATGGAGAAGAGCCTTGAGTTGGAATATCACTCGCAGAGGATAGTGCGGAGGAGTGCCACGGTGGAGACGCCTTTGTATCCAACGATGGAGCCTGACTCATATATAGGTATGTATTCTGTTTTTTTCTGCTCAGATACTTAGCCATCCTATTTAACGGACCTTCTATGCCTGAGATTTGTTGGAACGGTAGGAGCTGGAATTATGTATGGAGCTCATTCTCTCAATTGGTGCACAGCAAGACTAGGGCTTGAACCCAGTGTCTTTCGTTCTTTAGCCAAACGCTCCAGCCATTGGGCTATCCCGCTACCTCAAATGTATTTGACTCTGTTCTGCCACATTGGAAGGAAGTTGAATGTTCGACCACATTGAAAAGAAGATGGATGGCTGCAGTCTTTGCCAAGGGTCATTGAACACTGTCTGATGCGTTATCATTGAATATATACACCTGTGATACGCATGGCCACTCATTCCGTATATCAATCTTGTCCTTAGGCAAAGAGTATTTTGTCAGCCTGCTATTACATAGAACCTGTAATGGTGAACCGCTGTTGTCAGGTGTTGTGAATCGATCTATCTTTTCCCATTACACCATTTTGGCCCAGTAACTCTGGTAGTAATCAGTAGCAAGCAAAGGCAAATTGTAAAATTAGCTGATCACATATATGGCAGACCACTTTTATTCGAAACCTTAAGCTCCTATGGACTCCAAGGGGCTTGTGTATACTAGTATATATCCGTCGTTCATCTTGGGAGAGATGATAGTGTAGCTTCCAGCGAAGCTACAACGCTGGGATGCATAGGCTCAAAACTCTGCTATATTGTTGTAAAATCTTGATAAGGAGAAATCATGTCAATCCTTATCCACTAGTTAGGTTCTTTGTTATATAAAGGTATATACCATAATTTTCCTAAACCATGATGCGACTCAGCAATAGGATCTAACACACTTTAATCAGCATTTTCAACTGACCTAACTTGAATGGCCTATTATAAGAGCCTTGCAATCACGGTGTCTTTAAAATGAGTTACGACTAAAATTTTAGAGTAATACCTAACCATTTCTTCGATTTAGCAAACTGTGTAAGGAATTAGAGGGTAGATAGGCTTTTGATATCTAGTTTTCTGCTGACGTCCATGAACCTTTGATAGAGAAGGAATGTAAAGGCAAATACCTCAAAGTCACCATCCGATGTTACCTTCCTGCGTAGGGTGAAACCGCATACTACTTTATATCTATTTTTAGTGTGCCGAGGCGAAAAACTGCCTACTATTCAAGTAGGGAATACTGTAAAGTCGTTGGTAAAGCGACTGTCCAACTGTTCAGTCATAGAAGGGAACCTCGTTATAATGATGCTGGTCAAACAGATATCAGCGAGCAACTATACAGGAATCTCATTTCCAGCACTCCGCGAAATCACGGGCTACTTTCTCATGTATCGCGTAAATGGCCTCCTGAGCGTTGGACAACTGTTTCCGAACTTGCGTATCATACGTGGTAACGATCACTTCTACGGCTCCACATTCACATTATTTGAAGTCGGAGATCTGTTGACAATATCTTTAACAAATCTGGTGTACATCGGCGGGAGGGTGACCCTGCTTCTGAATCCTGACCTGTGTTTCGTGGACACTATCAACTGGAATGAGATCATGGATCCAAACAAAGGAGGAGCGTTGGAAGTGCTTGGTAACCAGTATAAGACGAAATGCAGCGTAATGACCGACTGCCAGGAACTAAAGTGTAACTACTGCTGGGATCTTGACAACTGCCAAAGGGGTAAGTGGGATTCTATTTCTGTACCGTCTCTCGGCGAATTGGCTTAAAGGGATACTTAGAGGTTGAATGACGAGGAAAATTTTGTTGGCTTATCAGAATCAGTGTGTCTCAAAGCCTACCTGAGTCCGGTAAAAGTTCATACTGAGCTGGTGATGTATTAAAAAAATACGGTTAAATGTTGGAATTCTCAAATGAACTTTCATTCCGTTGAAATTTTCCCGCGTGACTTAAATTGTCACAAAAGACATCACAGTGGGTCCATGTTATTACATTTGTGCGCCTGCGCGATGGGTAGCCAAACTCCAACTTCTAAAACTTCGTCACACTTCTGACTACTGGGATAGAAGTATGAGCGTGAAATGGACCCAAAAGCGAAAACACTTACTTATGAAGTCACCAAGTTTAGCTAAGTTAGCTGAGTTTAGCCAAACAACAGCTCATACTGTGTAGGCAGGCCAGCAGTATGTTTGCAGCATAGTCTTATTCCATGTGGCTGTCTGACGCTGTAATCTGTACGGTTTTCTACCAGTTGAAGCCATGGCGTCAACTCTACCGTTTAGCACATAGTTATGGCAGGTCACGTGCATTCCCGGGGATTCCCAGGCAATATCGGCCTAGAATTTGCCTCGTCATCCAGCCTTTAAGTTCCGTGTGGATCTCGATTGAATGGTTAGTGGTGGTACTGTTTATGTGTTTATGGGATTTGTCGTCTGTGATTGGTCATGTGCAGTTTAGTCTACTAGTTATAGGGGGGGGGGGCATTGACAAGAATTGCCCGTTTAATCATCTTTCTGATTTTGCTAAAAATTGGCTGGAAGGTGTTTACATGTATCGGGATGACACCTGTGAAATCATTTTTCAATCAGACCACCCATTCAAAAGAAATGATCAAAAATTCAAATGCTCCATATATGTCTTATGATTGGATGAGGCGCATCAGGTTTTATGTGAAAATCTTAGCAGCCTCTGACACGAAACCGATTGCGCAATACACTGCGCTACAGCGCATGTATAACAGGTCTCCAGAAAGAGATCAATATATAAGGGTATGTTAAAAACTTAAGTAGCACTTTAATGCCACACTTGAGTTGCCCCCATACACTCCACACTAAAGAACTTCTCAGATGTGGGACCGAACAAAGCGTATGGATAGGGTTCTCCATCAGATGTACCCATTTCTATATTTCTATGATTTCGACTACTGCGAATACATCACGAGGGGGAACCATCCATCTATTTTTATGGTAGTTGCATTTCGGAAATTCACTCACAAATAATGTTGAGCACATCTGTTGCAGCTCCATGCAGAGGAGAATGCGGTAATGAAGGCTGTTTGGATGATGGAACTTGTTGCCATACAGAATGTCTTGGTGGGTGCACATTGGCAGGATCCACCAGGCACTGTTACTCTTGTAAACATATAAGGTACGGCGGTGAATGCCTAAAGTCGTGCCCTGCCAAGGACGCTGATGGTAATGAGCTTTATGAGGTAAGTTCTTTAGCTCGTCATTCCAAGTCCCTCGGTATCATGGATGTTTTGTAACTGCCTGTAGGGCGAAGAAATCGTATAACCTAACTAGTATGTACAATATGCATATATACTATGAACATCTGTGCTTTTAAATTCGACAGATATACTGTTGTTATGCATGTAAATGCGGGAGCTAGTCTTAATGCACTCATGCGCTGACGGCCGGGGATTATCATACAAACGAAGTTTGATTGCGCCACTCAGCCAAGCCATCCGTGATTAGGTTGTAGCCGCTCCCTCCAATGACTGCTCTGCTATGCAGAGAGTCTTGTGCCATCTCAGATGTGGCCAAATCATCTAGTTTCCGTGTACGCCTGTGTATCATTTTGGTTACTATTTTTTCAAGAGGAGGTTCAAGAATTAAGTTACATCTGATGTCATGAGAATGGCTCAACCATATCTAGCGTTTCGCTTAGTTTAGTATTAAGTTTTATGGGCTTTGATTTGAAGCTAATGATCAATGGTGTGCATTAATGTTCACTAACAACGTGTTCATATCATGTAGATGCAAGGGACATACTGTGGCAGATATGAAGATTGCGTGACAAACAACACCGCTTTAAATAAGGTTCACAACGGTAAATGCGTAGCTGAATGCCCGAGTGGCATGATTGAGCATTCCACCATCGCTACCGCTCCTATCAATGACAAAGAAGCTCATAAGTGTGTACCGTGCCAAGGGGTCTGTGAAAAAGGTAGGCGTGTTTACTAAATATATAACATCCATGTGCTACAAATAAGAAAACACAGATCTCCAAAAACTGATGTTTTTTTAAACTTGCTTACACCCTTTTATCTTTACTTTTTGTAGTCTGTCAAGGCGGAACCTTTGAGACTGGCGATGATATTGATGTGCTGATGGGTTGCACAATTCTAGATAATACGCTCGACCTTGCATTACGTGTAGGTCTAAATGGTAAGTGTCTCTGTCGCATGGACTTGTGATTGAAACCCAAACAGCGAGGTCGTAATGATATGTAAACAGTGGACCTGTGTACAATAATCATAGGAAAAGATTGCAAAAAATCAATGTGCAAGACAGACCATCTGCTCAGTCGGTCTTACTCCCAATGGTACTGAGTGTTTTGTAACTTACGTGTATTTACATGGCCTAAATCAACAACTGTGCACATGTAATCTATTAGCTACTGGTATTCCCTATTTAGCATAACTGCATTGAGTACCCATCACGTAACAGATTTTGTTTCTGCCACCCGCGTTGGCTTGTTCACATAGTGACATAAAGGATGTTACTGGTTCACACAGTAAGTTTCATCACTCATCTAATCGAAAATCAGTCAAAATGGATACAAAGCAGTTGACTATAGGAATACTTCTATGTGGAGCCCTCAACTCAGTCAACGTATCTGTTTGTTTGGTTATACGGTCATACGTTGGCTAAACCGCACAACGAACGCGCAGTTAATGAAAACATCTGACTTCACACAGCTTCAACTATTGCCCGAAACAGATTCTTATCCAACACTTTATACCTTTTTGATTGTTCCATAATTCAATGACCGAACTCTCACAACTGCCCCTCACACTTACATCCAAGAGCTGACACACACATTGGATATCCGAGAGGTGCTCTCGAACATCTGATGCCTTGTCAACCCTCAGCGCTCGTCAGCTAACAGCTAGCAGTTCCATATATTATTTTAGGCTTGGTCTTTATTCTTTCCACACCATAGAGTTGGGAAAACTGATGACTTAATGGATAGCATACTGGGCCTTGGACCGAGGTCCCTGGCTCAATTCCCAGTTTGGGCAAAAATTTTGGCTTTCACAACGCTCTCGTTGATTTCGGATCTCGACCCTCCCATAGAGTTCCCTTCTCTGTGAGGCACGCAGGCAATCCGAGTCAATATTGTTTATCTACATCATTACAGTAAACATGGAGCGCCTACACGCTAGCCTAAAAGATATACACACAATACGCGGTGCGCTGAAGGTCACCAGATGTCACGGTATCACCAGCTTACAATTCCTTTCCAATCTGCGACGGATCGAAATAGTGGACCAATATCGACAGGGCTCGTAAGGCTTATTTTTTGTATACATGTACTCTCATCAAATGTATTACTCCCTTTAACAGGAAGCCATAGGCCGCCTCACACATAATGAATTCAACCACTGCTAGCCTTCATCTTGATAGAGCTCACTGTTGTTGTCTCCTGTCATCACATTTGCTAGTGGATTACTTTCGCCAACCCTGAGATATAGGCGAAATGGAAATGTTTCATCCATTTCATACTGACCAAGTTACCCAGTTAGCCAGAGAGATCGGATAGACAGGCACCATAGACATATAATATACATATTCTTTTTCTACTATCTATGAGGGCACTCGTAAACAGCTGATGGTGTAACCACTGGTTGCACCTTGGCTGTATTGATACAGAGTGTATGATATGAGGCATCCCAGAAATGTCTCATAAATCATCGGTTATAACTTGGCAACTCATCTTGACAGCATCCCCAGTAATGTTAATATCTCATTTTCGTCTAGTGCTGAATTTCTGATTGAACCAGATGGTTAGCGTTGTCTGTAAACCAAACATGTATAGGTAGGAGAAATGAGGTTGTTCCGGTTTGACTCTTCTTTCTTTAACCATCTACATGCTCCTAAATGTCCAGGTAAGTCGGGTGATATATGCTCAGTTAATTCTCGTTGTATCCGAATTATTACATTTATAGGTACGGGATAGTCATCTTTGACAATGAGCAACTTCGGGAAATTTGGGATATGGGGCTCCACCCTGATCTAACGGTGGTCAACGGCAAAGTCCGCATTCAACAGAATCCAAACCTATGTTACAAAGACATAACACAGCTGATGAACTCAATCAAGTAAGTCTATGTCCACCGGTAGCTACAATGTCACTGTAGGTAAATATATAAGATGCACATATGTATTTCCACGTCATTACCTCATGCTGCTGAGGAGTTGTTAGCATTGCGTGCAGGTTCCTGGTATGGGGAAATATCTCGGCGGTTTGAGCAGTTGGATTGAGTTGAGATCATTAGATCCTGGGTTTAAGCACAGATTATGCCAAGTCCCCACTAGGAGCTTTCAACATAGTTCCCAGCTTGCACTGCTTCAGATTAGGCCTCAGGCTTTTAGGCTTAGGAGGTCCATTCAACAGGCAAACACTCATAGAACAAGAAACCGATAAATGAAAAACTGTTTAAAATAAACCTTGCTTCACTCCTTTATTAGTTAAGTTTGGTATTCAAGTTAGCTTATATTTATATTACACTGCATTTTATTCATATTATATTAACTCACACTCATACTAGATTATATAAAATCATATATTAGGTTATATTATATTATATTACATTATATTATATTATATCATATTATATTATATTATATCATATTATATTATATTATATTATATTATATTATATTATATTATATTATATTATATTATATTATATTATAGGTTTGAGGGAATGTATCTCTCATACCATGAACCATCGGAAAATGAAGTTAAGGTGCCATGTAAGGCACCGGATAATGATACATATTGTATCAAGCCAACCAAAGAAGCGCACACAGAGTTTGACATATCCTCGCAAAATAATGGCCAGGAAGGACACTGTAAGTGAATAGCTACCTCATGATGAAATCAGAGAGACGATTGTGAGAGTAGATCCTGTGGTTGGAGTCTTTTGAGTGTCATTGAGTGTCCCTTGAATTGATTGTCCTTACTGCGCATTATAAAAAATAAGTTAATAAAGAGCCTGGGCTCCCTGTCCTGTAATCCTAGGATTACCGTGTTTCAATCAGGACTCATAAACCGACTGTTGCACATAATTATGCACATAATCATTTGTTTTATTATAGGCTATGTGAGCTCGCAGTTCCTAAAAGTCACCGTAGACCCGTTTAATCTTGTAACGGTAAACTTCTCGGCATACACTGGAGAAAGAAGATTTGTGATAAGCTACACAATATTTTACAAGAAAGTGTGAGGAATATTAACAAAGCCCCTTGTAACCTATCTGTAGTGTGTGGCCTTGATGTATTACTCCCCGATTCGGTCATCGATTAGAGATTAGTATAGCGGTATGGCGAGGTGGCGAGGTGGTGGGGTAGTGGAATAGCGGCATAGGTCATTGGCTAGAGTGCTTGGTTCAAGATCGAAAGATTCCAGGTTCAGATCCTAATCATGCTGAGCAGGAGAATGAGTTCCTCACATAATTTCTTGCTCCTACCATCCAAACAACATTAGACCGTTAAATGGGATGGCCCAGTGGTACAGTCAAGTAGTAGTAATATACAAAAACTACGAATTGAACGAAAGTTTGAGTCATCTCGCAGAACGTCATGGCTTTTACTTTGGGTACATCTCCTCTGTGTAAATCACATGTGTCTATGTGTGAACGCCGACCCTGTCTCTCAACTTCTGTTACTGTAGCAAAACAAATGTAATAAAGTTGATAAGTCACCCTGTTGTGGCCTACCGCTTTACGATTATCAGCTAGATAACAGATTCTAGTGTTTTGACAACTGTCCCGTTTTATCCAAAATACGGGACAATTTTTGGCCGTATGTCGGCTAACCTGTTGCCTCATTTGGCAATCAATACACATTCGTAAGGAATATTGGGTGGTCGCAGATGTTTGAATAAGTACCCTCTTTCATCCTCAGTATTCTTTTATTTCAGTGAAGATGGGGAGACCGTTAACTATTACAGCAGCATCGACATGTGCGATAAAGATCTAACCGCGTGAGTGTCCATTTACACACATGGGCTGATTAATGCTAGATGATAAAACCATATGAATGGCGATTTAATTGTAACTTTTGCAAGCAAGTGGGCATATCATTGAAGACAGGACACCCCTCCTCCCCATTTTATTAGACAAGCGCATTGGGCTGTGGTTATTTTGTTGTGTAAAACTCATCCTTCAGGGAGGTGCAGTGGCTCAGTAGTTTGAACCAGCAGTCCTGGGTCAAAAACACACCTTGTGCGCTGGATCTTTCGAAAGCTCTTTCTATTCACCCAGCAGTAAATGGGTACCTGACTCTCTTCAGAGCTGTGGAAAAGTGGTAGCGGTGGTGAAGAGGGGTGGTGCCTCATCCCAGTATCACCGTTGCCAGTACAAGTTGGCTCTCTAATAGCCACCCTCGCATGGCCATTGGCTAGGGCACCAATGTTTACCTTTTACTCATCGTCTGTCTCTTTTATAGCTGGAGTTTCTTTGACTATGATGATTTTGATGAGTTTGAAGACTACTATGAGCACCTGATGTTTAATCTGGAGGCATTTCAGTCATATGCTCTCTACGTTCAGACGTATGTGACCCTGAAAATAGCAGGAGCCCATTCGCGTACGGCCATCGCATACTTCAAAACGAAACCTGCAGGTATGGTTTATTTTTTCTTCATTTGGCATACACTTTTTCTGTGATTCCCTCTATTCGAAGCATGTTTTTTGTTTCGAGTTCTTGTAACGTTAACTGGAAATCTAGAGCCTCTTTGGCACAATATTGACAAGAATGCTGTGCTCTGCATAAAGTTGAACAAAATCCTTTTCAAAGTGGAGCTGAATGCTTTGTCCGTCTCCCTTCACTCGGTGCCTTTTACCATGGGGTTCAGTCATGAGCATTGCGTATAAGCATGTATTCCGCTTGATATATTGTGAACAGCATGTAAACTTTTAGTAGCACGCAAGACCTCACTGTCCTACAATTCGATTGGATGATCCCTATAGCAATTCACTAGTTCAAACCAATCAGCTGCTTCAATGGAAAAGGTTTGCTTCGGAGCTTTTTGCGGTGACTCCACTGTAGCTTACTCTGTATTACCTGATCAAGGCTATAATTCTTGGTGTTTCCTTTTGCTATATGCTTTTTTTTCCAAAGGCATACACCTATTGTTCAATATGTGATAGAGCTCACACAATAATCTAAATGTGTGATAACGACTACGTTCTTTTATTTATATCTTGACAGTGCCAGACCCCGTGACTATACGGAATATTGTACAAGGTAATCCTGGTCCGCATGGCAATCAAACGACCTTGAAAGTTAGCTGGGATCCACCGGAGAAACCGAACGGTAAAATAAAGCAGTATATAGTTTACTTCCGACCGGTACCATGGCCTACTGAGGGCATCGAAAGGAAGGATCACTGCAAACCATATCGTAAGTTGAGTGCATAGGCGCGTATGTCCGAGTTAGAAGTCAAGCCACACTATAATAGTCCAGTGTTACTGACTTTGTCTCCTATTTTTAGCGAGATGAGTATTTTTAGCTTAGTTTGACATCCTCTGACTCTCTAGGCTACGCTATGAAAACAACGGGGCAAGGATACCTGAAAACAATGGGGCAGGATAGCTCAATTGGTAACTAGCTTGGATCTGCAATCTATGGATTGCAGGTTAGAGCCTCACCGCTGGTGGTGTTTCGCTGACACAGGTTTCGTTACCTCCTTTTCAGAGAGAGTGCTTACCAATGAGAAGGTGTATGATGTTCCCTCCATGTCTATGGAGACATCAGAGATAAAGGCAAATGACACGTGTGCGTGCGAAATACCGACTACGAAAAAACCGCAGACTAACCAGCCTAACCGAATGACCCGCGAACAGCTCACACTGCTAAAGTACAGCTTTGAAAACTTCCTTCAAAACTCGGTCTTTCAGAAAAAGTAAGACTTATTTCTATACCACCATGTCTAGAACTTTGGCAAGAAAGCTTTTTCTTCAGCCCAATACGATCAATAGGATAATTAATGTAAAGCGTCATTTAGACTGTATGCTAGATCACTGCTGTCCTGGAACAGACCTCACAGAACAGGTACTACACCTCTTATTGATTAAATTCCCCGGATGCAATTTAGCTTATTTCTCGGAAGTCCATTGAGAGACTGCAGCTGTGATATGATGGTTGATCGACTAGATATTCATTGAGTGATTTGTCCCCATTGCAGTCCTGTGAAATTACAAGAGAACCCGAGCATTGAAGAAGAACCAGAGGAGCCGATCACAACGGTACTGTCCTACCCTCTTCCGTTTGTACTCGGTACTGTCCTACCCTCTTCCGTTTGTACTCGGTACTGTCCTACCCTCTCCCGTTTGTACTCAGTACTGTCCTACCCTCTTCCGTTTGTACCGTGCGTGCGCGCAATATTGTGCAAAGTCGTAGAGTTCGTTTTCTGGTTAACGACCAGACTTGATTGGAACTCAGGATTGAGTTAAGAGTTGGACGCCTTTCCTGCTACCATCATTGACTTTTCTTGGATTTTAACCTCATGGCTTCACACGGGGCTCCCTAACCACTAAGTCACAGATGCTCTCTGCGTCAGTATAGTGAGACCTATGATCACCGTCTCACAAGTTATAATGTCACCTACAGATTTACCTCAATAAAGAGGTGAATTATATTCATTGTAGCCATTCTGTAAAGAAAAGTAGACTCCATGCAAAACCTTCTCAGTACCTTCACATCGCTTACTAAACATTAATTCAGTCTGAGGTGAAGCTGTGGGTTGGTGGACAGCATACTGGGCCTTGGATCAGGGGTCACTGGTTCGATTCCCGGTTGGTTTCGCAACATCCTCCTAAACAAATAAGGCCCACCCATAGAGTTACCTTCTCTGTTCTGTGGGGCACGCGGGTGCAAATAAAAAGTCTCCTAATGACGCACACTAGGAAATGCTGTCATAGGCTCAATAGGCCAATTTCTGTATCACTCCTGACTGCTGTTCTCTCCTGAAGATAAGACGAATTCAGTCCTAGGTCCTTTGATTAAAATTTCAACTTCAAAGACCATCACCTCAAGATTGTTTTTGCAGGTTACCAAGCTGAGACCAACAACAGTCACTCCTGTGACAGTGAGTCCAGTGAGTTCTGTATCAACCACCGAACGAAACTCAGTGATAACAACCACCACCACAAAAGCGCCAGAAGTAATGCCTTACAGTACTGTCAATGTGCAACATCCAACAACGACTGTGGAGATTTATTCTCTTCTGCCGTACACGGAATACTCTGTTGAGGTATGTGAAAGAGTCATTTAAGTTGTCCCTTAACCAATTGGCCGTGTGGGGAAGAGACTGTCAGAGGGTACCGGTGTAAATAAGGTGGGTTGCCACTCCTCTTTCTTGTCACCTTCCCCTTCCCCAACTCTGAAGAAAGCCTAGTACCCGTTCCCTGTTGGATGAATCGAGAGAGTTGTTAAAAATCATGCGCATATTCTGTTTTAAACCTGGGATCTTCAACACCAAAGGATGTTTAACTTTAAATTTAAGAATTTGATTAAACTGTTTCGCAGATTGTTGCTTGTCACGCGTATGACAATGCCACAGAAAAGACGCTGTGCAGTGAGAGAGCAGGGATTAACAGCGGTGTTGGGCTTACCGCTAGCCAAGCTGAACTCGATATTATTCCATCCTCCAGCTTCAAAATCGAACCAATATACAAGGTCGGTGAAATAAAAGTGCCTCAAATGATCAGCGAGTGGACAGCGTGTGTGAAATTTTTGCAGATTTAGGATCGGCAAGACAGCACGCGTTATATATCCGGGGTTGTCAATCGAATTGTGAATCGCAAACACAGTCTCATGTGCAACTAGGTGTTTCCAACCGGTGCTGTGGATTGAATACGCTTTTGTAACCCCCTTCTTCATTGCCCCTGGGGACCTTTTTGTATTGGATATTGCGTAACAGGAATACTGGTTAGTTGAGTCAGATGATGATTTCTATGTTAGAATGTTCTCTTTAGTGTCAACTAAAATAACACTTGTTGACAATTCTCCAGCTCCTGTGTGTAATACAGTCTGATAGATAACTCTTCACTGGATGACGCGTGATTATGGCAGATTCATTGTGATTGTCCATTAAACAGCTGTCTAGTCTAGTCTATGGCACTATGTCACTGGCCTACGCTCTGTTTTCATACTGCCACTCAGAGCATATTTTGATACACCCTGTATGGCGGCAGGCACGGCAGATGCTTACAGCGGCACCAGGCTACTACTAACTGTAAACTCAGAGTCATAGACTCAGTAGGCCGATTTCTGCACCAGTCCTGGCAGCTGTTCTGTCTTGGAGATAAGAACTATTGACTGTACACAACTAGACTAGTGTCAAGGCATTGTATTGAGAATTTCATCTAAGTGTACACCCAGTGCCATCTATCCACAAGAATAACTGTGTTTTACCAGTAAATGTAATCTACAAGTCAGAAACAGCCTTTTTGTTTCTTACAACACGTTATACCTGTGTGAGTGTGCGCGCGCGTGTGTGTGGGAGTAGTGGAGTTTATCTCCTTATTATCAGGGACACTTAGTTCAGTAGTGAGTTAAAGCTGGCTACCCTTCGCTTTATCACCATTGGCTTTTCCTGGATTTGATCTTACGAGTTGTCGCTCATGAGTGATATGTACTCTCCTGTGCCGCCCATCGAATATATGGGTTCACGGTGGGTTCCCGTTGCGAATATGAGCTCTTGGCACCTTACTTCTAACTCAACACAAAGGCAAGCCCTACTATGAGATGGAGCATTAATACTCACTCGCTCATGGTGCTCCATGCTAAGCCGTGACTAGTGGAAAAACACAAGTATCTACCCCAGCAGCTTCGCCATATCAGTGCAGATGTCACGGAAGAGAGGAGACGTGTGACTTATATAAAAACCTTTTTACAGGGTAAAATTGTTGTGGCTCTGAAGTTTAGTTGGAAACCTCCCTCTCAGACTAATGGGCCCATTCTTCTGTATAAGATTCGCTTCAGCAAGGCCATCAGTGACAAAAGCCAACCAGAAAGCTCATCTGCAGCAGTAAGTGTATAACTAGGCCAGAGGTATGCCACTACAGGGATCAGTCTGTACAGCTCAATGCCTGGAGACAGCTGGCTAATTTGGCCAGTGTGTTTTAATAATGGCTGTTTGCTGTGTATTGTGATGATCGTTTTGGCATACTAATGTCTTGTCAACATATCCACTCTTGTATATCCTTGGTAAAACAAGACAAGATCACCTTGTTCGGCATGGGTGACATCACTAAGCCAATGGCTTGCTTTAAGGATGATTCATAGTTTACTGCGTAGAATTGGTACTCTAGATAAGATCTTCTTGTTTCATAAGGATGGCATTAAGAACCCCATGGCTTGTTTCCAAGGCCCAATTGTATGGCTGATGCATTGAAAAATTTCCAGAAACAAGAATTATGCGTGACAGCGAAGGAGTTCCGCGAAGGAAACAATTCCATCACATGGTCAGAGTACTCAAAGCACCTGCACCCAGGTGTTGAGTTTGAGTTCAGCGTCAGCTTGGAGGCTGTGGGTACTCTCATCGCCAACTGGACAGCGCCAATCTCATACACTCTACCGTCAGAATCGGGTAAGGTTTCTGCTTGATTATGGTGTGCCACACCTTCAGCCACATGCGGGTCGTTGGCTCAAATTGGCGGCTCCCAGTGCGCTCAACAACAATCTACCCCTCACTTTCTCCATGCACCACGGCGCACACTGATGGTGAACTCGCATGATTGTTAATTTGGTGGAGACAAACACTATACCTTTGGCTTTTTCTGACATGGCGGTTGACATTTTATGGCTCTACAACTTTATTTCCTGGTACAATAATCCAAGCAGAGTTTGGAAGAATGATCTCCTAGCTCAAACTTGTCCCGCTCCCAACAAGCTCTGACTCATTTTTAAAAAGGTTGGGCATACCTGTCCGCTAGAACAACTTCTATGAGCTTCTGATTTTCCCTCGAAAACATTCTAGCTCCACGAAACCTTGTGAATGGTGATCACTTCTCTAAAAGTGAAGATCTCCAACTGGCAACTCCTACATTAGCGACTATCCATTGCATTCTTAATTTATCAAAAGTAAGGTCTGTTTTCTTACTTTTATCATTGGATTCTAAGAAGTTGTGTAACACTGGTTCATTTTAAATGACAGAAGTTATGAAATACACACTGGTCTCCCGGGAATGCGTGATTCGTGGGTAAGGAACTCGACCACTGGTTTCCGGAGGGCATCCTTGGGCCAATGTTTGATCAGTCTAACTTGACACGGCTCATTGTGTTGTAGATAAGAAGAATTGGGCGGTGGTTGTAGCACTTCCTGTTCTCTTTGGATTAATATTCGGTGCGGTCCTGATACTAGCTGTTTGGTACAAACGTAAAAAGTAAGTAACACAAAACATCAATTTATCATCGCTATCTTCACCCCTCGCTTTCCCACCTTTGACAAAGGCCTCCTTCTGAAATGACCACCTCTGCCCATCTTTGGCCATGTCTGTCTAGCTTTTATTAGCCATAGCTACAATGTCGCCTTTCCATCTAGTCTTAGTCTTAGAAATAATAACTAGCGCCCAATTATCCATCCTTAAATTGAAAGAGCATCTTAGATATATGACAGCCTAGATCAATTTCAATGTTGTGCGATAGATGGTAATTTTCTAAAATCTAGGTCAGTGACCTAATAAAAGCTGATCAATCAATAAACTACCTCAAGGCTGTCACGGTGAAGCTTCCAGATCAAAATGGAGAGAGAAAGAGAGCTTGTTATGTTATTGTGCACTTTGTCTAGTTTTCAAACCTAAAATAAATGGGATCCTTCATTGTATTGTGAGCGGGAGGGCTATCATCTTAAGTTCATGCATGGCGCAACGCGTGTGCTTTTTAGATCACGTATCCTTTTTGAAGTTTATTGATGTACATAAAACCTGGAAATAGGGCCCCTTGCGATCAAGCTCTGTTGTATCCTTAATTTAGTTCATTGATCACCGTCAGGCTTTCCTACAGCCTGCAAAATCCATTGTATTGTCGTTGGTCAGCAATATAACTCATCTGTTTTTCTACCATAGGTCAGGATCACCGGTGCCGTTATCTACCATGTTTAACTCTGTGAATCCCGATTATTTGGATACAGGAGATTTTTATAAAAGAGATGAATGGGAAATAGATAGAGCCAAAATAGTGCTTGGTAAGTATTATTCGCAATTGGTACGTATACTCTCATCATTCACAAATCGTAAAAACTGTACTGTAAAATCTTTAAGGTGATGGCATAGAGTCAGGGTTCCTTTATTGTTCTACTCGGTCACTAGCCTGGGGCTATGGTCAGATTTAAGCAATCTAGGTCAAACAACGGATTATTGAATGAAAATGAGCAATGATTTTAAGTAGCGAGTCATCTGTTTTCAAGTGCCCCTTTAGCAATGCCATGTCATTAAGAGCGGTCATTCACTGAAAGGTGTAGCCAAATAGTTCCTGTCACTGTAGGTTCCACGGGGGTATCTGTTTCTTGTCTCCATGACAGAGCAACTGTCCGGAGTAGTACAGAAGTTGGCCTACTGAGTCTTTGACTCAGTGTTTCCCAGGGTGCGCCATGGGAGACTTTCTGCTTGCACCCGCATCTGATCAGCCAGGAAAAAAAATCCTTGAAATACTCCGCCACGGCTGGGAAATGAACCCGGGCTATGGGCAGGACAGACAGTGAGCTATATTTATTCTCCCACTGAGCTATCATGACTGACTATGGGTATCAGCAGTTTGTTATTGGCATCGGAATTTATAGCCAGTGCCCGCTAGGCTTCGAAATTAATAATGCCTTCGGGTGTTTGCGCTTTCGTGGAACGGAATTACCCTAATGCAATGAATGAGTCGCTAATCCAGACTTTTCTCTTGCAAACCGAGAGTATATCGGTTCAAACAATTGTTTTGAATTGAGACGATTATTGGTTATTGTGAAAGTCGTATTACACCAGGCATAACTTCCCTTTGTGAATTTTGCCAGTGTGATTTGTCGGCTCGGCTCGATTACCTTTACTACACGAGGAAATTAATTTGCTACCATGCTATTCATCAAAATATAATTGACTGGTCTTTGCTTTAGTGACTGAATAATTGTGGTTGCAGGTGCTCCCCTTGGTCAGGGTTCTTTTGGTATGGTGTACGAGGGTAAAGCGAAATCGCTACCGCTCAGCAAAGACAAGGACGTACCCGTGGCCATAAAAACCGTCAACCAGGGAGCCAGCGTAAAGGCCAGGATAGAGTTCCTCAATGAGGCCTCTACCATGAAGTGAGTAGGAAATATTTATGTGACACTAATTTTAAGCTTTTTACTCTTGATCTGAACACACTGACTGAGGACACTGAGCACTCTCGGACTTTAGATTTAACTGTTTCAGTTCATATTGACTATGTGTATTGTGATAAACAAAGCTGCAAAAATAGACTAAATTCTGCGATATTCCGGCTACCTTTGTTTTGGTGGACCCAACAAAGATTAAGTTCTGCAACTAAATTAGGGCTTCATCACCCCTCACACAGATCCTAGATCATCCACTGGATGGGCCTGTGTAAGTTTGTGACTTTGAAGCTAAAGATCCCATCTATTGCGGGTAGTCCTAACCCTAACCTTGTTTTCTCTCGCAGGGCTTTTATTTGTAATCACATTGTGAAGCTCCTGGCGGTTGTATCGGATGGGCAGCCGACTCTTGTCGTGATGGAGCTCATGTCTCAAGGAGATCTGAAAAACTATCTTCGAAAGCATCGCCCGGACGAGCCGGTGAGTCCTCGAGCCTCCAGCGAGAAGTCATCCATCAATACTCTGCCAGTTTATATCAATGTTGTGCTTCTAATTGTAATATAGACACTTGACGAGAATAAGTTAACAATGATTACTAAAAATCGGTAATCTGGTCATACTGATAAAGGTAAAGGATGGCCATGCGCCAACGGTGTAACTGAGATGGGGTGCTACTACTCTTCCTCATCGCCCAGCTCTGAAGAGACCTGGGTACTCATTGTCTGTTGAGGGTACAGTGACCATACCAATACTGCTCAAATAAAGGGTGCAGCGCTAAATGGCACTGTGCTGGGTGTGGTTAGTCTAGTTACTTCCTGTGTACAGAATTATTGTGATGATTCATGAAAGTCTGCTTGTTGGCATGATAGAAACTAATAGCCAATATTCTCATATGTTACAAAAATTTGCTTTAAATACAATGAGCAGGTCCCCCAAGGTATTGTTTAACCTAGAGCCTATAGCCAAATTGGCTGTACATAAGTTTAGGTCTTCTACAGGGTAATTATGTCAAGTCATCTCCACTCCAGAATCCCATGAACAGATTGTCACTTAAATGGTTTTCTTGTTCCAAAGCCTGTACGAATCTTTCTGCTCCCACATTGTGATTTTAACTAAGTGGCTATAGCCAGAATGCCTGTAACTTTATTTCTATGACAGGATAACGAGGGCAGGCGACCCCCAACACTGCGTGAGATTCTACAGATGGCAGCGGAGATCGCTGATGGAATGTTTTATCTTTCTGAGCAGAAATTTGTTCACAGAGATCTCGCCGCCAGAAACTGCATGGTATGCCTAAATCAGTACTTTACAAGCCAAGACTATCCTTGACTAATCATTCGGTTGATCCTCGAAAATACCCCAACAATAGACCATAAATTTGTCTCAATTCTACTCGGGCGCTTGGCCGTCTTATTTAATAAACCTCCGAAGCCTCAGGCTTATCGGAGCAGTAGGTGCAAGGAATGGTGTGAGGAGCTCATTCTCACGCTGGGCTCTCAGCATCACTCAACAGTTTTTATCGTGGGATGAATCCCTTCCATTAACCAATCGACTTCTAATCAAATAGATATCTAATCCCCACCCTGTATCAAGTGTACAGCAGTGTATTTGTGGTAATCTTCAAACCAGGTGCCAGAAGTCATTGGTGTGTTGCCGAACAGAGAGTTATCTTCTCCTTTCAATTATTTGTGCAAAAGTGGATAACTCCGAATTCTGTGCAAGGTATATCCCCTACCATTAGGAATAGCGAAATAGCTAAATGGCTAGAACGCCGGACTCAAAGATTGAAAGATCCTGGGTTCAAGTCCTTTTAATGATGACTAGAGCATTGCAAAAGGATAGCGCTTGGTGTATCACAAGGCTATCTTGTGTTTGAAGGTTGCTGCAGACATGACGGTGAAGATCGGTGATTTTGGAATGACGAGAGATGTATATGACACAGACTATTATCGTAAAGGAGGCAAGGGATTTCTGCCTGTTCGTTGGATGTCACCAGAGGCTCTTAAAGATGGAGTTTTCACAACTAAATCTGATGTTTGGTTAGTGCCATTAATTAGCCTTCTTTTATATCACAACAATGTCATCCTCTAATCCCTTGTGATCAATCATTTTATATCCCTTTAACCAAAATTAAAAGCTCTATGGGCTAATAAAGCCTTAGATTGAGGGACTATTCGATCAGGTGATAAATCATTCACGCAGTGACTTCAGATTAGATTAAACACTTTGAAAGGGTCAAGGGATAACCTGAAAATTACATGAAGAATATTCAAGTGAAAACCTTGTTTACATCGGTGTCCATTATCTAAGGGAAGCAAAAGCGGTTCGCATATCGGATTTCAGAATCATAGTCCATTAAACAGTCAGGCCGTGCTCACTCCAAAAATCAAATTCCTATTTCGGGTTTGGCTAAATGTCTAAACAAGATGTTAAAGTTTGAAATCCAGTCTTTAATGCACAACTGATCACCAATTTGCTGACGATCCAACCGTTCTTCCCGTGACACTTGTTGCCACTATTCACCAACTTCATCTACCCTTTAGCAACTTAGAAAGTCAGTATGGAACAGAAGCTTCGATTGCATGGTCACTAGGGTATTTCAGGAGCTGAATAAATCTTGTGAATTTGTAGGTCATATGGTGTGGTTTTGTGGGAGATGGCCACACTGGCTGCTCAGCCCTATCAGGGGCTCTCCAATCCGCAGGTGTTGGAATTTGTCGGTAACGGAGGTACAATGGAAATGCCTGATGGTTGTCCTACCAGATTGTGAGTATATTGTAATAGGCTATGACTCCCGATAGCTAAATGTCTTACTATTGTTACGAAGAGGGGATGCAGCCAGTTGAGATGTTTTGTCTTGATTTTGGGTTATAAATCCAGTCAAGTCCGGATTCCCACAGTAGAAACCAAACACCCAGCCTCAGATGCCCACTTCATTTACTATTATCGCCTTCGACTCATCACCTCGCTAAGATCTTTTCTCCAGAAAACTATTACTGTGAGTCACTATAGATGAGCATGGTTTTGATCGTGATGTCCGGGCCGAGTATATAGCAACTGGCCGAGAGTATGTCATTACCGTTCATTCATGTCTGAAGATGTTGATGACCTACCTCATTCAGCGTAACCACCTTCGATCCTCGCTTCGTTAATATCTTTTCTCCGGGATGAATAGAAGAGGGGGTGTCGCACTGGGACTGGATATATCGGGGTGTTCAGCCCTCCGGCAGCAGAGATAATCAGCAATAGAAGGGAACTCCTAATGGGGGTTTTATTAACAGTTATCTCCTCCTGTTTGGTATTATGGCGTGTTATCTCCCCTTGACAGGTATGATTTGATGAAGCAGTGCTGGGCATATCACCCTAAATATCGCACCTCATTCACCCAAATACTCGAGCAGCTGCAGGGAGATGTTAAAAAGTCATTCTTCACTTTATCCTGGTTTTACTCTCACGATGACCCTGACCTCTTAGAGGATGGTGAGGACTGCGATATGATCCCGCTTCATAACTTCCCTCATCAGCTCGATGAAGGTAAACCTCTACTCGTCGATCTGTCAGAGAGAAGCCATAATGGCGTCGCACACTCGGTGGGTTCTGTTCCCGGCGTCAGCGGACTCAACAAGAGACTGACGGTGGATCTGTCAGATAGTGACAGCGACATTCAGAGCGTAACGCCGAGCGCCATTCCGCCATCATACACTGCTGCCGCGGCATCAGATATCGGCAGCCAGTTATCATAGTGCCATGAAGACAATCAGGTAAAATCAGTTCTATTCAGTGACAGACATTATTCAGTGATACAGTGCCGTACTGCTATCTATATACATATAACAAAAGCCCTGGTCCTCTTTTTATTTATTTCCGCATTTTATAAAGTGCCATCTAGTGTCTGCTCATGTCGCACACAATCTATAACACACCAGGGAAACTGAGTGCCATTGTCATTTTGTAACCGTTGAATTTTTCCGTTGTTCCTAAACACACCATGTTTACCGAATGACTGAATGTACATCCCTTTTTCCCCTAAAAGTTTATACCCTTAATTATTATGCTTGGTCTTTATACGGGTCAGATGAGTCAGCTCCGCATCTAAGACTATGTCATACTTAGTTGGGCGCGCAGTGCATTAACTCATCGGATTTACATATTCGAGGAGAAAACTACCCATCAACTTCGCTCAAGCACGCATGTTTGGATTTTATTGCATCAGGAGTCGTTAAACAGCTGTGATTGACATGATTCTATACACCAGCAAGTGTCTTAATCCCAGAATACATATGGCAGAGACGCTGAAGGTTGTTGGAGTCCGTGTCTGAAATGTGATCTTTGGTTGTGATGCTTCATTTCTTCTATAATTTATTACAAATCTTATTGATTAATTATTGTAAGTCTTTGATATATATTGATTACAAATCTATTGATTTTCATATTGTAGGCGGTTGATACACAAAAATATTATTCATATGCGAGTCTGCTAATAAAATTCTGGTATTTCCAACCCTTGCTTTCACGGTTGATTAAACCATAAGGTGTATAGGGTATTATTACATCTGTGTGAATAACCTGGGAGGTTATGTAAGTTTGACCGTAGTTAGTGATGCGTGATTTGATTCTGTGTCGGTCACACCAGTAATGGTTATCATGGATCTGTTACTGGACCTCACCACACTTATAACTCTTCTAGTACCCTTACTACTAGGAATAGTAGCGCTCCGCTTGTGGGTATGTTTTGTTTATATGACAGCGGACCCGGAGTCCACTCTTCCCCTACCACCAGGAGGTGTAGGACTCCCTTTTGTTGGAGAGACTCTAGAACTTCTTTTCAAGGTAAGACCGTACTTCGTCATTCTTGGTATCCAATGATGCGAGCCATCTTATTGCATTGATAACCCTATGCCCTGGTTAATCCCGGCTACTCTTTTGTCTGTTATCTAGAATGGCATGTATTATCTCTTCCCTTTGTAAAACTAGGAAATTCCACTGATTTTAGAAATCTGACCCAACATGGTTGTTTCCTGTATACACCTCACTTCTTCACATTTGTTATGGCGAGCTCTTGCCTTTACTCGGTTAACTCGGGTCAGCCGTTAATTTGAGAGTTCACTCTTTTTCGCCTTGTTTTCAGGGATATGGATTCTTCCGTGATCGAAGAGCCAAATATGGGCAGATCTATAAGACTCATGTTATGGGAAGACCAACAATTCGAATATTCGGCTCCGATCATATCAAAAAGGTATGCATACCACCATAGAGAATATGTCATCTTGAATATGTTTGTACATTTAATTAATTCGTCACAGTACCTGGTAGCCTAAAATGAGTAAACCCTAAAGCCATACAAAGCATATTATATGTCGATAGTAGAGCCTCTTTAGCTTCTGCAGATGCTCCCCAGTTAACGAAAGAATATGGCCTACCTACACAAATATGTTGCACTGTGCATGAAATGAAGTTTCTGGTTAAAACTGACCAAGATCATTCATATACAGAATATATTCACATTTGCCCACTTTCCATCACATAAATTAAATCTATTTCGCCAGCTAATTTCTGCAAAAAATATATAGAATATCAGTTCGACGAGAAAGTTTAATTGTATTTATTATAGGTCCTAACAGCTGAAAATGTTTGTGTGAAGATGCAGTGGCCGGAGTCGGTTCATAGGCTCATTGGCCGAGGATCTCTGACAGCATCGAATGGTGAGCTACACTCGATCAGAAGACAAGGAGTCTCGGAGGCTTTTTCACCCGAAGCGATCCAAGGTAATTAATTACTGATATCATCAGTAAGAAAAACTAGACTTGCTTATTCTTTGGACAGATTTTACCTTTTTCTGCATATTTTATATAAGAACCTAAATTGTCAATTGCCTGCCCACTTTCCTACATCATTAGAGGGTTGTGATTTTTTTGACCTACTTTATTGTCTGACTGAAAACTGTACAAATGCTTTCTCAACTTTACACAGGTAAGGTGCCCATTATACCATAAGTAGCCATTTCGTCCTCCTGTGAGTTATCTTCCCATGATAACTCTGTACGTACCCATTTTGTCAGTTATATGGATATTATTTTATAAAGGTCGTATAGAGGCCCTGACTCCTTGTCTCTTTAGTGTAATGGCGTTGTGTTCCAAGGCAAAAATTGGCTGGCACTGTGCAGTGCCCACCTAATGGTCGGTTCAAACCCGAGCTATGAGTTGAGAGCTATGTCATTAGGCGGGAAGAATGATTAGCCCTGAAAGACCGTTCTTTGACCGCTGACAAAGACCATTCCTGCATGGTTTGAACTAACCATAAGACACCATATATATATATATATAAAGGTGTGTATTATTATGGCATTGTCTCTTGTATCGCTCATTGTGGTTTGTTTTTCCTTTATAAGGCTATCTGCCCCAGATGCAAGCAATAGTAAAAAAACATCTACAGAAATGGCTGACTAAAGGAATGATTTTGGGAGAACAGGAAAGTAGATACATGTCTATAGAGCTTGCTACTTCATGCTTACTAGGTAAGACTATTCAGGAACAAAGTTTACTTATTGCTCTACACGGGCACTTGGTCATCGTATTTAGCTGACTTTCTAAAGCTTGATGCTAGACGTTTTTATGAGGAACGTCGTCGACACGTCTTCCGTTGATGGCTGACTTTATGGATGAGAAAAGTTCGTATGGAGCCTAGACGAACGTTTGCCAATAGGGGGTCGAGAAAAATTCAAGGAAACCTCTCGGATATCTGATTAGTTTCAAATCGACAACTGGACATTACCACAGTTATTAGGGTGGCTCGCTGTGAAGTTTCCTGTCTGAAAACCAAACAATTTGAGACGAACATTGAAAGAATATCTTGTTTCAATCTAGGGTTGACGCAGTATGGAGCTACACGATTTTTGGTTGTTGTCACTTCACAAATATTCATTGAAGGGTTCTGTCGATGAACGTCCTCGTATAAACCTAGCATGAGGTTTTTTTTGGAGGAGCTCATACACCTAGTGGGAGGCCAACAATACCAGTACATAAACCCAGGATCTAACGATCATGAACCCAATGCTCTAGGCAGGGA
>Ga0224501_10000642_pt1 | contig 27196 bp, 21 predicted proteins | sample SF_Oct11_sed_USG_4_FD_169105 | JGI IMG/M metagenome (GOLD analysis project Ga0224501, IMG submission 169105) | Sediment microbial communities from San Francisco Bay, California, United States - SF_Oct11_sed_USGS_8_1 | ecosystem: Environmental > Aquatic > Marine > Sediment | place: USA... | reverse complement strand
GTCTATCTATGGCTGGCGCGGCGCGGAAGTTGGCAATATCCTGAAATTTGAGGAGGATTTCAAGGGCGCTAAAATCATAAGGCTGGAGCAAAATTATCGCTCGACGAATAATATCCTTAAGGCGGCTGATTCGGTCATCAAGAACAATACCGGCCGTTTGGGTAAAACTCTCTGGTCCGAGCAAGGCGATGGCGAGTCTTTGCGGGTCTGCGGCCTTTGGGACGGGGAGGCTGAAGCGCGATGGGTCGGGGAAGAGATCGAAGATTTGCAGCGCGCTAAGGCAAGCTTGAACCAGATTGCTGTGCTGGTGCGCACAGGGTTCCAGACTCGAGAGTTTGGGGAACGTTTCCTGAAACTCGGACTTTCTTACAAGGTAATCGGCGGCCCTCGCTTTTATGAGCGTTTGGAAATCCGCGATGCGCTGGCTTATATGCGTGTGATTGTCCAGAAAAATGATGATCTGGCGCTAGAGCGCATCATTAACACGCCAAAACGGGGAATAGGCAATACGACGGTCCAGACGCTTTATGCACATGCCAGAGCCAAGAATATTTCCTTAAGTGAAGCCGTGATTGATTTAACCCAGACCGAAGAATTGCGCGCTAAGATGCGCGGCATGCTGATGAAGCTCATGGATGATTTCGAGAGATGGAGAGCTATGCTGGAAACCATGAACCATGCCGAGCTTGCCAATCAGGTTTTGGAAGAATCGGGTTATATGCAGATGTGGAAGGACGATAAAACCCCCGAAGCCCCGGGGCGCATTGAAAACCTCAAGGAGCTCATCAGCGGGATGCAGGATTATGATTCCCTGCCTGAATTTATGGAACATGTTGCACTTGTACTGGAAAATCAGGATGGCAGCGAAGGCGAATTTGTAACCCTCATGACACTTCACGGGGCAAAAGGATTGGAATTCGACTATGTTTTTTTGCCGGGCTGGGAAGAAGGTCTTTTCCCCTCGCAACGCTCTATGGATGAAAACGGCATGAAAGGCCTTGAGGAAGAGCGCCGACTCGCCTATGTCGGGATCACGCGGGCAAGGAAAAAGGCTTTTATTTCTTTTGCCAGTAACCGCCGAATTTACGGGAATTGGGTGAATGCTATTCCCTCGCGCTTTGTTGATGAATTGCCACCCGAGGTTATTGAAACTGTGAGCCAAAGCGGTATGGTGCAAACAGGACGTTCCCGTCACTGGGATTCCAGCGGATTTCAGGCCAAGTCAAAACCTGTGACGTCTTGGGATAAAAAAGTACAATCTGCTGATGGGACAATCTTTGCTCGCGGTGATAGGGTATTTCACAATAAATTCGGCTATGGCAAAATCATCAGCATAGATGGTCATAAACTGGATATTGCTTTCGAGAAATCGGGCACGAAGCGCGTGATGGACAGCTTCGTTGAAAAAGGCTAGAAATTAGAACTTGGTTTTCCAAACCTGACATAGTAACCTTTGTAAACAATATCAAGAATTAAATACCAATGACAATGAGCAACAAGACAGTAACGGTTTTTGGCGGAAGCGGCTTTGTAGGAAGTCAGATTATCCGTGAGCTTGCCGCTAAGGGCTTCATGATTAAAGTGGCCACCCGGGTTCCCGAGCGTGCCTATGATTTGAAACCTTGCGGCAATGTGGGACAGATTATTCCTATTGCCTGCAATTACAATAATGACGAGAGTATTGAGTCGGCCTTGAGGGATTCGGATTACGTTGTAAATTGCATCGGCATTTTATTCGAGCGCGGCAAATCCTCGACCTTCAAAAAGATTCATGTCGATATTCCGCAAAAAATAGCCCAAGCATGCGCGGAAAATGGCGTTGATCGTTTTGTCCATATTTCGGCCTTGGGATGTGATACCGGAACATCAAAATATGCAAAGACCAAGCTTGCAGGAGAAGACGCTATTAAAAACGCTTTTCCGGCAGCAACAATTCTTAGGCCAAGTGTGATTTTCGGCCCTAAGGATAATTTTTTTAATATGTTTGCAAGTCTTTCACTCTATATGCCGTTTTTGCCTTTAATCGGGGGCGGAAAGACAAAATTCCAGCCTGTTTTTGTCGGCAATGTTGCCGATGCGGTTCTCTATGCACTCCAAGAGAAAAAAGGTGAATCTAAAGGCAAAACCTATCATCTCGGCGGACCGGATATAGTGGATTTTAAAGAGATATACCAAAAGCTATTCAAATATACAGGCCGCACAAAACCGCTTGTGAATTTGCCTTTTGCATTTGCCAAGTTTGAAGCATTATTTCTAAGCATGCTACCCAAGCCTCTTTTGACGTCTGATCAAGTCGAGTCTCTAAAAACGGATGTTATCATTAGCCAAGGCGCCTTAACATTTGAAAATATGGGTATACACCCTAAATCCATGGATTTAATTTTGCCTTTATATTTGAAGATGTATCGATCAGGCGGACGATTTTCGCAAAAAACAGCGTAAGAAAATATGAAACAAAACAATAGAAAAAAATTAAGAACTATAGTGGCCTTAATGATTGGAACGGCAACGTTTGCGAGCGGATTTGTGCTAAATGATTTTGCAATATCACTGCAATCAGTCGAAGCTTCGACGCAGCAAATAGTTGCCGTTGTAAATGAAGATGCTATTTCCCAATCCGATTTCGATAAAAGACTGAAACTGATCATAGCTTCTTCAGAATTGCCGGATAACAAAGAAATCAGGCAGCGCGTAACTCCACAAATTATCGGTTCTCTTATTGACGAGCAATTGATGATTCAGGAAGCACGCAATATGAATATTGAAGTTGCAGACGAGGAAATAACACAAGGATTCGCAACAATTGCACAGCAAAATAAAATGAGTCCCGATCAGTTTGAAAAGATGCTGCGGCAGGGAGGCATAGATGTTGGAACATTGCGCAGGCAAATTCATGCACAAATTGCGTGGAGCAAGGTCGTACAAAAAAGATTGCGGCCGCGTGTTGTTGTCTCCGATCAGGATATTGATTCGGCGCTTGAACGTATGCGCAGCAAAATAGGTACAAAGGAATTTTTAGCAGCAGAAATATACCTGCCTTTTGATGATGCAAAAAGCGAAGCACAAACTAAAAATCTGGCGAATCGTTTGTCTCGTGAAATCAAAAGTGGTAAGACTAATTTTTTCAAAGTAGCACAACAATTTTCCAAGGGGGCAGGCGCAACAAAAGGCGGAGATACTGGCTGGCTAAATGAGGAGCAAATTAATCCCGATATTCTCTCAGCTTTGAAAAACATTAGGACACAACAGATTTCAAACCCTGTAAAACTTGAAGATGGCTATTATATTATGTTTTTGCGTGAGACGCGGGATCTGACAGAAGATAAGCTCCCTTCTCGCCAGCAAATCGAATATAACATTGGGAATGAGCGGCTGGAACGTTTGCAACGCAGACATCTGATTGATCTCAAAGCTTCTTCATTTATAGATATCCGTGTCTAGAGTCTCTCACATAGAAACACGTATCGCGGCAATTAAACAATTGCCGCCTTTGCGGGATATCATTGTGCAGCATAATTTAAGTGCAAAAAAATCATTGGGTCAGAATTTTTTGCTCGATTTGAATATTACCGATAAAATTATCAGAGAAGTCATTAACCACAATAGAAAAGATTTCTCAGACACAACACTCTTTGAAATTGGACCGGGGCCTGGTGGGTTGACGCGCAGCATTTTAAAAAGCGACGCTAAAAAACTCATAGCGCTAGAGTATGATTCCCGCGCCATAGAGGCTCTACAGTCTTTAAAGGAAGCCGCTCAAGGGACCCTTGAAATTATACAGGCCGATGCACTGAAAATTAACCTTATGGATTTGTCCGTAGCGCCGCGCGCCATAGTGGCTAATTTACCTTATAATATTGCTACGCCATTATTGATTAATTGGCTTAAACTGATCCGAGATGATGAAAATGCTTTCCAGTCAATGAGTTTGATGTTTCAAAAGGAAGTGGCTGATCGCATATTGGCAAAGCCCGAGACTAAAGCCTATGGACGTTTATCCATTATCAGTCAATGGCTATGCAGGGTTTCTAATATTTATGATCTTCCGCCCAGTGCGTTCACACCGCCGCCTAAAGTTAATTCTGCTATTGTGCATTTCATTCCAAAAGAACTGCCCGAAGACGCGCCGGATTTTAGCGCGGTTGAGAAAGTCACAGCCACAGCCTTTAACCAGCGCCGCAAAATGATTCGCTCCAGCCTAAAGGAGTATATGCCTGTAATTGAAAAGCTTGGCATTGATCCAGCCAAGCGCGCCGAGAATTTAAGCGTCGAAGATTTTCTGGCAATTGCGAAGCATTAAAGTCCCTCTTTTAAACCGCGCACAAAATCGGATAAACCAACCATTCGGCGGCGTTTCAGGCGCTCGGCATCCAGTATAAGCTGCGCCTTGCGGATAGCGACATCCACATCATTATTGATAATCACATAGTCATATTCGGAATAATGAGACATTTCATCGGCGGCCTTGGACATGCGGCCTCTGATATCTGCTTCGGATTCATGCGTGTCGCGGGAGCGGTTTCTCAGACGTTTTTCCAGCTCGGCTCTGGCAGGGGGCAATATAAAAACCGTTACAAGATCTTCGCGCGCCATCTCGCCAAGTTGCTGCGTGCCTTGCCAGTCAATATCAAAGATTACATCCTTGCCGTCTCTAAGAGCCTGCTCAACGGGTTCTTTTGGCGTGCCGTAATAATTATCAAAAACCTTGGCATGCTCAAGCATTTCTCCGGCATCAATCAACTCCCGAAACTCATCCGTGGTCACAAAGAAATAGTCTTGCCCGTGAACTTCTCCGGCACGACGCATACGGGTTGTGGCGGAAACCGACATCACCAGATCATCATTTGTGTTCAAAAGCGCTCTTGTAATAGTAGTTTTTCCGGCCCCTGAAGGCGAAGACATCACATACATAAGGCCGCGGCGTTTTATTTCCTGCAAAAATATACTCCGGAGTTAAGCGTTACTTTCCTAAAAATAACCTAACGGGTGAAGAATTAATGCGCAAATTAAAACAGCAAATTCCTGTCATGTTTTTCTTGATTCTTGAGTGAAAACCCTGTTTAGTGCTGTTTCCGCAAAAGGATTATAGTGATCAAGGCTTATAGATAACGAGGATAAAGATGTCACAATGTAATTTGGCTGAAAAACAATGCGCCACAGATACGAATTTGAATGTTTATTATGATTCTGATTGTAATCAGGATTTGATTAAATCGAAAACGGTTGCCGTGATTGGTTATGGATCACAAGGCCATGCTCATGCACAGAATATGAAAGATAGCGGCGTTGAAGGCGTTATTATTGGTTTGCGCGATGGTTCTGCGTCTGCTGCCAAGGCAAAAGGTGCGGGCTTTGAAGTTATGACACCTGCCGAAGCAGCGGCTAAAGCTGACGTCGTTATGATTTTGGTGCCGGATGAGCTTCAGGCCGATCTTTATAAGGATCACTTGGAAGCTAATCTTAAGCAAGGCGCAGCTCTTGTTTTTGCGCATGGTTTGAATATTCATTTTGGTTTGATTAAGCCCCGCCCTGATCTGGATGTGTTTATGGTTGCGCCAAAAGGCCCTGGCCACACAGTGCGCGGTGAATACCAAAAAGGCGGCGGCGTGCCGTGCCTGATTGCTATTGCTCAGGATGCTACGGGTAATGCCAAGGAATTGGCACTGTCTTATGCGTCTGCTGTAGGTGGTGGTCGCTCCGGTATTATCGAGACAACCTTCAAGGATGAATGCGAAACCGATCTTTTCGGGGAACAAGCCGTTCTTTGTGGTGGTATTTCTGCCCTGATCAAGGCAGGTTACGAAACTCTGGTCGAGGCAGGCTACCCGCCTGAAATGGCGTATTTCGAGTGCTTGCACGAAACAAAACTGATCGTGGATCTGATCTACGAAGCCGGTCTTGCCAATATGAGATACTCAATTTCCAACACAGCCGAATTTGGTGATTATACTCGTGGTCCTCGCATTATCACCGAGGAAACCAAGAAGGAGATGAAGAAAATCCTTTCTGAAATCCAGTCTGGTAAATTTGTCGAGGAATTTATGGGCGGCAATAAAGAAGGTCTAAACCGCCTTGTGCAACTCCGCGAAAGTGAAGCTCAGCATGATATCGAGAAGGTTGGTAACAAGCTTCGTGCCATGATGCCGTGGATTGGCAAGAATAAGCTCGTGGATAAAGATAAAAATTAAAATCTATCGTTAGGTGAAAATACAAAGGGCTGCGATAGAAAATATCGTGGCCCCTTTTTTGTCCTTGTCATTCCCCGAATTTATAACAGATAAATTCTAGGGGAATCTACAAAGAGGCTTGTGGATCGCCTTAGAATCTACTGCCGTAGATTCAGGCGATGACGATTTGAGTTTTTTTAAGATGGTAATAAAAATGCATCAAAAAGATGATAATACAGATAATATTCCTTTTGCGGTATTATGCGCACTGACCGCGCATTTCCTGTTTTCAATGATGGGATTCGGCGCAAAATATTTGACCGATGAGTATCACGTAACATTAATTGTATTTATCAGGAATTTGATCGTATTTGTCCCGTTTCTGATCTTTATGCTCAGAAGCAAAAACAGACATTTATTCAAAACAAATAAGCCCAGACTTGTTATATTTCGCGCGCTGGTTGGAAGCGTTAGCCTGATTGTAACGTTTTATGCTTTGGCTATTTTGCCGATGTCTTATGCGGCTGTTTTGTTTTTTACATCGACGATTTTGACGCCCATTATTGCAGCATTTGTTTTAAAGGAATTAGTCGGCATTCACCGCATTATGGCGGTCATAATTGGCATGATTGGTGTGGCTATAGTATCACATCCAAGCGGAGAGGTAAGTGTTTGGGGCGTTATTTTGGCTCTATGTGCGGCTTTTATGCATGCTACTATGTTCGTCACATTAAGGAGCTTAAAGTCTGAATCGCCTTTGACGGTCACATTCTATTTTGTCTTTGCCGGCATGGTTTTTCCTGCATTATTTCTTCCTCTCTACGGGGCAGTGCCATCCTATGATGTTTTGTGGATATTTGTGGTTGTCGGTATTTCGGGGGGCATTGCACAACTCTGTCTTGCCAATGCTTATAAATATGCGCCGGCCTCTGTTGTCACGCCATTTGCCTATTCGTCCCTGATCTGGACGGTTTTGATTGATATTTTCTTTTGGAACTATGATCTTGATTTTTGGGCTGTATCGATCGGCACAGCCCTCATTATGGGCGCACAGTTTTACATCATTCACCGCGAATATGTGAACAAAAGAAGAAAGGCAAGACCATGAAAAACGCGGTTATCCTTGGTTTAGCCTTTGCAGCGCTCAATGTCTTTTCTTTAGTGAAATAGTTTAAGCTTGCTTTTCACACCAGAATCTATACATGCCGATAAACAAATCAGGATGCTTTTCCTCAAACTTGGTCCAGTTTGACAAATCCTTGCCTTCCGGATCATCGGGATAGATTTTAGCAAATTTCTCTTTTGTCTCGTCACCTACAAATAAGCCAAGGAAGTTCAAATCTAAATCCGAGAGAATATCCTTGATCTGGTCCGGATCAAATTGGTGTTCCTGAACATGGAACAGCAAGTCACGACATTCTGACAGCGAAAAATAATCCAAAGCCAGATTGAAAAATTTGACATCCTTTGGCTTTAGGTATTGGTTAATATTGTCACGAAAGTCCTTAATGGATTGTGCATCCGAGCCTATTTTCTTCTCGGCAATGATTTCTCGCGCCTTGATAATAACCCGCCGTGCCATACGGCTATATAGCGCAATTCTCATTAATCCACCGGGTTTAAGCAAGCCATTGATAATTCTCCATCCTGCAACCGGATCCTTTAAATGGTGCAGCACACCGGAACTGGCAATAAAATCAAATTTTTGATCCAGATTGCCCAGTGACATAATATCAGCTTGCCTAAACTCGACATTGTGAATGCCGAATTCTTTTTGTTTTAACAAAGCATAGCCGATACTTGTTTTACTTAAATCAACGGCCAGAATCTCTGCATCAGGAAATGTAATGCCAAGCTGCAAAGCTTCGCGGCCCGTTCCGCAGCCTGCGATCAGGATTTTTGCTTTTTTGCCCTTAAGGCGTTCCTCGAACAGAACAGGCTGAGGGTTTTTATTAATGGATGTCCAGCGTGGATAGGGAAATTCCTCATATTGTTCCTGAACAGCCAGAGAGGTTTCATCTTTGATCTCGAATAAACCTTCAATGGTCTTTTTAAACTCTTGTTGCTGGAAATAATCCTCGATCATGGATTTTGGAATTTGCGAGACATGCTTGCCGCCTTTTAACTGGGCTGCAATTTTCTGGGCATTAGAAAGCGTATAAAGAGGGCGATAGCAGGAATATAGACCAAGTTCACTGAGCGCCGGTTTATCCGAGCTTTCCAGCTTCTTTTGCAAAGCCTCAACAAGCGGTGTCTCACTCTCATCTTCCTGCATAATATATTCTGTCAGGAAGCAATACCTTCCCAGCGCGCAAGGTATAAATTCTGCATATTCGGGTTCTATGAAAAGCGTTTTACCTTCATTATGTGATTCCAGTAAATATCTCCGCAGATATGTACAAAATTTCTCGAACATAGGTTCGGGAATAACAAAACTCCCCAATCCTGTCAGAAAGAAGGGGTCTGCAAGAGCATCAAGGGATTTGGCCGTACTATAGCTTTTTTTAAAGGCGGCGTAAGTCTTGCTTTTCGCCATAATATAATAGGAAGCAAAGACCTTATTCGAATAAATAATCGTTTTCCATGTTTGCCCGAAAGTCGACAGTTCCACGCCTGGTGTTTCAAGGCACTCCATCAAAACGCCTTTAAGGTTGGGGTTTATTTTCTTAAAGCGCATAGTGCTGACGATAGATATTAGTTTGCTTTTATACTCTATATTGGATGGATCAGAGGCAATGGCTTGCGCATAATTTTCTATCGCCGGTGTTGTTTGCTTTAAGTCGGCATAGATATCTCCCATACGGGCATAGGCTTGTGTGGCGGCCTTATCAATTTTTATAGCCTCAATATAGCTTTTGACAGCGTCGGTTATGTTTGCTTCAGCCTCGTAAACACGGCCCAATCCAATATAGCTTTGAGCGGTTGGATCATTAGTTACCAACTCCTGAAAGGCGGCTTTAGCCCCTTTGTAATTTTCTTTTTGAAATAAATCCCAAGCCTTATCATAGGCATCACTAGCCTCTTGGCTTTTTACTGCTGTGTTTGACATGTAGTTTATCCCTTTAGATATTATCTATCCTGAAAACCGTACTTATTATAGATCCCCATCGGGGTTTTTAGATCATCAATATGATAGACGTAAAACATGCCGTGTTCTTCGGCTGTCGTAATTTCAAATATATGATCAACAAATTTTAAAACACGGCGCGCATCAAGATCGGATAATTGTTTGAACGGATCGCCAACAACAAGAACCGGAATATTCTGGCTATCCTTACGTTGATCGACAATAATACGGCTTTGGTATAGGTCACGCATAATGCGCCGTTCATCGCCTGCGTCTTGTATCCAGCCCTCTGGCGTCCAGTCATCACCATCCCATAAAGATCTTTGACGGATTTTCTGATTCCCGAGATAGGGATCAAAGTCCATAGTTTGCCAGTTTTCCTTAAAAAACTTCCAGAAATAACCCCGCTTTTTTGCTTCAGCGAACTGTGAAAATGAAGCAAAAACAGTAACAAAAACCAATAAAAAAGCCAGAATACGCATATGAATTACCTTTTTTGTGTTCAAATCTATATAGAAATAACATGTTAACCTTTGTTATGGTAGAATAAAATGATGACAAATGCCATTACAATAGCATTATCAGGTTTGAATTCTGCGGCTCAGCGTGTGAGTGCCGCGGCGTCAAATATTGCTAACGCATTTACAAGCGGTTCATTGGAAGAAGGTGAACAAGCCCCTTATACTCCGCTTGATACAACATCCAAGGCTGATGCTCTGGGCGGTGTCCAAACAAGAGTTATCCCGCGGGACAATCCGTTCTCGGCTGCTTATGAGCCGAACTCGCCTTTCGCCAATGAGGATGGTATCGTCGGAGTTCCCAATGTTGATCTGGCCGAGGAAATTGTGAAAATGAAACTGGCCGAGATTTCCTATAAGGCTAATTTGAAATCAATTAAGGTCGCAGGGGAACTTTTTGATGAGCTGTTGAAAGCTACTGACGATTAACGCTTGATCCTTTACCCTGTTTCCTGAACAATCCAATTTATGAAATTTGCATTCCTAGGCTATGATTACTCCGTGGATGTCCTGATGCGTCTTGTTAAAGAAGGGCACATGCCTGTACATGTATACACATTTCCTTGTGATCAAATGTTTTATTTTAATGATCAAATGAAGGCTTTTTGCGAAAGCCTTGGCACTCCTATCCAGGAAGAACGAATCACACAATCCGATATAAAAGAACTGTATGATGAGGGTTGTGACGTTATTTTGGCCTGCGGTTACCCTTACAAAATTCCGCCAATAGATGAAACCAAGGCCTATGGCATTAATCTGCATCCGGCTCTGTTACCAAGAGTAAGGGGAATGATGCCCATTCCTTTTATCATTATGGAGGAACCGCAGGCCGCGGGTGTAACCTTGCACAAGCTCTCGGAAGGATTTGATTGTGGAGATATTTTGCTCCAAAAACCTCTTATGTGTGATGAGAACACAGATGTTGAAATGCTTGGGGCCAAAGTTGCACTTATTTCGCCGGATCTTGTCGCGGAATGCTTTAATAACCTGAAGGAGCTCTGGGCAAAGGCAAAGCCTCAGGATGATAAGAAATCCTCTCATTATAGCCCGCCTGATGATAAAGCAAGATCATTGGATTGGCATGGAAAAGTCGATGATTTACTTTTAAAGGGAAGAGCTTTCGGTCGGTATGGCGTTTTGGCACAAATAGAAAACGAAGCTGGGCAGAAACAAAATCTTGCCGTTTATCAGTTCTCTGGTTGGGAAGAACCGCATGATTATCCTTGTGGCTATATTTTAAGGTCTTCGCCAAGAGAAATCATAATGAGCGTGAAAGACGGCTTCGTGTGTTTAAAAGATTTTCAGGTTCTTCAATAAGTTTTTTCCCATAAAAATATTAAGACTTTTGGGTTTTAAAAGATTTTGTGTTATAAAGCATAATAACCGATCTGTGTTTTTTTCTACTCAAGCACAATGATTTCAAATTATGAGACTTAAACCGATTATAGCTCTGGTCATTTTTGCCTTTTGCGCTTTTCTACCGCAGAAGCTTCTGGCGTTGAGTGTTGATGATGTACGATTTGGCGTATATCCGGAAAAAGTCAGAATGGTTCTTGACCTTAGTGATATAGCAGATTTTAGAACATTTGTGCTTCATAGCCCTGAACGGATCGTTATTGATCTGCCACATTTTGACTGGAAGGCCGGAGAGGTCGAGCGCCCTCGTCAAGTCGGAATTTCGGACATCCGTCAGGGTAAGTTACAGCCAGGCATCTCAAGGATTGTATTTGATCTTGATAAGCCTGCAGAAATACACACGGCATATTTACTTAAAAAAAATAATAACAAGCCGAGCCGTATTGTTATAGACTTTGATGTTAGCGATGTGCCTAGAGGCCTTGATTCAACTGGAAAAATATTCGGTACCCTCTCGCTCGAAAATGCCAATATTGGAGGGTCTGTCCAAAAGGCGAGTTATTTGGTGCCGCCTGTGAAGCCAGACAGAGGTGCCAGCAATACTTTCAAACCTCTCATTATTATTGATCCTGGGCATGGTGGTGTTGATCCGGGAGCGTCAAGCGGATCGAGTATTGTAGAAAAACATATTGTTTTGGCGCTTGGTCACGAGCTTAAAAAGCAGCTATTGGCTACGGGGCGTTACCGTGTAAAGATGACAAGGGAAAGAGATATATTTATCCCCCTTAAAAAGCGCGTGGAATTTGCTCATAAGCAAGGCGGTGATTTCTTTATATCTTTGCACGCGGACACAATTCATAAAAAGGATGTGAGTGGCGCTTCGGTATATACCCTGTCAAAAGATGCGTCGGACAAACAGACAGCCAGATTGGCCGAAAAGGAAAACCGTGTTGATTTAATCGCAGGGCTTGATCTGGATATAGAAGATGAACAGGTGGCTTATATTCTGGGAGATTTCTTGATAACGGAGACAACGAATCAGTCGAAGTATTTTGCTAATATGCTGGTTTCCACAATGGAAGATAATGGTTTGAAAACTCTGCAAAGCCCACACAGATATGCAGGCTTCGCCGTTTTGAAATCACCCGAGATACCGTCTGTTCTCATTGAGGCCGGATTTTTGTCAAACAGGAACGAAGCATTTTTGCTTAATAAGGATTCTTACCGCAGGAAAATCGCCCGTTCAATTGTAAGTGGCCTTGATAATTATTTCGCTCAAAACCATAGAAATTGAAAGCGATGGGGGTGTGACAAAAAAAATACAAAATAGTCCCCAAAAATAGAAAATAATGAAGGAAAAAAGAAAAAAGCACTTGAAAAGTGACGTGTATTAGGCAAAGACTTAGTGTACAAATTTGGAGTGGGCGGTTATACTAATGGCAGCACATTTCCGGAGCATACTGCAATCTAACTGAACGAATAACGAGGAATTAAGATGAAAAGAATATTGGCAACATTTTGCTTAGTAGGGATGGCACTTTCTTTGTCAGCCTGTGAGTCAACAAAATCAGGCGACTCTTCATATACTTCTGGGCGTACGGCGGGAAAATCTGCTGCGGCACCAGCGGAAAAAGTATTCCAAAGAGCTCAAGTGAAATAAACCATCTTGTGGTTTTTATTTTGAATTTTGATGAAAAGACTGTCCTAAGGGCGGTCTTTTTATTATATTTGATGCTAACAAACTGAATGTAGTATTCTATGAAAGCATTTATCAAAGTTCTCGGTTTTTTTCTGATCAATGCAGTCGGATTTTCTGTAGGGCCGTTTATTCTTGCGACCGCAGTTTTTGGCTTGAAAATTGTTGAAGTGACTCAAGATAATCCGGATAGTATGATTTTCTTCGACACGTTTTTACTGCCGATCACTTTAACGTGGCTGGTTTGTTTTGTATTCAGCTTTGCCAGCTTTTTCCTTTCAGGACTTTGGAAGAAAGCATTCTTATTTCTGCCGGTTTATATTCCGCTTCTTCTGAGCATTTATAAGATTTATACCTTTATATAGTCATAAAGGATCCCAGTTGTTTGCGGCAGGGTGGTTCATTAAACAGCTCTAATTATTATAATTATGCGAATCGGGGTTGGGCTTTTTGACCATCGCGGCGCTTTTGATTTTGTCACGCAGGTCATTACTCTTATTTGCCGCCTTTATCCCTTCTTCTTCTTCGGGCTTTGAATCTTTCTTGTCCTTATCCTTACCACTGTCACGAATAGCAATACGGAGGGGATAACCCTTTCTTTCTCTTAATGCGGTACGGATGCGCGGCCAATTCAATAAATCCTTATGTGCCCCGGCAATCTCCATAATATTTTCCATGTCCTTTTCGCTGAGTTTCTGCTTGGTAACCTCTCCGCTTTCTTCCATAGCAATAGCCTGATCAAGATCTGGATGAGCTTCCAGAAAAAGCTCATTGCCGATCCATGCAAGTTTAATAGGCTGGTTCACGACATTGACCTTTGTCCCGACCGGAATTAGAGCATAAAATTCCTTTATGCTTTCCGGATACATACGAATACATCCACTACTCACACGGCGTCCAATCCCGTAAGGACGATTTGTCCCGTGAATAGCATAAGTCGGCCAGCCCAGATACAAAGCATGTGTGCCCAGCGGATTATCAGGTCCCGGGGGGACTTCAGCCGGAAGCTCAGGATCCTCGTCACGCATACGTTGTGTCGGACGCCATATCGGGTCGGTTTTTTTACGAATTATAGATGTCTCTCCGGTAGGGGTTGCCAGCCCTTCACGGCCAATACCTATGGGAAAGGTCGAAGGGGCCTCATCTCCGTTCATATAGGCAAAGACCCTCATTTCGGGTAAGTTAATGACAATGCCTTCATGGGGAGTATCAGGGAGAAGATGACGCGAGGGAATAATGACCTCTGCCCCGGCTCCGGGGATCCACGGATCAAGCCCTGGATTGGCGGCGCGCACTTCCACAAAACCCATGTTATATTGTCTGGCCAGGTGAACCAGAGTGTCTTCGTAAATGGCTTTATGTGTTTGCATCTGGCCGATGTAATTCTTCTTGTATCCGGCATGTGCGACATCTGTTAACAGGACCACAGGCACCAAAATACTCAAGGACGAATAAATCAAAGAGATTCTTGAGACGTTCTTGAAGGGTAAAATTTTTGATTTAAGATTTTTACTTCGAAACATGAAAGTAAATATAACGTGTGAAACCCCTAAAAAGCAAGGTGCAATAGGCAGATAAGAAAAATAGTTTAATCTTCGAATAATGCGTTAATTTCGTTACTCAGTTTTTCTGTTACGCGGTCAAAGACGCTGCTTTTTGCAATGCGTCCCTTTTCTTGTTTGTATAGCTCGAAAAGCGTTGTTCTAGGCCCGACTTTGCGAATAACAAATTGCAGATAAGGCTCGGTATGTTCCGATTTATAATAGGTATAACTTGCAAGACCATCATCAAAATTACAATCAACAGTGCGGTATGTCAGTGCTTTTTCGGCAGCGGCCATACAATAAAGTTGATCAAGTTTGCGAAACTGCGATTGCGTAAAACCTGCGGGTTGCTGAAAGGCTGGATTAACGATAACATCAAAGCTCATAGTTAATATTATGCCATATTATGGCGTTTTTTGGAAGGAAATGGAGCATAAAATGGTTTTAATGCACACACCTGAGCGTGATGAGGGGTTTCAGGCCCCTGATTTTACTCTTAAAAATATTGATGGAACAATGGTGTCTTTAAAAGATGTCATGGGGGAAAACGGTCTGGTGGTTATGTTTATCTGCAATCATTGTCCTTATGTGAAGGCCATTACAGACCGCATTGCTAAGACGGCTCAGGCTTTGCAAGAGGAAGGGGTAGGCGTTGTGGCGATCATGTCTAACGATACACAAAACTATCCGCAGGATTCCTATGAGAACATGAAAATCTTTGCGAAAGACAGTAAATTTACCTTTCCCTACCTCATTGATAAAACACAACAGGTTGCCAGAGCCTATGGCGCGGTTTGTACGCCGGATTTTTTTGGCTTTGACGGGGACGGGATTTTACACTATCGCGGTCGTCTGGATGATGCTGCAAACAAGGCGGCCAATGAAGACACGGTTCCTGAATTACTTGAAGCGATGAGAGCGGTCAAACAAATTGGATCTGTTTCCGGCGTTCAGCACCCGTCAATGGGATGCTCGATCAAGTGGAAAGAATAAGCGGTCATTATATTTGCTCTGGATCATACAAAAAATATCAGTATGATGAACACAATTTAATTTTTAGTATAAGGTTTATTGCGCTATGGCTGATGTATTTGCCGAAATCGATGAGGCAATGAAGCAGGAAAAGCTTCAGAATTTATGGGAAAAATATGGTGGTTTTATCATAGGTGTTCTGGTCTTGGTCATTTTGGCTACGGCCGGTAATGAGATATATAAAAACTGGGCCGAGAATAAAAACCTGAAACAGACAGAACATATGCTGGTTTTGCTGGAAGGGGACAATAAAAGTGAAATTATTAAACAGGCGCAAGAGCTTCAAACGGGTCTGAAGGGTTTGACCATGCTTAATGTTGCCGGAGATCTCGCAAGGCAAGGTAAGACGGAAGAAGCTTTCGAAATTTATAAGAAAATGGCGGTAGACAATGCCTTACCAAGGGAAGTAAGAGCCATTGCGGATTTTATGGTTTTACGTCTTATGATGAGCGTGAAAACGGGGCAGGAAATAACGCCGGAAAAAATTATTTCGGGTCTGGAAAAAATCTGGAATAATCCTGACAGCCCTCTAAGGTACCACGCCAGATTAGAAGCAGCTGTGATTTTAGCGGAAAATATTCGCAATTATGATGATGCGAAAAAACAACTCCAGTTTCTGATCAGTGAGAAATCTGTGCCGGATTCACTAAAGCAAAAAGCAGTATCTCTCGATGTATTATATGGTCTTAAAAACACAATAAAAACAAATGAAGAGGAAAAGAACTAGATGCAAGGCTATATCAAGACTTATCTTTTGCTTGGATCCTGTGTTTTGTCCTTGAGTGCCTGTTCGACTGTGTCAAAAGTCTTTGATGAGAAAGAAAACCCCCCTATAGAAGGCAAGCGTTTATCAGTGCTGGCCTTGCAAAAGTCACTAGAGCCGGACTCGACTGCTATTGAGCAAGGAGGTGTTATCTTGCCTGAAATCTGGCAAAATGAATACTGGCCCCAAGCAGGCGGCTTGCCGAATCATGCTATGCACAATCTTGCATGGGAAAGCGGTGACGTGGATGTGCTTTGGCGCGCTGATATAGGTTCGGGCAGCCACAACGAGATTCCTTTAACGGCACAGCCTGTTATTGTCAAAGATGTGATTTATGCACTTGATACGGAAAGCAAACTTTCAGCGATTAATGCACAAAACGGGAAAAAAATATGGGGCATAGATGTTTCAAATAAGGCCGAAGATGAAGATGTTATTGGCGGTGGGATAGCTTTTGCAAACGGAATGCTGTTTATCACAAATGGCTCAAATGAAATTCTTTCAGTCTCGGTTTCCGAAGGAAAGATTATATGGCGCGCAAATTTGCCTACACCCGCCAGAGCAGCGCCGACCGCTTTGGGGGGACGTGTTTTTGTTTCTACGCTTGATGACAGGCTTTTTGCCATTGATGCGGAAAAAGGCACAGTAATCTGGGATTATCTGGGGATAGGCGAGACGACAGGGTTGCTCGGTGCAGCCAGCCCTGCGGCTAATACGTCAATTGTGGTTCCCGCTTTTTCTTCCGGAGAACTTACTGCTCTGAGAGTTGAAAACGGCTCTGTGGTGTGGTCGGACAATCTGGCCAATGTCCGGAAATTTGGTGGCGGCCTTGAAAGCCTTTCGGATATTAAGGCCATGCCTGTGATGGATCGTGGCGTAGTGATTGCCATGAGCTTTTCTGATAAGCTGGTTGCAATCGAAGAGCATACAGGTTTGCGGCTATGGCAGCGTGAAATTGGTGGTTCGGCAACACCTTGGGTAGCGGGTAATGCAGTTTTTGTTCTATCCAATGATAATCAACTTGTAGCATTGCGTCTGGAAGATGGCGCGATTTTATGGGTTGAGCAAGTGCCGCGCTACGAAGATCCTGACGATCAGAAAAATGAAATTATCTGGTCCTCGCCAGTCATGGCTTCGGGGAACATCTTGCTGTGCGGTTCTCACGGGAAAATCCTGAAATATGACGCACAGACAGGAAAGCCTGCCGGAAGTATCAAAATCGGTGCGGCTGTCCAGATTACGCCCGTCATATCAAATGGCATTATGTATGTTTTGGCCGAAAACGGAACTTTAATTGCACTTCGCTAGCTTCTGACCTATATAAGAGCATGAATTATAATATAGAGACATAAACTATAGTCGTTTCGCTTTACTTTTTGCACAAGGCATGAGGAGTGAAGCGTATAAAACATATGTGAGCGACGAATAACGATGTGCAAAGATAAACGGAAATAATTATATGCTTAGAATAGCAATTATAGGACGGCCTAATGTCGGCAAGTCCACATTATTTAATAAACTGGCCGGAAAACACCTGGCGATTGTCGATGACACGCCGGGTGTCACGAGAGACTGGCGCGAGGCAGAGGGCGACCTGTACGGTCAGCCTTTAATCGTGATCGATACGGCAGGTCTTGAAGAAGCCTTTGATGAGTCTATTCAAGGCCGCATGCGTCAGCAAACCGAAGCAGCTCTTGCCCGTGCGGATATTATCCTTTTTGTGATTGACGGGCGCGAAGGTGTAACCCCTCAGGATACCCATTTCGCGGCTTTTCTGCGTAAGCAAAAAAAACCGATTATTATGGTGGTTAATAAATGCGAGAACTCCAAACGGACCCAAAGCAATATTGCCGAAAGTTATGCGCTGGGCTTTGGCGATCCTGTTGCGATCTCTGCGGCTCATAGTGTGGGGCTGGATGATTTATATCATGCACTTGAACCGCATTTCAAAGATGACGAAGATGCGGGTTTCACCTCGGATAATAATGAACGGGATAATTTGGAAGATATTGATGCGCTTGAAGGGCTGGATAATTTTGAATTCGAGCAGGAAGATATTGACCCTGAAAACCCTATTAAGCTTGCGATTATAGGGCGGCCCAATGTCGGTAAATCTACGCTGTTAAACGCCATCCTCAAAGAGCAGCGCGTAATGACTGGCCCCGAGGCAGGGATTACCCGCGATGCAATCGCAGTAGATTGGGAGTTTGAGGGTCGTAAGTTTAAGCTTGTGGATACAGCCGGACTTCGTAAAAAATCCAAAATAGATAACCAGATCGAAAAAATGTCTGCCGAGGATTCATTTAGGGCTATCCGTCTTGCGCAGATCGTCGTTCTGGTTCTCGATGGTAATATCGCTTTTGAAAAGCAGGATTTACAACTCGCACAGCACGTTATTGATGAAGGGCGCGTTCTCATTCTTGCCGTCAATAAATGGGATATTGTGAAAGACCGTGATGAAATGCGGGAAAAAATCAGATACCGCCTTGATACGGGACTTGGGCAAATCCGTGATATTCCCTTTGTGACGATCTCTGCCAAAAACGGAAAAAATATAGAGCGCCTGTTCCAACAGGCATTAGAGAAATACGAGGTTTGGAACGCCCGCGTTTCGACCGGAAAGATGAATAGATGGCTGGCGGGGATGGAAAGCCAAAATCCGGCGCCCTTGGTCAGTGGCCGCCAAAACAGGTTGAAATATATCACCCAGATTAAAACAAGGCCGCCTACTTTTGCGCTCTGGGTTTCATATCCGAAGGACCTCCCGCAAAGCTATCGCCGCTATATTATAAACGGCCTTAGGCAAGATTTCGACATCCCGTCCGTGCCGATACGTTTACTTGTCAGAACAAGCAAGAACCCGTATTCTTGATATAGTCATTTGATTTTAATTTCGGACATCGTTGCTTCGCTTCTTACGTATAAAAAATACGTGAGCAACGAATAACGATGTGCAAAAATAAATGGGAGTGGCTATAGGCCTAAAACGCGGGCTGGCCAAGCCCGAATTCCAGAAGGTTCTGGTTAATGGCAAGGCTTATAATGGCAACGAATCCGCCAAGTTCCCAAGGGATTTTAAAACAATGCGCCAGTACAAAGCCCTTATAGACATAGCCCAAAAGGGTCATGAAAATTGCGAATGATGCAAAATGTTGCATCTCGACCCCTGTTACCAGCCCTATAAAAATGGGGGTTAGCATTATCAGGGAAGGAATGCTCATCCAGTTTGAAATCGTTATAAAGCGCCAGAAATGTTCTTCCTTGTTATATTGTTTCATGAAATAATAGAGAAACCCAAGAAATATGACTGTGGCCCCAATCATATGTCCAGCCTCCGAGAGAACAATCAGACTCAAATTGCTTTCATTTTTGATGGCCATAATAGTTATAACGGAAATTGGAAATAACAGCAAAACTATTACAAATGACTTGATAGCCGAGGCTTTCGAGGTTTCAAAGCGCTCTATTCCGCTCTTCATAAAAAGGAGTATTTCAAAACATCCTAACAAACTTTGTTTAATTTCTTTTTTGGTAAACATAGTCGTACTCCTTTTCTCATTATATAGAATAACAAGAAACTATGGAAAATAAAAGGAGAGAATGAGGTAATAATGTGTAAGCCCCAAGAGGTGTGGGCTTTTTGTGGATAAGATTCGGCAAAAGGCTATCGTTGCTTAGCTGAAATATATAATATTATGACCAGTATGTTATATTTCCCGTTCACCCTTATTAACTATGCCTAAAATTATAAGCCGATAAAGTTTGACATAGTTTACATAATCATGATATATAGCAGTCCAAAATGGTTAATAAACTGTTAATGAGTTGCTGCTTAGAGCAAAATATATTATGAAGGTGAAACTGGGTTATAAGGAGTAAATATGATGAGTAAGCCTTCTAGCACGCCAAATCAAATAAATACCGAAAATTTATCGAAAAACCTGAAAACGGCGTTAGTATCTGACGCAAGTTGCGAGATGGGGTCGCTTGATGGGAGTATTCTGGTGGTCGATAAACCTGAGGCAGGATCAAACAGTACCGAAATTATAATGGAGGCCGGAAAAGAATATAACTTCTTTTTCCCGCAATCCGAGATAAAAGGTGTTATCCAAAAAGACGGTTATCTGCAATTTACACTCGATAATGGAACAATGATAAAGCTTGAAAACTTCAAAAATGCTGTTCTCGAAGGTGAACCTGCAACATTGAATTTCGAAGACGGGCTTTCTAATGAAGCACTGGTAAAAATTATTTCACAAGGTGCTAAAAGACAAGACGCGCTAGAAGAAGAAATCATGGCAGAATACAAGGCCAAAATTCGCGTAAGCGAGATCGAGCCTGCTGCGGGAGAAGAAGATCTGGAAAATAATGCAGTGACACCTCAAAATCTGGCAGAAATTGAACCGGAGGCTGGGGACAGCTCAGGTCCTTTGGGCCGAATATCCTCGGATGGTCGTGGCTATGGTTTCCAAAGCAGCTTCGAAGCGCAAGGCGTGCTTCCGATCGAAGATGTTGGCCCGATTAACCCCACAGAGCTGCAATATGGTCTACCGAGTGTAAATGATGAAGTAAAAGGATTTAATCAGGTTACGTCAAAAGTAACAGATGATACAAACCCTGTCCTTGTTCAACCTGAAGCTATTACAATTGATGAGACAGATCTTGCGCCGACAATATCTGTAACTGACTCTGTTCAAGCGGATTTTGGTGGTGATACACCTGGGAGCTTTTCTGCTAACGGGTCATTTTTTGTTGGTACGCTCACATCAGGCGGTAACGCCGTGAGTGTGACATTTAATGGTGTCGACACATATACAGGAGCCACAGCCACCGACACAATCTTTACTCTGGTTGTAAATAGTGGCGGATCATACACTTTTACACTTGAGGGCGTTCTCGATCATCCCGATGCAACAGATCATAATGATGCGTTTATTTTACAATTCGGTGTAACAGCCCAAGATAGTAACGGTGATACGGATGATGGCGTTATTACTGTTAATGTCCTTGATGATGGTGTCACAGCCACGGATGATTTTGCAAGTGTTGACCAGAGTGTCGGCGTTATTACAGGTAATGTCCTTGATAACGACTCCCTTAGTCAGGACACGCCTAACACTGTAACCGAAATAAGCTTTGGCGGCGTAACAGTCAGTGTTGATCCTGTAACGGGGGCAATAATTATTGGTGATAATGGCACATTGGAGATCTTTGCCAATGGAAACTATACATACACAGTAACAGGCGGTAGTAGGGTGTCTGCGACATATCCCGAAGGTGATTGTGAAGACCGGTTTGAATACACCTTAACTGATGGTGACGGCGATAGTGATATGGCCCTGCTGACAATAAAGACGATCAAAGGAACATTAATTGTCGGTGAAAACGTAGATGATATTGACGGATCAACAGTGCCGCATCACGTCAATGGCGATTTTGGTGTGATTACGGGAACGCAAGGCTCTGATATCCTTGTGGGTGACCTTGGCGGATCAACTTCGGATCAGCAGGACAAGGATTTCAACTTCGTCTTTATTCTTGATGTGAGCGGTTCTATGAAAGATGATGACGGCGCGGGCAGTAAGATTGAGCTTCTGAAAGCCTCGGTCATAGATATCCTGAACAGTTTTGGTGCCTATGCAGGGGGTGAAATCAAAGTTCACCTTGTGCCGTTCTCAACACAAGTTCAAAACGTAGGAACATTCACGGTAACGGATGCGTCCGATCTTTCTGATGCGATTGATTTTATCATGGCTCTCAAAGCTAATGGCCTGACCAATTATGAATCACCAATGCAGGAAGCTATTGACTGGTTACAAGGAACGGACCCAATAAGCGGCGCTGTGACAACAACGTATTTTATTTCCGATGGTGAGCCGAATCATTACATGGATGAATTTGGTCAGGCTGCTTCGGGTAGTGCTTCGGAGGCTCTCGACGAGATAGACGGTACGAGCGATGGTACAGATGAAATCCAGATGTTGCAGGATTTGAGCGATGATGTGATTGCTGTCGGTATTGATGTCAGCAGCAAAAACATTGCCCGCCTTAGCCTGATTGATGCAGATGGAAATGCGATCAATATCGATAGCCCATCTGATCTGGCTGTGGCAATTTCCGGTTCAAATCCTGTCCTTAGGCTGGATGATCTCGGTGGTGACGAAATCATTGGCGGAGCGGGTAATGATATCCTGATCGGGGATGTGCTGTTTACTGACGATCTTGCCGATGATCATGGTCTTTTGACTGAAAACGGCGCCGGATGGAGCGTATTCGAGCTTCTTGAAAGCGGCGCAAGTGCAATCAATGCCGGTTGGGATCGCGATGATACACTTGCCTATATTCGTGCAAATGCCGAAAGCTTGTCGGAGGAATCGCTGGATGGCGTTGGTGCAGGCCGTTTGGGCGGCAATGATACACTTTTTGGCGGTGCCGGTGACGATTTGATCTTTGGTCAGGAAGGGGATGATATAATCACAGGCGGTTCTGGTAATGATACGCTCTATGGAGGCACAGGGGCGGATCGCTTTATCTTTGACGCTGTTGATGAGGGCATTGACATAATCAAAGATTTTGACGCAGCAGAAGATAGTATTGACCTGACAAGTGTTCTGACAACTTATAATAGCGCAACAGACAGTATCTCTGATTTTGTTATCGCTACGGAAAGCGGCGGCAATACGACATTGGCCGTGGATATAGCAGGAACATCTGGTGCTTCCGGTCTGGTGACTTTGGCAATTCTTGAAAATGTTACGGGTCTGGATGTGAATTCTGGGGTAATTGAGGCGTAAGTGTCACATTCCATTGTAGCTCCGGTACACAAATTTTACCGATTTCCTTACCTGTCCAGTTTTTCAGAATTGGACGGGTAAATTTTTTTAAAGCCTTATCGGCTTTCGGGGTTAAAACATCCAATTCATTTAATAGTGCTCCCAAAGCAGGATATGTTGCGCGTTCTAATACGCCGTCTTCGGCCTTAAGGTAAATTGTTAGCCCCTTATCACGGATAAAACACAAATAATTGCCTTCCGCGCCAAGCTTGCCGATAATATTGCCATTAGAAACTTCACCAAGCGCCGTGCAAAAACGCTCTTTTCCGCCAAGAATATAAGGGTGTGAACTCATCGCATCCAAAATGGTTTCACACGATTTGGCGCGTTCTTCTGACAATTTTCCGGGATTCATGAACTTTGAAAATCCCAAAGCCAGATATTTGAGCGGAATTGCCGGATTTGGCGCAGAGCAGCCATCAGTCCCAGAATGACCTTTGGATAGATCATATTCTGTCATTTCGGAAATAATGCGGTAAATTTCTTTTTGCACGGGATGTTCTAGGGAAACATAGTCTTTAATATCATAGCCCATATGTTTTGCAGTGCTGAGCATCCCCATATGTTTACCCGAGCAATCGCTGTGCAAGGCGCATATTTTCTCACTGGTTTTGATCATCTCATGGGCGCGCCCTTCGTTCAAAGACAAATGCCCGCCACATTCCATATCACTGACTTTAAGGCCGATTTTATTAAGCCAGTTTTTTACCTTCTCAATATGGATTTTTTCCGCATTATGCGAAGCACAAGTCAGAGCTATTTCCTCAGAACTAAGTCCAAAGGCTTCTATCGCCCCGCTTTCAACAAAGGCAAGGGTCTGTAAGGGTTTTAGGGTCGATCTTGGTGATATAATGCGTTCCATATCACCCCATTCTCTTAAGGGTTTGCCATCCTTATCCATAATAATGGCATGAACGAGGTGAGAGCTCTCCGTTGTGTTTCCCCGTGTAACATCTACTTTGATAGGATCAATACCCGTTTTTCCCATTGTGTTTCTTTCTATAGCGTGTTTTAACGTGAAAATAAGCATAATTAAAAAATGAAAACAAGAATATTGTGAAATCAATTATATGGTTTCTTGTTGTAATAACTCTATTCCAGCTTTTTTTAAGAGGCATTCCTATTTCAAGAACCTATTGCATAGTCTTCAAAAAAAAGGCATAAAAGTGAGATAATAGCAGTGAATAACTTTCATTATGGGGTTTTTCGTTATTAATATAAGGATTAAAATCGTGACTTTTGGTAAAAAACTAAAAATTCTTTGTTTGTCTACGGCGCTTTCAACCGGATTGTACATGGCTTCGTCAGGTGTTTTAGCAGACGAAAATCAAAAAACAACTCTAAGGGATGCTGTAGCAGTCGGCGTTGCGACAAATCCTGAATATGGCACAGTCGCCGCCAGCCGCCGCGCTACGGATGAAGAACTGGAGCAAGGCTCGGCCCTGTTTCTTCCCTCGCTTGATCTCAGAGGCGACATCGGAATGGAACATAGTGATGATGTCGCGACCAGAGCAGGTTCAGGTGATGATGAAGAGGATTTATGGCGTAAAGAAATCGGACTAACTTTAACACAGATGCTTTTTGATGGTTGGGAGGCTCATTACGAGGTTAAACGTCAGGAAGCCCGTGTGATGTCATCGGCTCACCGTGTTCGGGAGACAGCCGAGCTTATTGGTTTATCTATTGTCGAAGCCTATCTTGAAGTGCTGCGCCAGCGTCAGCTTCTTATGATTTCCGAGCAAAATGTTCGTGACCATATTGCGATTATGGATCAGATCAATGCCGGTATTAAAGCAGGCCGTTCAACCCGCGCAGATGGGGAGCAGGCAAAAGCACGTCTGGCCTCAGCCAAAGCCACAACGGCTAATACCAGACAAGCGCTGAGAAACGCAGAAGCCGGTTATCTGGCAGAAGTAGGCGATAAACCGGCAAGTCTGGAATTGCCGGAAGTGCCGTTTGGGCTTCTTGAAAAGGATGTCGAGGAAGAAGTGGAAAAAACACTGTCAAACAGCCCGACCCTTGATATTTTCGCAGCTGATATAGAGACTGCCTATGCCGAAGCGCAAGGTACGAAATCAACCTATTATCCGCAAATGGATTTACAGCTTAATGCCCGTACAGGCCATGATTTGGGCGGTGTACAGGGGCGTGATACAAGTGCTTCGGCTCTTGTCGTGATGAACTGGAATCTTTATCGCGGTGGAGCAGATGTGGCGCGTGCCAGTGAATTTGTTCATCGTCACCAGCAAACAAAAGAATCTCATGCGGAAGCTGAGCGCTCGATTGAAAATGATGTGCGTCAAACTTGGGCCAGCATGGAAGCTTCGGCTGAGCGCGCCAAACAATTTAGGGCGCAGGTTGATGCAAACTCGCAAGTGGTCAAGGCCTATAAGGACCAGTTTAGTCTGGATCGCCGGACCTTGCTTGATGTGCTGGATTCCCAGAACGAACTTTTTGTATCAAAAAGTAACGCTGTGAACTCCGAATTTGTTCAAATGCTGGGTGTTTACAGGCTTCTGGCTCTCAAGGGTCAGCTTTTGCCGTCAATGGAAATTGATTACCCACGTGAAAGTAATGTTGAATCAGATGAGAAATGGTCCTATAAAGAACGCCAGAAAGCGCGCTAGGATATAATTCAGGCTGACGCATTTAGTAAATTAAACAAGTAGGACAATAATAACGTGTCTAAGGAACCTGAATCCGGGGCAACAGAAAAATCCAGTAAAAAAGCTAAAGACGGCAGAGAGAAAGCCGGAGAATCTTGGCCTTTGCAGGCTGATCGCATGGCCATTCAAAGTCCTTTGGTAGAATGTTTGCGCCTGATGGCGGGCTATTATGGACGCCGCGTCAGTGCCTCTTCCCTGACATCGGGTTTACCTGTCCCGCCGGAAGGCATCACGCCCGCCCTTTTTATACGCGCTGCCGAACGCGCCGACTTACAGGCTCGCCTTATAGAACGATCTCTGGAATCCTTGACGATTGCCCCGAATTTACCATGTGTCTTGTCTTTGGAACATGGGCAAGCCTGTATCTTATGGGAGATTAAGACAACCGGAGATGAAAAAAAGGCCAAGAACAAGAAAGAGGCCATCCGTAATGTTAGTGGTGAAACAAAATTTACGGTACAGTTTTCTGAAACAAGTGATGAAAAGCAGGTTCTTACTCTTGACGAATTGCAGGATATATACACGGGCTATGCGTTTTTCCTTAGGCCCATAGCCCGCGCCGATGACCGCGCAGGTCCCGCCGAGATTGATAATGCGCAGGACTGGTTCTGGTCTGTTTTCCGTAAAAATAAGACAATTTACGCCGAAGTGGCTATCGCCGCGATCATGATCAATTTTTTCGGTCTGGCAAGCTCGCTCTTTATTATGAATGTGTATGACCGCGTTGTACCGAATAACGCCATTGATACTTTATGGGCATTATCTGCCGGTATTTTATGCGTTTATATCTTTGATTTTGTCTTAAGAAATTTACGTGCGCATTTTCTGGATCATGCGGGGAAAAAAGCAGATGTTAAAATTTCGGCGGCGCTGTTTGAGCAAATTCTCGGCATGACGATGAGTGCCCGCCCCGCTAGTGCAGGGGTGATGGCCAGCCATATGAAAGAATTTGAAATGCTCAGAGACTTCTTTACTTCCGCAACTCTGGCGGCGTTAATTGATTTGCCCTTCATTTTAGTTTTTATAGGCGTGATTGCCATTTTGGGCGGTCCGATTGCTTTTGTTCCCTTGGCGGCTATCCCTCTTGTGGTCGGGATGGGTTTTTATCTGCAAAAACCCTTAAGCAAAGTTACACGCGAATCCATGCATGAAAGTGCTTTGAAAAATGCTTTGCTGTTTGAAACAATTACAGGGCTTGAAACGGTAAAAGTCCAGGCCGCAGAAGGCCACGCGCAACGTAACTGGGAAGAATTGACAGAAAAAGCGGCCAGAACAGCTGTTAAATCCCGCCAGATTTCAGCTTTTGCACAGAATTGGGCCATGCTGATCCAGCAATTGGTTAGTGTCGGGATTGTCATTGTCGGTGTGTTTTTGATTAAAGAAGCCTATATTTCAATGGGCGCGCTGATTGCCTGTGTGATCCTCTCTGGTCGGGCCATGGGGCCTTTGGCACAAATAGCCGGTCTGATGACGCGTCTTAATCAATCTCGCGAGGCTCTCATACAGCTTGATGATCTGATGAAACGTGATGTTGAACGCCCTGCCGGAAAACAT
>Ga0224501_10000641_pt1 | contig 27222 bp, 31 predicted proteins | sample SF_Oct11_sed_USG_4_FD_169105 | JGI IMG/M metagenome (GOLD analysis project Ga0224501, IMG submission 169105) | Sediment microbial communities from San Francisco Bay, California, United States - SF_Oct11_sed_USGS_8_1 | ecosystem: Environmental > Aquatic > Marine > Sediment | place: USA... | reverse complement strand
GTCTTGCCATTTTGCCTCATCAGTTTCCTCAAGCCACGATCTTGCACATTGACTACCGTGTTTTTACCGTCTCGCCCTCCGCACCTTTGTCTATAATCGTCTTGTTGAAGTGCATGGGTCAATATGCTTGGCGTTGCTTCGAGTTTTTACGATTTCCCGCTGTTTTACCGTCTGTTTTGTCGAAGCGACCTTGAACCCTGCCTTTAAACGCCACGAGCAGGACAGACAGAAATCGAACATGTTAAGGAGGTGGAAAATTGAACAACCCAACTGAAAAGGAGGTTGTCAAAGCTAAAATTGAGAATGGTGAAGTGAAAGTTAAGGGGCGCGAAGAACGCAGAAAATTCATTGTTCACGGTCGAGAATACTGGCTTACGAAGAGACAAATGCTCAAGGAATTCGCAGACCACTCACCTGAAGAGCAGGTAGAAATGTGGGAGTCAGCAGAGCGAGGTAAAACAGCGAAGAAAACCGCTAGGCATGTCGTACCTAAAACAACTGCTGAATGCCGGACAGGTACAATAGACGAGGAGAAAGTTCTTGCATGGATGAAAGAGAAAGGTGGCAAAGAAATCAGCTCTACTGCTATACGAGACGCTTTCGGATTCAAAAACCGTGCTGCTGCCAGGCGAGTGATGAGAGCGTTGCAGAAAGCAGGCAAAGTGCGAATAACTGAAACAAGCAACGGCAAACGTAAGCAATACGCATACAAGCTGGTGACTTAGCGGCACTCGCTTCGACTTTTTGGATAACAGAGAAGAATGAGGCAAGAGAACGGAGGTGAAAGACCTATGAAGAAATTTGTCATCAGACCAGTAAATACTCGGAATATGAACGAGAAATTCACAAATGATTTATCAAAGCAAGATGAACCGAGAATAAAGGGCGTGTGTGAAGTGCGTAGGTCAAAACTTGAATTGTATGAGGCTGTTCTTGAAGTTTTGGTGAAGGAGCCTTTAGTTGTAGATGACATTGCGTATCAAATAAACATAGATTGCACAGCTCTAGGTCGCTACCTAGGCTTTCTAATAAAAAACGACCTCGTCGAGGAAAGATCCTCGAATGAGGAAACGCTGTATGCCATAACAGAAAGGGGCATAGCCGTACTTAAAACTCTTAACTTCCAGAAGTACCTTGAGAAGGTCATGAACTCTGTCATGGCTTTGGATGATGCGTTACAAACGGTCTCTGTAATTTCGAAGCGCAATAGCGAGCAGAAAAAGAAAAGCGAATAGCCTAGCTAACTCCATTCATCTAAACGCTACTTCGACTTAGTGAAAACGAAAACTATTAAACAATTACTGCAGCATTCCATAGAGAGGGCAATGAAACAAATTCTACCCGAAACTGTTTGGCAAACGAACGAAACAGAACTTCTAAACATCTTAGACAAGAACCAAACCCTTGCTAGACCCAGAAGAATACATTTTTACACTCCAAGCTTCATGTATTACAAAACAAGTTATTACCGTTCTTCACCGAAGGATTTTCCAACAATATCCGTGACGGGCAGAAGCTGTGCATTAAAATGCAAACACTGCGGCGGAAAAGTTCTAGAGACGATGTATCCCGCTGTCACTCCTAAAGAACTGTTCGGAACATGTGCCCAGTTCAAACAGAATGGAGCAATAGGCTGCCTAATAAGTGGCGGCTGTCTTCCTGACGGGTCGGTGCCACTGGAAAAATTCGTAGATGCCATTGCAAAAGTTAAACGTGAATTAAGCTTGACAGTTTTTGTCCATACAGGCATAATTGATTTGGACACCGCTAAGAGACTCAAGAAAGCTGGCGTTGATTCCGCATTAATAGACATAATTGGCTCAGACGAAACCATAAAAGAGATTTATAATCTGAATGTGACAGTTGAGGATTACGAAAATTCACTAGGAGCACTGCACGAGGCGGGCATAGTCTTCGTGCCTCACGTGATTGTTGGACTTCATTATGGAAAACTGAAAGGCGAATTAAATGCGTTGGAAAAGATAGCCAAATACAAGCCTTCAGCATTGGTCATAATTGCGTTTATGCCCATTCATGGAACAGAAATGGACGCATTCAAACCGCCAAGACCGATAGACATAGCAAAAGTTATAGCGGCTGCGCGGCTAATGTTTCCCCGAACGCCATTGGTTTTGGGTTGCATGCGACCAAAGGGCAGACACCGCACTGAGTCAGACATTTTAGCCATAAAAGCTGGGGTAGATGCTATAGCATTTCCAGCAGAACAAGCCATAAAATTCGCTGAAAAACAAGGGTATGAAACAGCTTTTTCATCGTTTTGCTGCTCACAGATCTATCATGACTTAAAAGGCTTAGCCGCTTCTGAAAATTGAGCCCCTCAGTGTGCCTAGCATTTCATTTTTTAGCTTTGAATATTGAGCACTTAATCTTTTTGCATCTTTTCTCGTCATGCCTTGACTGATTAGCTGTATCTCAAAGGCTCTTCTTGTTTTGCGCACTTTCCAGCCCAAAGTAAGCCACAAAACGGAAAGACTGAGTAAAAGGCGAATTAAAAAAACGCTTGACAATATAACGCCGCGAATTTTCATTTCGTTTCACTTACGAAAGCATCGAAAAGAGCAAGTTAATCTTCGTCTTCTTCTTTTTCTTCTTCGCCGTATTTTTCTGCAAGTTTTTGCTTGATTTTTTTCGAGATCTCTTCGCCTATGTCTTTGTCTTTTGCGCCTACAACTATCCCTTTCTTGCCAACATTTTTAAGAAGATCGCCGAGGTTTGTGAATACTGATATGTAATTTTCAGTCATTTTAACCGCTGTTTCTTCCGGCATACCTGCTTCTTTCAATTGCTTGTAGAAGGCGGCTGCTGCTTTGCCCATGTGCTTTCCAGCTTCTTCGGAGAAAACGCTTGAAATTATCCCCTTTATCAAAGTCGGAATTTCTTTTGAGACTACGCCCAGGACTTCTTTTAATTCTTCTACGTCTTCTTTCTTCTTCCTTTCCTTTTCTTCACTCATTGTGCTGTCACCTCTATTTACTCTCATTTTGTCGCAATTAACACTTTTGGAGCTTATTCATAAGTTCAATTGCTTGACCCTTCTGGGCTTCAGCTTCCAGCAAAATCATCTTCGATTCTTTCTCAATGTTAGCATTTCCGGCTAGTTTGGTCTCATTTTGAAGCGCCAGCAGTTCTTTCTCAGATTTTGTTCTAAATCCTAAAAGCGTACTTAGAAGGTCGCCTATGGTCCTTTCAACGGGGGTTCCCATTCTTTTATTTTCTTTCATTTTCTTCACCTCTACAAATACGTAAAGGTCTGGGTAATGGGTTTATTTATTATGGGAAAAAGTGGTCAGATTTCTGGTCATTCTATAAGTTCGTAAGTATTTTCATAAACCTTAGAGCGTCTGACAACGCTTTCTTTTTCTAGACGTTTAATTCTTTCTCTTATGACTCTTCTTGATGCTTTTCCGCGCATCGTTCGAACTTGACGTGTTACTGCTGATATGTTTAGTCTTTCTTGCAATGCGAGAGCTTGAACAATGCATCTGGAGATGTCGTCTTGAGCAACCCATTTTTTCCTCAGGTGTTTTTCAGCGGTTTTGAGTCTTGCAGCAACCTTTAATGGTTCACCATACAAGCCTACGCCAACACGAGTCATACGCAAGTAGGGAGCCAGTTCCGAATATTCTGGATTGTTCATTATGAAAGTTTCCAGAGTCTCAAGTCTGTTAATTATTAAATCAAGCTTTCTGCTTAATTCTTTCATGCTTGACCTGTCTTCGTTAGGTTTCTTGTTACCGGTTTTCTTCGCCATCTTTCTCATGTTATTATAGCCTTGTTGTATTGATAAAATTGTTTATGGTTCTTCGAACTGCTTCGAAGTAGTATAGGTGAGCTGAGTTTTTCACGAAAAAGACGTTCGGGAATGCTACTTGTTTTGACGTCAAGCTTGTTTGAGCATTTTGAATGCTAAGACTATAGCCCACATTGACGTTGAAAGTGCGGAAACTGCTTCTGGAATGGCAACGCCTGTGACAAATCTCGTCGTAAATTGCGCAATCCACACGGTTACTGCGATCGTTGCCGCGAGAAAGGTGAACACCCCCATTTTCAGTCTAGCCATGAGCAAGAAGGCTACGCCAATAACGATCATTGCCACCGAAGAAAGAGCGAAAAACGCCGCTGAAGCGTAATAGTGCATAGGCCTAGCATTTTCAGGAAAGACACCTATGGCAATCAAGGCTAAAGACGCTGAGAGAAAGACAAGCGCGCCAGTTCTGCCAAGAAATTTTTCGTACAGAAAGATGAATACTCCAGATGCAAAAGTTAGGGCTAAAATTCCACCAATGATTAGTCCAGAATTAAATAAAATGCCAGTTGCGCCTTCTTGTATGCCTAAATCACTTAATGCGTTCTCAATCCAGCTGAACTGCGGAGAATAGGTTATTGCGAGTAGAATGAATGTGAAAGCAATTAAAGGCGCAATAATGCCGCAAATTCCAGCTATTCTGAGCCAAACAGTGCTACGCGAGTTCATGGAGACACTCTTCTCTTTAAGGATGATTTGGATTATTCTGGTTTTTGCCTTAAAAAATATAATGACCAAAAACATGCTAATTGAATCTCGTAACGCACAGTTTTCTAAGTCAAGTTTTTATTTGTGGTCTCTTTTATCGTTGACATTCTGAGAAATAATTTGGCGAGTAGAGTGTATGGAAAAGCCTCTTTGGATGATTTGCACAACGCACATGTTCATTGAAGTGTATCTTCTGATGCAAGTCGCCTTAATTCCAGTCGTTATTCGAGAATTTCAATTGAACCTCCTCGAAGCATCCTTGGTAGCTACTGTCCCAAGCCTCATAACGCTGTTGATGAATATCCCTTCTGGGTTTTTGGCAGACCGCTTCAACGCTGGCCAACTCCTGTTTGCCAGTATGCTGATAGAAGGACTTTCAACCTTCCTCATTAGCCAGACAAACAATTTTTGGACGCTGGTGCTGGGAGTGTCCTTATTGAAGATTTCCTCTCCCATGTACCACATTTCTGGATTGAGTCAACTCAGCCGACTAGCCAAGCCAGAGGAGATAAGCCGATCAATAGGCTTTCACAATGCTCTTGGAAACTTGGGTTCAGCTATGGGTCTCATCACGCTTTCAGTTTTCTTGTCATCAATGGGTTGGAGACTAACCTACCTATTCTGGGCTATCCCAATTCTATGCTGGGGATTTATAGTCTTGAAGTATTCGCATTTCAAAACTAAGCCCAAAGCCAAAACAGAACATAAGGAAAATAAACGTAAATTCGCGCGGTTGTCCCTAATCTTTTCCACTAGTTTTCTAATTCTGCTGATTGTAATAGGCGTTAGAGAATTAGGAGCAACGGGAAGCTCAACCTTTATGACTACGTACTTCGTGGATACTCGAGGTCTTTCTGAAGCTACTGCTAGCCTAGTTTTCAGTTTAGGACCCTTCATAGGAATAATTGGATCGATTGGCGGCGGCTACCTAGGGGAAAGAATAGGCGCAAAAAAGGCGCTCGCTTGGGCTATTTTGTGCAGTTCGATTTCGCTTTTCATGCTGTCGTTAGCTTCACAGCTTTACCTTATCATATTAATCTACCTATTCTATTCATTCTTTGGCAGTGCTATTTGGTCACCAATGAATACCATAGTGGCAAGAGTGACGCCAGAAACAGAGAGAGGAATGAGTTACAGTCTTTACTTTTTTACAGAAGGGCTACTAGCTTCTTTCACCCCCACAATAGCAGCTGGAGTCATAGAATTAACCGACATTTGGTTTATTTTTCCCTTCAGCGTAGCCTTTCAAATCACAAGCATCATCATACTCAGATTTCTTCCGCTCCCCAAACAACGATGATACATTTTTAAACCATTCCAGCAGATAAAGCATCATTCAGTTATGGACCGGGCTGTGCGAATATGGACTTTAAGAGAAGACTCGCAGGTTTACAGAAGAAAATGGAGGAGAACGGTCTTGGTCTAGTTGTCTATGGCTCTTGTCAGAACTTCCAGTATCTGACTGGGCTTTTGCTCGATTGGCGACGTGGAATTGATCTTGGAAATGAAGCAAACAATGTTTTTGTGTCTAGGAAAGGAGCCCCGATTTTGACGTTGGCTGAAGCCCATTCTGCCCAAACTACCCAAACTTGGATTATGGATGTCAGAATTTTGAAGAACGAGGCCGATTATGGAGAACTGGTTGAGAAAGTCATCTCTGAAATGGACTTGAAGGGAAGTAAGATCGGATTAGGAGACCATTTATGGGGATCGACAATAGTAAAAATTGCAAGAGCATTAAAGGGCGCCGATTTCTGTAACGCTGAGGTGTTAATGGGCCATTTGCGGATAATCAAGGAACGTGAGGAAGTTGAGCGGCTCAGAAAAGTTGCTCAGCTAACGGACAAGGTGATGGAAGCGGTAATCCCGAAAATTCGGAAAGGTGTCACGCAGCGTGAATTGGAGCTTGAAGTTGAGTTTTATGGAAGGCGGTTCGGAGCATCAGACATATCTTTCAGTCCTACGGCTGGATTCGTCAAATCTGGCTCTGAAGTCTCACCCAACCCATTCACGTATCCAAAGGATAAAGGATTAGTGTCTGGGACCTCAATTGCTTTTGACATAGGTTTCGTTATGGATGGCTACTGCTCAGATTTTGGGAGAAGCTTCTATTTTGGACCTGCCAATCTTGAAGTGAAGAGAGGATATAAAGCGTTGCAACGAGCGGTTCTTGAGACTGTGGATAAAATGTATGACGCTAGTTTGCGAGTTTGCGACCTCTTCCCAACTGTAGAGAAGACATTGGATAGATTGGGATTTGGCGATTACTTGCGTGCACGCTTGCCTACGAGAAATCTCGGGCATAGTATCGGTGTGGAGGTGAATGAACCTCCGTGGCTGAGTCCCGCGTATAACGAAATCCTTCGCGAAGGCATGGTCGTTGCTTTAGAGCCTAAACTGTGGCATACTGGTGAATATTATCTTCGCGTAGAAGACATTGTTCTAGTTGGTTTGCGAAGTGCAGAATTTCTGACGAACTTTGACAGAGAACTCTTTCAACTGTGAACTAGCGTTTTTCTCCTCTCATGAAGAAGAATGTCTTGTAGTGGTTGAACCCCACTTTCTCGTATGCTCGGATGGCTGGTGGATTGTCGCGTAATACATATATCATCGCGATAGGGGATTTTTCCAATATTTGCTTAGTTAGCTCTGACACTATGGATGTTGCATAGCCCTTGTTTCTGTGAGCTTCGTCGGTAGCTGCTACGCCTATGAGGCCTCCCCACTCCGTTAAACGTGCATTGCCTATCGAAACAAGTTTTCCGTTAGTCTTTGTTCCAAGCCAGATTACGCCAACGTTGATGCCTTCAATGATGCTCTGAGCGGTTACTTTTCCCCAAAATTCTGGATCAGCCTTCGTCATTATTGTGGCTATGTGCTCAGCATCTGACGCGTTCAGCCTGATTAATGGATGTACAATGTTAGGCTTTTCTTCTCCTTTGTGAAGAATCATGAGCATCATTTCATGTGCTACTGTTGGCTTGTATTTTTCAAGGATGTATGGTTTGTGCTGTTCCAGTGCTTGGAGTTCAACCGTTTTCAAATCTAGCTTTTTCAGAAGAGTACGTATGGCTTTGTTGCCTCCTCTGAATTGGACTATGTATTGCCTATAGACTAGCATCATTCCGTCGATTCGGTTTTCTTCTAAAGCCAATAATATTTGCGTCTGGTCTCTGTTATATTTCCAGTCAAAGGCGAAGAAGTAGTAGTAAGGAATATCTTGAATTACGTACTTCCAGAATATGGGTTCGTAGGCTGGCCCGAGAGAAACTATCTTCATCCAACATTTCCCATCAGCAAGAGCCGGATTATCCTTATATTTTTTTCTAATGACCTTTTAACATCAACGTGATATGTCACTTGGAACAAAGACTCTGAGTCTCTGCAGCGACATCATTTTCTCTTTATAACCAACTTTGGCCTCTTGTATGGCTTGCTTGAGTATCTGAATCGATTCGTCCATAGCTCTACGATTCACTGGGTAGGGCACGCCATCTTTTCCTCCATACGCAAAGGAATATTTCACTGGGTCGTTCCAGCTCGGTTTCTCGCCGTATATAAGCTCTGCAACAAGGGCTAGACCTCTAACAGTGGCTGGACCAATTCCCCTGAACCCTAATAATTCTTCGTAGCTTCTGGGTTGAAACTCGTAGACTTCTTGTAAGGTCTTCCAGTTTATGCCTCTTGGCATTGATAAGACATCCATTGGATACTCTTTCCATACAGCATCGGCGACTTTTGGCAACCATTCCTGAAGCGACTTCTGATATTTTGGTCTAACAGACATGATCCACCGCATGGTCTTTTTCGGCGATTCTTTAGCTATGTCCACTGAGATTTTTCTGCAGTTCTCGCTTTCTTTGGCAGTCATATTCAAGGCAATCTCACGTTTTACATCGCCGACTATGGCATTGTGTGGTTCATCAACGAAGTTATCGACATTTTCCGAAAGCCAATGATAACGCCTAGCGGTGCGATCCTGCGGACACATACCTTGCTGGATTACCGCCCACTTTCCATCTTCAGCCACAAAAAACGTGTGATGATAAAGCTGATAACCAGCCTGAATAGCTGCATTGTCAACCTTAGCACTCATCTTACTAGCATAACGCAAAGCCTCAGTTCTACCATCTGAAAAGCCGAATTTTTCACCGACATTTTGAATCTCCAAGGGCGCCTGCATCGAAGCCTTGCCTTTGCCACCGCAGACAGCAATGCCATGTTCTTCTGGAACAGCAGCGTGTTTCAAGACTCCTGTAACCACTGTGGTTACGCCTGATGAGTGCCAATCATAGCCTAAGACGCAGCCTAAAGCCTGAAACCAAAACGGGTCAGAAATTCGCCTAAGAAAATCATCCGCACCATACTCATCAACAATGACAGTCACCATTTCTTTGGCAAGTTTCTGCATGCGAACAATTAGCCATCGTGGCGCCTTACCATAATGAAGCGGAAGCCTAGCAAAGCCTGTTCTACGCACAACAGCACCTTTCCACAATAATTGTAACTATAAACAGTTTAAACCATTTAGCCTTTCAATTTACCAACATCTTAAGCAAATGACCTTCACGGTCGATTTCTCCACGGCGAATCCGCGTTGTAGAGATTGGAAAACAATTCTCGGCAGGCACCATTTCCACAATTATGATCTTGAGAGGTTTCAAACCTTTTTTCTCTCGCTGTTTGTTAATCTCTTGAGCCATGTACTCAGTCTCTCGGCTCACAACCAACGCGTTTAAACATCCATGAGATAACGTAATTCCATACGGATCATCTAGAGTAATAATTTCAGCACGTTCAAGGAAACCATTTTGCCTCAAAAACTCTTTCAACTCTGCAAGCCTCTTCTCATAACATTCAATAAAATGGTTTTTTTGTCTTCTCAACTTCTCCGCAAACTTATCCGAACTTAATCCGACAAGAACCTTTTCGCCAACCTCAAAGGCTTTCATAAGCAGGATCCTATGCCCTTTGTGGAACTCGTCGAATGTTCCACCAACAGCCACTGCTTTGAACTTTTTATTCATTAGCCCTCACATTTAACGCAGATTAAATATCTATAAGACTATTTTGGTCTGATTTTTTCATTTACTACATCCAAAATCTTCTTTGCAACTTCTCGTTTGGACGCCAAAGGAACATGAGTGACTTTTTTCTCTTTATCTATAATTAAAACCTCGTTTGTTTCGGTTCCAAATCCCGCCCCTTTCTTGCCTATGTCATTGACAACAACTAAGTCAGCCTGTGCTTCCAACAGTCTTTTGTATGCACTTTCAATCAATTTCTTTTTCGGCAACTTGTATTCAGCGCGAAATGCCACAAGAAATGTATTAGGACTAACTTTTTTCACCTGATCGATAATTTTCTTGGTCGGCTTAAGTTTTACGTTAAGCGAACTTGTCTTGTGTGTTGAAATCTTGTATGGGTAGGGTTTTTTAGGTGTCCAATCTGCTGCTGCAGCTACGGCTATCAGTACATTGTGTTTTTTTGATTTTAATTCGGTGTAGACTGCTTCACGCATTTGCTCCGTTGTCTCAACATAAATTGTACTGGCTTCTGATGGAGGAGCAACTGATCCTGATCCATAAACAACTGTCACGTCCGCACCACGTTTTACAGCCTCTTCAGCTATTGCAATGCCCATTTTTCCAGAACTTCTGTTCGTAATAACCCTGATAGGATCTATGTGTTCCATCGTTGGGCCTGCAGTAACCAGCAGGTGAAATCCAGAGAAATCTTGTCCAACTGAAAGTTTACGGATGACTGCGTCAACAATTTCGCTTGTTTCAGCAATTTTGGCTTTTCCTTCTTCAATTCGGGGACCAACAAACTCAACGCCTAGAGTTTCTAGCTTCTTAATATTCTCGGTCAATATTGGGTGGTTATACATTGACCCATGCATTGCCGGAACAATAACTATAGGAATTTGGGAGCCGAAAGCTGTTGAAACCACAGATGTCACTGTTGTATCATCTATTCCACACGAAATCTTGCTTATAGTGTTCGCCGTGGCAGGAGCAACAAGAACCAAGTCAGCCCTTCCTGGATGTTCTCCAGCCAATGCTACATGTTCAATCTTCCCCGTTAACTCAGTTATGGCAGAGTTTCCAGTCGCCCATTCCATAAGATCCGGATGAATGATTTTTTGGGCCATCGAAGACATTACAACGAAAACTTCCGCGCCATGTCGCATCAATGTTCTAGCAATTTCTGGACTTTGAATCGCTGCAACACTGCCTGTCACACATAGAACTATATGGCTGCCTTTCAATTCTTTGCCTTTAGTTCCAACTATATCCTTGGATGGATGAGTCGTCAACAATATCCCTCCGTTTTTAACCTCCAGATCTATTGATAATATCATTTAAATCTTGTAGGAATTTCTCGGTGAGCAGTCCTCTAAGAGCAGTTTTTTGCGCTACACCCTTTGTTTGCAATTTCACGACTCCTTCCAATTAATGGTACGTATGTTCCTCATCTGGATATGTGCTTGCGGAGACTTCTTCAACGAATTTGGCTACAGCATCTTTTATTGTTTTGTTAAGATTAGTGTACGTCTTTACATATTTTGGTTTGAAAGTTTCGTCGAGACCTAGCATGTCATTTATCACTAAAACCTGTCCATCACAGTATTTTCCGGCACCTATGCCAATTGTTGGAGTCTTTACACTTTCCGTTATTCTCTTCGCCAAGCTTTCGGGCATACATTCAAGCACTATGGAAAACACTCCATGCATTTCTAAATCTAAAGCGTCTCTAAAAATTTCTTCGGCTTCTTCAGGTTTTTTGCCCTTCACACGGTAAATTTCGGCCATTTGAGGAAGCATCCCTACATGCCCCATCACTGGGATTTCCGCGTTTATCAATGTTTTTACAACATCTGGTCTATTTCCTTCGATTTTGACTCCGTGAGCCCCTGCCTCCAGAAACTTTTTCGCGTTTAGTAAGCCGTTTTCTGTTGTATTGTAGCTGTTTATCGGCATATCTCCTACGATCGGCGTTTTTCTAGCTCCTCTTGCCACAGCTTTTACGTGATAGAGCATGTCCGCCATTGTGACGCTTTTAGTGTTGCCATAACCCTGCACAACCATTCCTAAACTGTCGCCGACGAGAATCAAATCAATAGTCATTTCATCGAGTATTCTTGCCATTTGAAAATCGTACGCCGTTAGTATTATGATTTTTGCTTTACCTTTCTTTTGTCTGATATTCTTTTGAAAGTCCATTTTTTTCCTCCAAGAATTTTATGAAGTAGACGAGCGTCTCGTTCATAGGTGTTGAAATGTTATGTTTTTGACCTAACTCAACTATTTTACCATTAAGAAAATCAATTTCAGTTCTCTTATTTTTCATGATGTCTTGACACATGGAAGAAAAATTCTCGTAGTTGAAGAGTTCTTTGTCAATTTTCTCCTCCAGATTTTGCGGTAAGGCTATTCCCTCAGCTTTTCCAACTAAGATGCATTCCTTAGCTATTTGATGTCTAACCGGTTTAAGTGAATCAGCGGCAATTTCTCGATTTCTTGTACGGAAAATTGCTGTTAATGGATTTACAACGCAGTTAACAACAAGCTTGCTCCAAACTTCCTTGTGAATGTCTTTGGAAAGAGTTGTCTTCAATTTGCACTGGTTGAACACATCGGCGATTTTTTCCGCGATGGAGTCTTGCTCAATTATTGTTTCACCATTCCAAAATCTTATTTCGCCAGGCTTGAAGAACTCTGCAGCCATGTTTGTTATTCCTCTTAGAATTTTGACTCGGTCACCTGCTGCACGCTTGATGATTTCTTCGTTTCCAAGACCATTCTGTAAAATCAGAATAACCGTATCTTTCTGAAAAAGTTTCCCTATTTTTCCAATAGCTTCTGCTGAGTCATACGCTTTTGTTGTAAGAACAATTAGTGTTTTTTCAGGTACTGTACGAATTTCTGTGTCAGTCTTTAGGTGGAAAGATTCGTTTACGCTTCCATGAACTGTTAAGCCATTTGATTTCACAGCGTCAATGTGGGCTTTGTCTCCGATTAGTGTCACCTCATTTCCTTTTGACAACAGGGCTCCGTAGGCGCTTCCTATGGCTCCTGCGCCTAGAACAAAAATCTTGTCGAAGCTCATATTGCAGATTCACCAAAAGACAGGGTTTCACCTTTTTCTGCAAGCTCCGAAAGACTCTCCTTAATCAGAGCTATGATTTCAGTTAGATTCTTCCTATTGTCAAAGTTTAGTAGAACCTCCTTGAGCTCTGATTTTCCTTGGCATTTCAGTTTTTCTACGGTTTCTACGAGTCTCGGCATTGCTCTTACAACATTGTCGACTATGGTTATGGTTGCGTTTTGCGCTGTGCGTGACAGCGGGTTCAGGTCTATTGCTACAACTTTCTTTCCCATCTTGACTAAGGCTTCTGTGCGATCTCCATCCTCAAGGGGCACCAAAACCACGTCAGCTACGAGTATTCCGTTTGGGTCTACGCGTCTTCTTTCGCTGCTTAACTCTGGGATCTTCGCAAGGGCATTTTCGCCCACACCGAGAACTTCATGAGCGCCAGCTTTTTTCAATCGCTTTTTGATAACTAGCTCCCTTTCAAGCGACCTATAGAATAAGTTGACTTCGATCTTTGCGTTTGTAACATGGGCCAGTTTTACGATTTCTTCAGCTACTAGCGCTGCAGTATTTCCGTTGACGGAGATCACGGGTTTCTTAGCGGTTAGAAGCATCACTGCTGCTGCGTTTATAGCTTTTAAGGCTGATTTGGTTGTTTTTTCACCTAATAAATAGTCGAAGGTTTCTCCTCGACCGTGGGCCATTAGGCCTGCCACTGCAACCATTCCTTCGCTGTAATAGGCAATCAATTTTTCTCGTATTCGTAATGATTCTGCTCTTGGATGATCTGGGGGAATCTTTATGTCCGTCATTGAAGCAATCGCGCTCCTACATGATCGATTTCGCTGACTAGGATTTTTTCTGCATCGAATTTACGGAAAATTTCCAATAGTTTTTCGGTATGTTTCCGTTCAATTAACGTGAATACTGATTCGCCGAACATAGGCATACTGCAAATGAAGTTGGTTTCATCTGCTGCTTTCAGGACGCTTCTAACTTTGCTAGTTATTAAACCCACATGCTCAGCAAATTGGCGAGAAAACTTCATGAAGTTGATGAAGTCTGGCTCTTCAACAAGTCTATCAACGAGTTTCCCCCCAAGCTCGTTAATGCGTCTGCAAGCCTCTTCATCTGTTAAGAATTTTCTTGTTGGCAACGGTGCAAAAAAGAGACAAGCAACTACTACATCTCTCGGCATTGCTACACGTTGTATTTCTCCGATTCCTGGCGCTCCGGCCTTAACTCTGATTTCTAGGCCCCCGAATGTTTCAGCGATTACTGTTCCAAGTCCAGTTCTACATTCGACTTCAACTTTGTGTGCTAGTTGAGCAGCTTCGATTTTGGACATGCCTAAATCAAATGCCTCGTTTAATGCTAGTGTTAGACTTAGTGCTGCGGCTCCGCTGGTGCCGAAACCCGCCCCAATTGGAACCTTAGTGTAGTGTTCGACAGTTATTACCAGTTTTTCTGTTTCTTTAAGTAGGCGGCGAAAGGTGTTAACGACGTGGTGAGAAACCCTTGCAGAATTTGAAACAGAACCATTAATTTTTACTTGTAAGGAGTTTTTTGACGATTTCGTAACCATTGTTGTGGTTTCAACTCCTTCGGTCAATGAAACGCCAGCTCCTCTCGAACCCACATGCGAGGCGTCTGCTGATTGGTCGAATATTTCGAAAAAGCCAGTAATATGACATGGTGCGAATGCTTTGACTTTTTTCATATCTGACGCCTAGCAATGCGGAAAGTCGAGGAAAGCCTTCAGATAAGAATTCTGTATAGCTTCTTTAAACAAGTCTAAACTTTCCAAAAGCTCCTTGAGTTCATATAATTCTTCATTGCGGATCAGAAGACAGCCTAAATTGTTGCACGAGTGTACAGTTATGTGTAGCTCTGTTCTACGCACAAACCATCATATTTAAAGAAAGAGTGATTCTGGTGCACGGAGAGAAAAAAATGAAACTCCTGAAGAATAAAAAAGCATTGAGCACAGTGGTAACTACTCTGATCATTCTAGTGGTTTCGGTACTTCTGGCAACTGTTGTAACCTTCTACGCCATAAACGTTACAACCACAAGAGTTCAAGAGGAATCACTATTCTTGACAAAGCCACACGTATGGTATAGCACTTCTAACACAACGGCAACTGGAGAAGCCGGTCTCATCATAATTAACACTGGTGGGCGGGACGTTGTCATAGACAAGATTACAGTGAGAGGACAGGACAGTGAGTGGACGGACGTTTATTACAACATAACAAGCGGCAGCATCTCAGCAGATCTTGCATTCAACTCAAGTCTAGCTGATGGTGGCTCCATCGACATAGGCGGCACTGTCTACACATTTACACAGGGCACGGCCAACACAGACATAACATTGAGGTCAGGCTATACCATGATACTCTACGTCGACGATCCGGACAGCATAGCGCTAAATGATATTGGAACCAGTTGCGGTATAACAGTGTTTACTGCAAATGCACAGTACTATAGAGAAGCAAACGTACAAGCCACTGACTAAAATTCTCAATCTTTTCCTTTTTTCTTTTCCCTGTTTTTTTGGCGCAGTAGCTATTATTAGACTTATTAAACTTTGAAGAGATGTGAAGGGGGCATCAGATTTTTGGCTACTGATTCTGTATACTTATGTGTAGTTTTGTTCTACGCACACCATCTTATCTTATTCTGAGTTTGAGAAAGTTTGATTAGATATGCAAGAGAGGAGACTGTTAAAAATATTGTATACTTGGGAATCGAAAAAACAGCTAGGAAAATTATTGAAATCAAGAAAAGCTTTGAGTATACCTATAACCTACCTGATACTCTTTGTTTCGCTTATTGCCGTAATCTCCGTGACATACAGCTTTGCGGTGATTAGGATAAGCGTTAGGGGCGCTTTGCTCAAGACTTCGGTTGCAAAGCAAAACATGCAGGTTTTGGATGACGCAGTGCGTTCTGTTGCATGGAGTTTTGGCGCTTCTAAAGTTGTCTACATGGATGACTGCGGCGGCACTTTCCAAACGCGACCTGCAGCAAAAACTCTTGTCATCAACTTTACTGATGAACAATCTTTCTACGACGTAGTGTTCAACAGTTCTGTTGGCAAAGCTTTCTATGAGCTTGAACCTTCAGAATCTAACGACGACGGTTTGTTTATCAGAGGCGATGACAGGGCAATAATCAACCAAAGCGCTTTCACCATGACACAGCTGCATTTTTCAGGAGGCAGTGATGCTAAGGAACTGGTATTATGTTACCGACCCTCTGCGACAGCGACATCGATCGGCACAAGTGATAGAAAACCATTAAACCTTATCCGCGTATACATCATTAACCTCAATTCTTCTCAGAGTCTGATGCTGAAGGAAAAGTTTCACCTGAAAGTAGCATCTATGAACGTCACGACAACCACAAGTCAATATGAGTTCAACCAACCTATCTTCTCTCTTGCATTAAAATCGACGCTTGATGGATCTCAAAACATCGTCTGGCTTCCAATTTCAAGTATCGCAGAAGGCGCCATCGTGAATGTGGAGATAGTCGTCTGCAGTGCTAAGATCCAAAGAGTTGAGGTGTAACGTATGCCATCTATAACGCTAAGCTATCTGTACACTTTCATCGCTTTACTAGCTGTCAGCACTATTCTCGTATTCTCTTTCATGGCTTATGCAAACACTCTACGATTTTTTTCAGAAACAGAGCAACTCAAAAATCTGATGGATCGCGTGGCAATGAAGAGCACACAACTGCTGACACTTACACTATCCACCAACGCCACGGCCGAGGTCTCTCTTCAAATGCCTGCAACTATAGGAAACAAACAGTATTGGCTTAAGCTTAGCAACGATTCCGCAAAGGCATGGCTGGAAGGGGGTCTTGGAAATATGCCAATTGAGGAAACAGAATTGCGCGTTTATCTCCCTAAAGAGGCGTCTGCAACAGGACATTATGTTGGAGGTTATGGTACAGCTTGTTTGAGATGCTACATCAGTTCGGGAGTTCCCAGAATCCAGCTTGCAAGCTTAACCGATGGTGACTAAGATGAAATTCAGTCTGAAGCCAAGCAAAAATAAATCTCAAAACGGAGCCTTCCAAGAAGCGATGAAGGAGGAAGGTGAACTAGTCGAGTTTCTAGATGTCAAAAGATGGAGTGTTCCAGAAGGTTACGGGGAAGTTGAATATTATCCACTTAAACCACCTTTCTCTTATGCTGCGGTCATTCAAGACGAAGAAACTTTAGAATATTTGTATGTCCTTGACGAACTTCCTTTAGCTAGAGAAGAACGCGACGGCTATTTCAGATTAAGGAACATTTTGGAATATGAACTTCAGGCTCCAGAGGGCGAAGAGACTCTCTCTGAATCCTTCAGAAGACAAATGCCCCTGATACTTTCTAATCATCAGAAAATGTTTGTCGGAATTTCTCCGGTTGGAATGCGCAAAATCCTGTACTACCTAGAAAGAGACATTGTTGGATATGGGAAAGTAGACCCTTTAATGTACGACGCCTACGTTGAAGATATCGGATGCGGTGGAGTAAATAAGCCAATCTTTCTGTGGCATAGGAAATATGAGAACATAAAAACCAACATACTTTTCCGAGATGAGCAGGAACTCGATGACTTCATAATGCGCATCGTCCACAAAGCTGGAAAACATGTGAGCATAGCCTTTCCAATAGTTGACGTCACATTGCCTGAAAAGCATCGTCTAGCTGTCTCTTTTGGAACAGAAATAACTCCTTCAGGGACATCCTTCACTATAAGAAAGTTCCGTAAAGACCCATTTACCATAGTTGATCTAATTGAAAACGAAACCATAAATGAGGGCATAGCTGCGTACTTATGGCTTTTGATGGAAAACAAGATGTCAGTTATGATCATGGGAGCCACAGGCGCAGGAAAGACAACAGCTCTCAACGCGATCGCATGCTTGGTACGGCCAAACTACAAGATAATTTCAGTCGAGGAAGTTGCCGAAATAAACCTGCCACATGAAAACTGGACATCCACAATTGCCCGTTCAGGCTTTGGAGTAGAAAGCGAAGGAGAGATCACCCTATATGATTTGATCAAATCGGCTGTAAGACACCGCCCCGACCTCATAATTGTGGGCGAAGTCCGAGGTGAAGAAGCCTATGTGCTGTTTCAGGCGCTCGCAACGGGACACGGTGGTTTATGCACCTTGCACGCCGAGGATGTTGACACGTCGATTAAAAGGCTTACTCAGCCGCCCATGAACATTCCGAGTTCCATAATTCCGCTGATGAACTGTGTAATAAACGTGAAACATGTGAGAACACCAGTTTTCTTAGAATCAGGGAAACGTTTTTCGAGCAGAAAATTTACGAGCATTTCGGAGATAAGAGATGCAAACACGTTCCAAGAAGTTTTCAGTTGGAATCCTTCAACTGACACGTTTCAAGAAAACCTTTCCGAAAGTTACTTGCTGCGAAAGATGGCCACTAGCCTAGACATTTCCATTGAGAAACTAGTAGATGAATTGGAATATCGCAAGCGAGTGCTCATTCACATGGTTGAGCACAACATTCGTGACTACAGAAATGTGAACAAAGTTCTAAGCAAATATTACAACAATCCTCAGCTTTTCCAAAAAGAATTTCTGGAAAAACCCAAATGGTGAAAATATTGCAGACCATTCTTAAAAAACCGAAAATATTTGGCTGGCTGCTAGACCTTCTTCGCGCAGAGGGCGCCAGCGAAGTTAATCGCGAATTGCCATTTGCTGCGCTTCTTTTTACGTTGCTAGCTGCCAGCGGAGTGACAATCTATGAAAGCTGGAAAAAATTATGCAACATAGACTTACTGCCAACATTCAAGAAAGAGGCAAAAGAAATTGTCAGACAAGTGGAGGTCTTAGGTTATGACCCTCTAACAGTTATGTACAAGCGGGCTGAGAAAACAAAGTCGAGGAACTACCGCGAGTTTCTGTTGGGATATGTTTCCTCAGTCAGAAGTGGCGGAAACGTCGTAAATTATCTTAAAAGCAAATTGCGCTCGATATTTGAGGTTCAAAGCGCCGCTTCAATTCGTTCTATTGAAAGACTTAGCACGCTTGTGGAAGCCTACGCAGTAATGTTAATCGTGACTCTCTGTTCATACATACTCTTCATAATATTCGCAACAACATCCGTCTTCGAACCGATGAATGCAGGTGGAACCCCAAGCTTATCTCCGACCACTGTGTGCATTCTCATATTTTTCGTGACTCCTCTAATTTCGATATTTTTCATGGCTATTGCGCATGTGGAGAGAAAAAGCAACCTTATACGGGTTAAGCAACCTTATTACGCTGCCGTATTGCCCTCAGCAGCTGTCTCATGCTTCATAGCAGTACTATATTTTGTGCCGCAACTTCAATACTTGACAAGTCCAGAAGTATTCCCACTCGTTGTTACTGCCTGCCTCCTTGCGGTTTCAATTCCTCCAGCAACAGTCTACATGAAAATAGCGAAGGTCAACAGCGACGCTGAAAACTCCATGCCAAGTTTTCTTAGAGACGTAACGGAAGCCAGGAAAATTGGGCTTTCGCCAGAAAAAAGCATAATCCACGCTACGAAGCGAACGGGTTATGGAAGGTTTTCCGAAACACTGTATCTCATCCGCAGTCAAATGGAATGGGGAGTCTCCCTCAAGAAAGTATTCACAAACATCAAACAAAAAGTCCAAACGTGGCCCGTGCTTGTCAACTTTCTGATACTCGTTGAAACAATCAAAATTGGTGGTGGCTCAGCCGCCGCTCTAGAGACATTGACAGATTACAGCGAAAAGCAAAAAGATGTCGATGCAAATAAGAAATCGCTCCTGAGACCTTACGTGATTTTGGCTTTCATATGGAGTATTCTCATAGCCTTGACAACGACAATGGTCGCAATGACAATTTACGCTTTGACGCAAATATCGCTTCCTGGATCAGCCGCCATGCCCTTTTCAGTAATGCAAATTCAGATAAACCTCTTTTCCACAGGCATAATCTTGCAGTGTTGGCTTTCCGGTTTCTTTGTAGGTAAAGTAAATGAAGGCACATTTGCTGCTGGCTTCAAGTATTCAGCAATGCTCGTCATAACAGCGTACGTATCGCTCATGCTTTCGCAGAACTTTCTAGGTGGCATGTATGGCGCTGTTTCTCACTAAAATGTAGAAAAAAGGAGGTCCGCCAGAATGCCTGCAATCTCCATTGACACGTTCTTTGCATGTTCGCTAATGGTTTTGCTGGTGCTTTCAGCAATGGCTGGCGCCTCAAAACTACTGTATCCACACATAACCAACACAATCGGCGAGAACATGGGCGAAAGATATAGAGAAACTTCCAAATACATCCTTCTAAATGATGGAACACCTTCAAATTGGGGACAAAACAATCAGACAATCCCAGAAATATTCGGGCTGGCCAAGAAGAACTCGAATAACCCATATGAGTTGGATATAGACAAGGTTTCAAGGCTGAACAGTGAAAACGTTTATGCTTTTAGCTATGCCCAAATGTTTACAGCACTGAAGTTTTCTGACGTGTCCCTTAGGATAAAGATGGAAACTTTTTTTGACGTTGCCATAAATCTGACCGCGGTTTTTGAAGCATCAAATGAAACAACCTATCAATTTGAAATCTTGTCTCGAAAATACGGAGTATCTGTTCAAACAGAGCTAAGATGTTATGTGATTGCGGAAAGCTACTTTGAATCTTATTATGTCTTTGCTTCGAATGGCAGGAGTAACCTAAACATAACAATTCCGAATGACGTTGACGGACCTGCCTTGTTAGCCGTTCTTGCAAGATCCACAGATGACACTCAAATCGTGTCTTTCGAATCATACAGTTTAGCACATAACTCTACAGAACCCCAACCTGGTGGCGCTTTTCTGAGGCTCAGCCCCCTAAACTATTCTTTAACTGCGTCTTTCGTTTACCCAGAGACGATGTTGTCAAATGCTTACGCTTTGACTTTTGATTACAGTTTAACATTGACGCAAACTTCAATCAGCAACGACTCCGCCACATACGATGTTGCAAATTTCCTAGACTTCAGCCCAACATTACTCATCGTGACTGGCTGGAATTCCACAAACTTCTTCACTGAATGGACAGCATACCCTCAGATACCTCTTGAGACAGGCGCAGACTTTGCAGATTCGATGACACTCTCAGATGTCTATGCCTATTCATACATTGTCACGATAAACTCTGTCCTTTACAAGTGCACAATATGGCTTGGAGGTCCAAGAAATTGAAGCGTCAAAATGAGGGACAAATCAGGATAATCGAAGCCTTTCTAGCTGTTCTAATCATTTTTTCAGCTTTCGCTGTGTCTGCGAATCTCGCGGCGACTCAAACCATGGCGAAAAATGATGATTTGACCTCCGTGGGGTTGCAGGCGCTTTTGAAATTGGATTCTGATGGAAGCTTAGGAAAGCACATAGATGGCGGAAACTGGAGTGCTCTCAGAGATTCTCTCAGCCTTGTTTTGCCGGTCGGTGTGGCCTTTAATCTGACAGTCTATGATGAGCAAATGCAACGAGTCAACAACGCAGTCGTCTCGAATGGTGCTTTTGGCAGTCAAGACGTCGCTTTCGTGGAGTATGTTTGCGCAAGTAGCGGATCTGTTTTCCGTTGCTACGAGGTTCATTTGTGTTTGGCGGTGGCCAAATGATGTGGCACAAGAGAAAACTCAGAGCAAACAGTTCAGGGCAGCTTCTTATAGTGGCTGCCTTAGCCATAGCCATACTGATTTCTTCAACCACGATTTACGTTTATGAAGTTAGTAAGGAAATAAACAGTGCAAATTCTTGGCCGATGACTGATTATGTCTTAGCCTTAAAGCAAAGCACAAGAAACACTGTGGTGAGTTCTCTTGTCAATGCTTCAAATGGAGGAGAAGAAACAGTGTTAACAGCAAATCTGAACGAGCTTTCTGAAGTTCTAAGGAGCTTGGATCAATTTGGGATTTGTCAGCTGGATTTTTATGTTTCAAATGATTCGGCGTATGATATGGGTGTGCGGCTTTCGTGGAACACGAGTGACTCTGGAGTTTCGAGCGCTTATGCAAATTTCACTTTGAACGTTTACGGTATAGCAGCAAATTTGGCGGTAGAATATACCATCAATGTAACGACATTGATTGCAGTCAATGGCTACTATACTAGGCTTGCAGGCGATGAAAAACTGGTTAATCTAACATGCAATGTTTTTAATGAGGGAAAGCCGGCGCTAGCCAAGAACATAAGTCTGTTTTACGAAACGCTTGGAAGCTGGATACCTGTCAATTCGTCTAACAATCTTTCCGTGATTGATTGTGGTAATGGCACGTACACCGCGTCTTTTACCGTTGACATCGCGTTGGATACTGTGACAGTTTCGGCACACATTTTTGACCTACGCGATGTTTTTGTTCAAGCAAAGACCACTTGCTACGAAGCCTAGTTTATGCAAATAGGTTTCGAGTCACTTAAATACAAAATGCGTCATTTCTAAGTAAACGGAAAATGGGGCTTCTGAATGACTGAAAAGCCTGACTATCGTCATCTCTTCGTTCTGCTGAAACTTGCAGAGATGGGCGCCCATAGAAGGACGGCAAGAATCTCGACAGAATATTTGGCTGGAAAACTAGGCACGTCGCAGCAGACAGCTTCGCGCTATTTAATAGAGCTCGATAACAAAGGATGGATTAAGCGAACTGTAACGCCTGAAGGCTGCCTCATTAAGATTACGGAGGCAGGCGTTAAAGAACTTCAAAAGCTCCATTCAAACCTGCGTTTTTTAATGGAATCCGCCTATCCGCCTTCAATAACTTTAGAAGGCACAGTTTTTACCGGATTGGGCGAAGGAGCCTACTACATATCAAAAGAGAAATACCAGAAGCAATTCATTGAGAAGCTGGGCTTTGATCCTTATCCTGGCACGCTTAATCTTAGGCTTACGACTGATTATGATGTTAAGGCTCGTTCAGAACTTGAGGCTTACCCGGCCATTGAGGTGGAAGGATTTAGAGATGAGGACCGCACTTTTGGACACGTGAAATGTTATCCTGCAACAATCGAGAACAAGGTGAAAGGAGCCTTGATCTTGGCCTTGAGAACGCATTATGATGTTTCGGTTTTGGAGATCATTGCGCCTGTTTTTCTTAGAAAGCATCTTAAATTGAGGGATGGACATAAGGTTAAGGTAGAAGTTTTAACGTTGCCGTAAATTCCGAAGTGCTCCTTTTAGGTTCTAGTTGAATAAGTGTAGACAAATTCATGTGTTGCTTTTGGTTTGCGTTTCGTTGCCAACATGTACCCAAACAATAATCCAATAACCAAACCGCCCAAATGCGCTAGATAATTAACATTTAGCCCCGAACTAATCATCAATAAAAAGAAGGAATACAATAATGCCCCTATTATCGACTGGCCGATTGTACGTCTGACATAAATCGTGACGGCACCAAACAGTCCGAAAAGAGCGCCCGAAGCACCCGCTGAAGGTCGTGCTAACGGTCCGAAAAGCAGAGACAGCAGGTTGCCAGCTAACCCGCTAAAGAGATATATGGAAAGATATTCTTGAAGGTTAAATATTTCTTCCGCCCTAAGCCCAAAAATGAGCAGAAAAAACATGTTACCCAGCAAATGAACAATGTTCACGTGCACAAACATGGCTGTAAAAAGTTGCCAAAACCAGCCTTTTAGAACAAGATCATTCACTTGACCAAGCTGCTCGATAACGTGATAATTTATTTCTATGAAATCACCGCTGAGCATCGATGTGTAAGCGTAAACAGCTATGTTTAGTATGATTATAATGTATGTTGGAAAAAATTTCTTGGAGTCTTTAAGAAACATCAAGCTCATCGTTCGAAGTCCTCAATGATTTTCTTTTTGATTTTTGACGAACTGTCCAGTTCGTCCTCTTCAAACTTGCTGATTCTAACAATTTTTATCTTTAATCCTTGCTTTTCTACGTAGTCTCTTACGTTTTTTTCCATGCCGTCTTGATCGTATCCGAAAGCAATTACATCTGGTTTTATTTTTTCGATGACCTTTCCAAGATCAAATTTTTCGTAGCCAAGAACTGCTTCGTCAACGACTTTCAAGGATTCAACAAGGGTTCGCCGCTGATTTTCGAACATAACTGGTTTCTCTCCTTTCCTTTTCTCCATGGTGCTGTCTCTGGCTACAATAACTACGAGCTCTGCATCTTTCCCGCCAGACTTTTTTGCTTCTTCTAGAAACTTGACATGTCCAAGATGCAATAGGTCAAATACACCGGAAGCCAAAACTATTGTTCGTTTGCTCATTTCTTTTTTGCTGGCCATTCAAATTTCACTACTCCTAGCAGTTTTAATGCATCTAGCAACCCTTCACAATAGGCGACGGAAGCTAGACTTACTTCATTCTTCTTTTTATCCCTATAGTACTTAGCGTCCTCTAGATAGGCTTTGGCAACTTCCACAATCCTTCCAGCGGCGTCAGCACCAACCTGCGTGTGAGCATCAGCGATTTGCACTTCGCTAAGAACGTGTTCTGCAGAAGCTATGTACTTTGAAACAAGCTTTTCCAAACTCATTTTGCCATCTCCATTACTTTCTTAGGAGCGCCAGCCAGTACTATGAGGGCTTCTGCTTCCATGAAATGAAGTTTTCCGGGAAAAATAACGCTGTAGGGTGGGGCCCCAAAATCGTAGTTTAGCAAGTTTTCCAGAAAATCAGCCTTGACAATTGGGTTCTTGCTTCCGGCCCTGGCTATTCCTACTCCAAGCGTTTTCATTGTGATTATGCGCTTTTTATTTTTCTCTTCGATTTTCAAGAGAGATTCCAGGCTTTCTTTGATGCTCAGACAACGTTTTTTCTCAACTTGGATATCTAGCAGACAAAGTGTGTGTAGTTCCAGTTTCCTGTTTTGGGTTATGACTTCATATGGGGTTTCGGAGAAGTTTTCCGGGAATGGAACGGTTACACTTTTTCCGAATTTGTAATTGTGTAGGCCCGATAAGCCCTCGACAGCAGAAATTATGGAAGCACCGTGAATTATGTGTGTTTTTATCCTCTTCTTTTCAGCCTCCAATCGCAAGGCAATGTGGGTTGTTGCTATGAGCGGGTCGCCTGGGACAAGCAGCACAGCCTTGCCTGTTTCTGCTGCTCTCAAAATCTTTTGTCCGCCTTCTTCCTCGAGCTCCTTCCTAGAGACGGAAGTTAGTGTTTTTCCAGAAATTTTTTGAAAGTTCTCTGTTGAAAAATTTGGTAGCAGATTGGTGTAAAGCTCTATGAAGACAGTGTCTGCGGTCTTGATTTCTTCTAGACCTCGTAGACTTATTCCCATTTCGTCGTGTAACCCGAGACCAATGAATACAATCTCAGTCATGGTTTCTTCCTTCTAGTCAAATTGGAATTAAAGCTTAAAGCTGTTAACTCTAACTAATGCTGACAAAGCTAAATTTATTAAAGCGTGACTGAATGCATATTTACAAAAGCCTATCGGGGGCCCGTAGCTCAGTAAGGTTAGAGCGGCGGACTGACCGCTGCACGGGGTCGGGTTGAGGCTCTTAACCCGTAGGTCCCGGGTTCAATTCCCGGCGGGCCCGCCACCTTTGAGATCTCCAACAAGAATAGAGAAAAGAGTGACATCGCAATGGTTGATTGGATCAAGCTTCTGGAGAAAAGTCCGCTTGATTGGCTCCTAGATGAGGCCAACCCTTCTGTGCGCTGTTTTACACTGCGCGATGTTCTTGGTATGGAGGAATATGATTCTCAAGTGAAGGATGCGAAGCGAGAAATTCCCAAATCTACAGTTGTCCAGAAAATACTGCAGAAGCAAAATCGTGAAGGTTATTGGCAGGAGCCATCGGAGCCATACCATCCCAAATACAAGTCTTCTTATTGGCAGATAATGACGCTCAGCCAGCTGGGCATCGACAAAACCGACAAGAGAGTTGGTAAAGCCTGCGAATACATTTTTCAGTTTCAGCTAAAAGAAGGCGGCTTCTCCTCACACACCCAACTAACAGCATCAAAAGAATACGATTGGCTTCTGAAAAAAGGAAAAAAACTTTCACCTCGCGATGAGTTTGTGCAATCCATTATGTTTGAGCATCAATACTCGTGTCTTACAGGCAACATGGTAGCTGCGCTGATCAGAATGGGCTACGCAAACGACCAGAGAGTAGCTAAGGCTCTAGAATGGCTCTTAGAGATTCAGAACAGCGACGGCGGATGGCTCTGCCCCTACTGGAGAGCTCATGTTAGGGATAAGCATGGCTGCTTTCACGGAACAATCTGCCCGCTGGAAGCTTTCTCCGAAGTCCCAAACAAGAATCTAACAAAAAAAATGAAACAAACAATAGAACGAGGAGCAGAATTTCTACTCATGCACCGCTTGTTCAAGGCCGACCACCATAACTACAAAGTGATCAACAAGTCTTGGTTGCAGCTAAGTTTTCCATGGTTCTACGGATACAACATCCTAAGAGGATTAGATGTTCTGACCAAACTTGGATACATAAAAGATGAACGCTTGAACGACGCAGTCGAAATTCTTTTCCAGAAGCGGCAGAAGGATGGAACATGGATCTTGGAAAACGCCCCTATTGGAAGAATGCAAACTAACATAGAAGCGAAAGGAAAACCCAGCAAGTGGATCACCCTCATCGCCATGCGAGTGCTTAAGCGCCTATACTCGACAGATTCGAACGCACACAACTAGAGTGCCAGATTATTTCTCAAACATATATCATTGATATAGTATGTGGAACTCTGGTCTTTTCGGAGCGAACCATTAACTAGCAAAAACGAACAAAAAGGCGATAATGCTGAGGCTTCCTTACCTTCAGAGCGCTACACGATTTTCCACGCACTGTTCCAAGACTTAAAAGAGAAAGATGAAAAACGCAAGCTAAGATGAATCGTTACTTCCCTTCCGATGATTTCGCCGCATTTACCGTTCTTTCCAGAAGTATTAGGGCAGCCTTTTGAGACGGCCAACCGCCCAAGCCGCAGTCAGGCCCAGTAAAGGCCATTCTGTCTCCGTATTTTTCTCTAGCAATCTCAAGCCGTTTTTGAATGGTTTCTTCGCTTTCCACCAACTGCTCCTCTTGTGGTTTTGTTATGCCTCTTTCATAAAATTCAGCCATAATTGAGTTTATGTCGGTTCTTGATATGCCAACTCTTATTTGCTTGTCCGCTTTTTCTAGCATACTTTTTGACACGCCTTCTATGTTTTTTGGAGATGCTGCGTATTCAAATGAGAATACATCGAGATTTCTGACGTTTAGTAAGTCTGACGCTCTTGATGGAGAATGAAGGTGAATCTGCTTTACAACACGATCGAAGTCAAAGGTTTTCTCCAAGATTTCTATAAGCGTGTCTCTGCCAGTGGTTATGTCTTGAAATCCAAAGCTGGGCTCGTCTATGGATACAACTTCAGTTTTAATGTATTTGGAATTTAGAATCGAATTTTTTGCAAATCGTCTAACGGTTTCCGCAAACATTAGAAGGATGTCCATGTAAGCTGTAGTTCCGACCTCTTTAAGATACAATTCCATCGGTCCCGTGACACACACACGAAGTGACACTTTTTTTTCAGTTTCTTCATAAAGCTGTTTAGCTTC
>Ga0224501_10000640_pt1 | contig 27225 bp, 25 predicted proteins | sample SF_Oct11_sed_USG_4_FD_169105 | JGI IMG/M metagenome (GOLD analysis project Ga0224501, IMG submission 169105) | Sediment microbial communities from San Francisco Bay, California, United States - SF_Oct11_sed_USGS_8_1 | ecosystem: Environmental > Aquatic > Marine > Sediment | place: USA... | reverse complement strand
TTAATCTCATCGGTAATATGGGGAATAACCTGTACTGTTGAACCCAGAAAATCTCCCCGCCTCTCCTTTTGAATCACATCATTATAGATTCGGCCGGCAGTGACATTGTTGATTTTACCCATCCTGGCATGAGTAAAACGCTCGTAATGGCCAAGGTCCAAATCCGTCTCGGCGCCATCATCGGTCACATAGACTTCACCATGCTGAAGAGGATTCATGGTCCCCGGATCAACATTAATGTAAGGATCGAGTTTGAGCAGGGTAATTTTCAATCCACTGCATTCCAGCAGACTTCCCAAAGAGGCCGCGGCAATTCCTTTGCCAAGAGATGACAGCACTCCGCCTGTGACGAAAATATATCTTACTTTCTTGTCGTTGTATTTTTTAGCCAAGCTCCAACCTCATCACCACAATGAATTTAACAGGGGTTTTGTTTATCCAAAATTCTTTCAACTCTCTCTAAATCTTCAATTTGATCCACCCCTATAGATTTTTTTTCAGTAATATCTATTTGAATAGGATATCCATGCTCAATAATTCGAAGTTGCTCCAACTTTTCCAGTTGTTCAAGTGGAGTGGGATTCAATCGGGTAAATTCCAACAAAAAAGACCGGGTGTAAGCATAAAGCCCTACGTGCTTATACACAAGACTCAAACCCTTTTCTTTGGATTTTAATATGTCTTCGTAGGAACCGCTTTTCCATTCATCCCGATGAAACGGAATGGGTGCCCGGGAGAAATAAAGAGCTCTTCCCTTTTGATCTGCAATTACTTTGACAATATTGGGATTACTAATTTCATCCGGATCATGAACCGGCATCATTAAGGTTGCCGCGCTCAAAGAAGGATTGTTGTCCAGACAACGAATAACCTGATCGATATTTTCGGGGGGAATGAGTGGCTCATCCCCCTGAACATTGACTACAATATCACATTTCAGGCCCAATGCCACCTCCGCAATGCGGTCGGAACCGGTAGCGTGTTCCGGAGAGGTCATTACGGCTTGGCCACCGAATTTGGTCACCGCTTCCAAAATCCTCTCATCATCTGTTGCGACAATAACTTCTGAAATACGGGAAGCCTTTTGAGCCTGTCTCACCACCCACTCAATCATGGGTTTGCCTTTAATAAGCGCCAGGGGTTTACCGGGAAATCGGGTGGAAGCCCATCGGGCTGGAATAACAGCAACCGCCTTGGAGTTAATAGGCATGTCGATTAAGAAAACCGTTCCAGAGGGTTTTCATCAAAATTTTCATATCAAAAAACCACGACCAGTGCTTAATATAATATAAATCATACTCAATTCGTTTTTCCAGACAGGTATTTCCACGCCAGCCGTTGACCTGGGCCCAACCCGTGATCCCCGCTTTCATTTTGAGGCGCAACATATAATGTGGAACTGATTTTTTAAAATCTTCCACAAATACCGGTCGCTCCGGACGCGGACCCACCAGGCTCATATCTCCCAAAAGCACATTGAAAAACTGAGGCAATTCATCCAGACTGGTTTTTCGAAGCAAAATACCCAAACGGGTGCGGCGCTCATCATTTTCTTTGGTCCATACCGGACCTGATTGAGATTCCGCCTCCATTCCCATTGAACGGAATTTATACATTTTAAAAATCTTCTTATCCAAGCCAACCCGTTCCTGAACAAAAAACACCGACCCACGAGATTCTATTTTGATGAGCAACGCTATTACAATCATCAAAGGAGAGAAAAGTAAAAGTGCTGTTAATGAAATTATAATGTCGGTGGTGCGCTTGAACACCAGATTCCAGCCATAAAGAGGAGATTCGGTCAAATTAATAATGGGGAGCCCGTCTAAATTATCTACCCCGCCATTCAGACCCATATATTGCAATACGTCAGGCACAACCTTGATATCCACAGATTCTTCTTCAAGGTTGAACAAAACCCTCTCCAGGTGATCCTGGGATTTCATGGGAAGAGTTATAAACAGTTTATCTACTCCCTGTTTTTTAATATGTTCCGACACATCTTCCAGTAATCCCAAAACAGGATATCCCTCGATCATCCTGCCAATTTTTTTCTTATGATGGGTTAAAAACCCAACAATTTTCAAACCCATTTCTGGATGCAGATCAATTCTCTGGGCCACTTCCCGTCCCAAGGCTCCGGCGCCTGCAATCAAAACATAACGCAGATTTTTCCCCCTGCGCCGCAGCATCATCAATATATTTCTAATGGCTGAGTGAGAACCCACCAGCAAGGACGTGGCCAAAACCCAGAAAATCCCTACCACCATTCGTGAGTAGTTATATTCCGGATAAAAGAAAAGCAGGGCGGATAAAATCAACACCGCTACCGTATTCGCCTTGATAATATTGTAATAATCCACCCAGGGGGATTTACCGCGCAGAGGCTGATACAAACCTACAATTTTAAAATTGACTAGAAATAACACCCAAACAGGTATGAGTAAATTCAGGTATTGCTCAACAGGGGGAATGGTCTGGCTCACGGGAATCCAGCCTGAATGGAAACAGATATAATAGGCCCCAACCCAGGAAGACAGGATAACCAGGCTATCGGAAATGATCAGAGCGGATAAAAACAGCTGACTATATTTTTTCAGCATGAGATTTCTTTAAATATTCCTGAATATACATCTGGATTCGATATTTAAAATGGTCGCGGTCGAATTTCATTGCATGATTCCTGATCACTACGGGATCAAACTTCGATTCAATAATTTTAAAGTTTTCAATCGCACGACACAGTTCATCCGTTTCAGGGCTATAAAAAAACAATCCTGTGGGATTTTTTGTCAGGTATTCGGGGATACCGGTTTGAGGTTTCCAGGAACCGTGGTCAGGAATCACCGTCTCCAGCGCCCCCCCGCGGCCCAGAGCGATAACGGGGCAACCCATGGCCTGGGCTTCCAAGGGGACAATTCCGAAGTCTTCCTCGCCGGGGAATACCAGTGCTCGGCAACGGGCATAATGGGAGCAAACCTCCTCATCAGAAATCCACCCCAAAAATTCAACATTTGAAGAAGCTTTCCTGCGGAGAGAGGCAAATTCCGGCCCCGCCCCTATTATTTTCAGAGGATATCCTAATTTATTGAAGGCTTCAACCGCTAAATCAGTGCGTTTATAAGGAGATAACGCCCCGACCAGCAAAAAATATTCCTCTCGCCGCACGTTCACGGGCTTAAAAAAAGTGGTATCCACCGGAGGCGTAACGACGGTCGATTCCCGATTATATTGCTTTTTAATTCTTTGTTGAATATGTCTGGAAATGGCAATGAATTGATCGACTCCGCGATTAGAACGGATATCCCAGTTTTTCAATAAGGGGCGAAAGAGCCGCATAAAAAAGGCTTGGATCCTCCGTCCTTCGCCTGAAAAATAAATCTCAAATTGATCCCAAAGGTAGCGCATGGGTGTGAAGCAGTAACAGATGTGCCTGGTTCCCCCGCTAACTCGCACTCCCTTGGCAACACAATGGCTACTACTCAAAACCAAATCATAGCCTTTGAGATTGAAGGAACTGATAGCCCATGGCATCAATGGAAGGTAATAACGGTAGTGTTTCCTGATCCCGGGAAGCCTCTGCAAAAAGGAGGTGTGGATACTCATGGAATCAATACGCGGGGAAACTGTACCCGGAATATGCAAGAGGGTATAAAGGTCTGCGTCAGGGAATAATTCGCAAAAAACTTCGAGGCACCGCTCGCCTCCACGCATACCGGTCAACCAATCGTGAACCAGAGCCACTTTCATGTGTGCTCAAACCTGTCAGCTTTAAGCCAGCTTGGAGGGTAAAAGAATAAAATTGGGAGCTATTTAATTTCCATCAACTGTTTTTCAATTTTCTGACGGACTTCGGAGGGTGGGTTACTTTTCAGCGCTACCTCCAAAGCATCCAGCGCTCTACCGGTATCACCTTTTTTCTGATAACAAACTCCAAGCATGTAACGAGCGTCATGGACTTTGTTACCACCCGGATATTGCTTCAGGATCGTTTGAAACTGCTTAATCGCATCATCAAACATGTCAATCTTCATATAATTACTGCCCATCCAGAAATGAATATTATCTTTCAGGTTTTCTGGTGGATTATTCAGGCTCATTTCCTGAAACAACAGAATGGATTCATCATACCTTCCCGCTTTGTAGGCAGCCAATGCCTGATCATATTTTTCAGGGGTTCCTGTAAGCTTGGGGTAACGCCTCATTGGCCTGATTTTACGGATCTGCTTGGCCTGCTTGGCGGGTGCGGGAGCTTTTTTCAAAGTGGCAATTTCATTTTTCAACCGCATGATTTCAGTTTTTAGAGTATTAATTTCCTCCACAACCTGTGAAGATTGCGAAGTTCCAGATAACGAAGCATTTACCTGCTCCTGGGTTGCGGCCAGACGGGGTTCCAAATTACTGACGATCTTTTGGAGTTCCTGAACCCTGAATAATAATTCCTCCTGTTGCTTGTGCAGAGCCACCACATCTACCTTCAATTCATTCCTATCTGTTTTTTGATCTACACTGACAAAACCGCCTTCATCGCTGATCACACCTCTGGATTGTGCAATTTCTTTTCCGGCGGAGGATTTCCTTTGGGGTTTTGGAGCAGGGGGCGGAACCACATCAGCTTTTGGCTCATCATCGAAAAAGAAGTCTTCATCATCTGGGGCCGCAGGGAAAGATTCGGTTTTCGATTTTTCTTCAGGCTTAGGTTGCGACAGCTTCAAGTCATCTTTAAAGAAATTATCCTCTTCTTTGGTTTTATTTTTATCAGTTGGAGGCTCTTCAGTTTCTGTTTGAAATTCCTTGCCGAAATCCTCTTCAAAAAACAAGTCCTCATCGTCATTATCATTGCTCCATGGAAGGGAACTACACCCCGTTAGGGCTAGCGAAGCCACCAAAACCGAAACTGAAAACCCTTTAACTATTCTGTTAACAAATCCCATGACTCCCCCAAAATAAGGAAAACTCTCAATCCAATTGCACTGCCGCAAACCTGAGAATACCAATCATCCTACGGATAATTCCTCCGAAATTGTAACAATTTACAGAGAGTTATACAATCATTTGGGGGCCAGCCGGTCTGAATACCCGGTTTTAAGCCTGATGTCCTTGACCACCACATCCAAAACCTTGGCGACACGATCCATTTCTGCCATCTCATTCCCCCGCCCCAGACTAATCCTAATAGTCTGAAACATTTCACTTTGCGCGATATTCATCGCACCCAATACTTCAGAAGGCGAAACTGACCCGGAACTGCAGGCGGTACCGGTGGACACCGCAATTCCTTCCAAATCAAGTCGGATCATAAGCGCCTGACCTTCCACCCCGTCAAATCCCAAATAAAGGGTATTAGGCAGGTGATACTCCGGGTGCCCATAATAATGGATACCGGATATCTTGGAATCGATCTGCTGACGAAGTCTGCCCCGAAGCCGGAGCAAATGAGCACGATCCTCTTTCAGCCGCGACCGGGCTATTTCCGCAGATTTTCCCAAACCCACGATACCAGGAACATTCTCCGTCCCTCCCCTTCTCTTTTTCTCCTGACCTCCCCCCGCCAGCAAGGGAATCAGCGGAGGCGTTCCTCTGCGGATATAAAGTGCCCCCACTCCCTTGGGACCATACATTTTATGGGCAGACAAAGACAGCAAATCCACCGGCAGATTGGGAACGTGAATCTCTACTTTACTTACGGTCTGAACCGCATCTGTATGGAACAACACCCCTTTTCCCCGGGCAATTGTCCCGATGTCTTCAATAGGCTGAAGAGTTCCTACTTCACTGTTACCGTGCTGAAGGGTGATTAAAATGGTTTGGTCGGATATCATTTCCTGCAACGCGGCAATATCGATCCGGCCATAGCCGTCGACCGGAACATAGTCAATGACAAAACCATCCTTTTCAAGTTCCGCACAGGTGTTTAAAACGGCCGGATGCTCTACCCGGCTGGTTAAGATGTGGTTTCCCTTAATCCGGAGCGCCCGGGCAATTCCGGCTATTGCAAGGTTGTCCGATTCGGTGCCGCCGCTGGTAAAGACAATTTCGGAGGGATGAGCCCCAATCAACTCCGCCACCTGCTCTCTCGCTTCATCCAGGTGAACCCGGGCCGCCCGCCCTTGAGAATGAGTGCTGGAAGGATTGCCGAAAACTTCCCTGTAAATGGGAAGCATGCTTTTCAGCACGGCTTCATCAACTGGGGTTGTGGCATTGTGATCTAGGTAAATAGGGACCATGTTAATTTAAAAACTGCTGAAATGTTGGATGTGAGCCACGGCCTGGCAACGTTATGGGTCGGCCTGACGGAAGAAATGAAATCAATTATCGTTGGAAGCTTTTTTCATGCCGGTCTTTTTCAGAGGCACCGGCTGAGGAGGCGGAGGCGTTTTCTCTTCCGTGGAATTCTTAGCCAAAGAATCCCTGAGCAACCGAATGTCTTTTTCCATTTGAGGGAGGCGATCCAATACCGCCTCGATGGCCTGCGCCATAGGATCGGGAAAGGTTTCCTCTAGATCCTCAAAGTCGGCCGAAATACCTGAAAATACCACACGTCCGGGAACCCCGATAACCGTCGAATATTCCGGAACTGATTGCACCACTACTGAACCGGAACCAATTTTACTGTTGTTCCCAACCGTCACAGGACCCAACACCTGTGCCCCCGCACCAATGACCACGTTGTCACAGATGGTGGGATGCCGCTTGCCCTTTTTGGTGCTGAGTCCGCCCAGGGTTACGCCATGATAAATAAAAACGTTATCCCTGATTTCAGAAGTCTCCCCAATCACCACACCCATGCCGTGATCGATAAAAAATTTCCGGCCAATCTTTGCGGCGGGATGTATTTCAATTCCCGTCAGCCAGCGTGCCAGATAGGAAAACCACCGGGCAATCAGTTTGATATTGTGGTTCCAGAGCCAATGATTGAAGCGATAAGCCAGCAAAGCGTGCACACCGGGATAACAAATCAAAACCTCCCAGAAATGACGGGCAGCCGGATCCTTCTTCATCGCCTCCTGGACGTCTTCTTTAAGTTGACCCAACATTGATTTCACGATCCTGTTATTAGGAAATTCCTGTAAATTGTATAATATCCCTCCTGCCGGAGCAATGGGCAATAAAAAACCCCAAAAAACAGTTTCCGGGGATATTTTGGACCTGTGCAATTTAATTTGGTAGAAAATTAATCGATCACATTATGGCCCCGGTTGCGCATACAGTTGCGATAGGCGTGAATAAACCGCTGGTCGGCGTTCATCCCCTGACTCACGCCACCGGCCAATCCGCCTGCGGTGGCGCCAAACATGGCACCTTCCACCGGACGCCCGGAGAGGCCTCCCAGCAGGGCACCTCCCAGCATTCCAATGCCCCCTCCCACGAGGGCACCTTTGACGGTTTCTTCTCCACCTCGGCTGGCCTGATGGGCCAGAGATTCGCATTCATACAAATCCTGACCGATTCGGTCGGCACGCGGATCGCCATAGGGGTCAACTGTCGGGCGATAACCGCCATGCGCGGCACATCCGGAAACAATCACCGCAAACAAAATAAAACCCGTTACTTTTCGACCAGTCATAAATCATCCAAAGGAAAATAAGCCAATAATATTTTGATTTAATTAGTTTAAATAAAGCTGGAAGATAAAGTCAATTTCAGACTCCATTTATACGAAAGGGCAATCATTCCGGGTGTCAAGCCACCCGCAAGAGTTTTAATCACCCTTTAACACAAATTATCGGCTCCACCCGGGCAACCTTTCGCGCCAGACCGGCTTCATCCGCCGCATTCACCACTTCACTGACTTCTTTATAGGCGCCAGGGGCTTCCTCCGCCACCCCCCTCAGGGATGGACTGCGAATGATGATTCCCCGTTTATGCAAATCATCGACCACCGAACGTCCCTTCCATTGCTTGGTAGCCTTTCTCCGGCTCATTCTCCGTCCTGCCCCGTGAACCGCTGAACCGAAGGCATGCCCCATGGTTTCATCTGTTCCACACAGAATATAAGATGCCGTACCCATGGTGCCGCCAATCAATACCGGCTGCCCGGCTGAACGGTAGGCTTCGGGAATATCCGGATGGCCCGGCCCGAACGAACGCGTCGCCCCTTTGCGGTGCACAAAAACTGATTTGATGACGCCGTCAATATCATGCTCCTCCAGCTTGCACGTGTTGTGGGAAACGTCATACAGCAAATCCAACTCCGCTCTGGGCAGAATCCTGGAAAATGCTTCACGTGTCAGGTGGGTGATGATCTGCCGATTGGCCATGGCGCAGTTCATAGCGGAGCGCATGGCACCCAGATATTGCTGACCGATTTCGGAATTAATTGGAGCACAAGCCAGTTCCCGATCTGGCAATCGGAGCCCATAACCTGGAGCGGCCAGTACCATGGATCTCAGAAACTCGGTGCCGATCTGATGCCCCAGCCCCCTTGAACCGCAATGGATACTCAATACAATATCTCCCGGAGCAATGCCAAACGCATCCGCCGTATCGGTGTGGTAGACCTCCACAACTTCCTGAATTTCTAGATAATGGTTACCGGACCCGAGGGTTCCCATTTCATCTTTCTGACGCTTTTTAGCCTGTGGTGAAACAGCGGATGGATCCGCACCACTCATACACCCTTTTTCTTCAATATAAATCAGATCGTTCTTGTTCCCATACCCCCGGGAAACTGCCCATTGAGCACCTCCCTCCAGCATGTCGTCCATTTCCTTCGGATTCAAGTGGATCTGCCCCCGGCTCCCAACCCCGGCAGGAATGCTTCGAAATAGAGCTTCCGCCAGGGGCTCTTTCACCGCCTCCACATCCTCGCGTGACAGGCCGGTATGAAGAGTCCGCACACCACAAGAAATATCGAAACCCACACCCCCGGCAGAAATCACGCCGCCCTCGTCTGGGTCAAACGCGGCCACTCCCCCGATGGGAAACCCATACCCCCAATGCGCATCCGGCATGGCATAGGACGCCTTTTGAATCCCAGGAAGCTTGGCGACATTGGTTACCTGTTCGTAGACCTTGTCGTCCATGTCCTCGATCAAATCCCCGCTGGCAAAAATAACGGCAGGGACTCGCATATCCCCAAAAGGTTCAATATGCCACTCGCATTCCGATTTACGCTTCAACCGTGTTTTCTGCATAACTTCTACATCCGTATTAATCGAGATTCATACATCGACCACACATTGCGCCATCCAACGGCCATCAGCATCTTCAGCTAAACGCAGACTGGTATAGGTAGCCCCCTTGATTTCCACCGCTGGCTGATGCTTTTCCACTACGACCGGTTCTCCCCACATTTGACCTTTAAGGCGCGGACCATCGATATATACCTTGTACCTGGAGAATAGCATTTTACGAGTGGCCATTTCATAGATAACAGCATTGAGCCAATCGACCAGCAAAAGCTCAGGATCATCCAGCTCACAATGCACTTCTACCATATTCAAAGGGGCGACCAGTTCAAGGTCGGTGACAACTGAAGTTAAGGCAAGTGCGGCCTGGGCAAAGGCCTCCGCGGGATCCGGACCATAGCCTCGTATTCCCATATCCGCTTCATGGGGGAAATGCTCCCATTGGCTATGAATTGATTTTGAATTGATGGGAATCACCCCTGAGAGTTTGCGGTCAAAGTGATTCGGTACTCAATTCGGAGTCTATTTCCGAATCGCTGTAATCTTTCAGGGCTTCTTCCTGGGTCTCCCTGTCAGCGGTGCGATAAACGCGGATGGTCTCGAAATGGGTTCCCTGTTGTACGCGAATGAGGGACATGCGCATCAATTCCAGGAGGGCCAGAAAGGTCACGATGACTTCCTGCTTGGACTGGTTATCGGCAAACAGCGATTCAAAAGTAACACTATCATGTTCGTTTAAGATATCCAGTACCCGGTTGACCCGCTCCGATACGGAAAGGGTGGTGATTTTAATTTCGATATCTTCCTTGAACGTTTTCTGGCTCAGAACCTGTTTGAAGGCACTGAACAGATCGAACACTGTGGCGTCGACAATAACTTCTTCTTCTCCTTCTTCGACCTGAATTTCACTTCCCCGGGAGAACAATTGTTGCCGGTCGTGCTCCAGTTGCCGCAAGTCACCGGCGGCTCCCTTGTATCGCTGATACTCGAGAAGTCTGCGGGTCAATTCGGCTCGGGGATCGTCCCCTTCGTCAATATCTTCATCATCATGCACAGGCAGAAGCATTTTTGATTTCATGCGGGTGAGCTCGGCGGCCATCACCAGGTATTCACCGGCAAGCTCAAGATTCAGGTCGCTCATCAATCCCATATAATCCAGATACTGGCGGGAAATTTCTGATACAGGAATATCATGGATATCCATCTTCTGTTCCTTAATGAGGTGCAGAAGCAGATCCAGCGGACCTTCGAATATGTCAAGTTTGAGTTGATAGGTCATAGGGGAGACTCCAAATACTAGTACTGGGGCAATGTATCACCAAATCACCGGCCCGCCAAGCCTCTTTATAAATCCCCCCAGCGATGCTGGAGGAGGGAGAGGATCACCAGAGAAACCGAATCCGCCCTGAGAAGTCGCGGCCCCAGGCTTACAGTTTGAAACCCCTGATTACGGAGCAGTTCAATTTCCGAATCGGCCCATCCCCCCTCCGGTCCCGCTAAAAAAGCGATGGAGGATACTGGACCTTGAGATGATATATCGTGAAGACGTGTTCGGGTCTCTCCTTCCCAGAAAACCAGTTTTAAATCACAATCGAAGGATTGCCTACAAAACGGTTCAATCGACATCACAGCGGGATAAACTTCCGGCACCCGAGTGCGACCGCATTGCTTGGAAGCCTCCGCCGCTATCCGTTGCCAGCGTTGAGTGCGGTTGGCCTCGGAGCCTTGCGGCAAGCGGGCCACGCAATGCTCGGTGATTAATGGCACTATAGTATGAACTCCCAGTTCCGTGGCTTTTCTGACCAGAAAGTCGAACCCTGCACCTTTAATCAAAGCCTGTCCCATGCGAATTTTGACTGGCGATTCTGTCTTTAGAGCGACGGTAGAAAGAATTTCACCACGAACAAAACTCCTCTCTACTTCAGACAAAACAATCTTATGCTGAAACCCTTGATTGTCCACCACTCCAATCCGGTCACCAGGCTTCATCCGGAGCACCTTGCGGATATGGTCCACATCTGGACCATGGATGGTTACGGTTTTATTGGAAAATCCTTCGGGAGAAACAAAAAATCGATGCATGACCGGTCAGGATAGGGTTGAAAGAGTTAAAAGTTCATCAGCAGATTTGATTTCGTAATCTGGACGCACACCCATGGGGGATTCTTTCCCTGTCCGATTGACCCAGGCGGCGGGCATTCCCACACCTTGGGCACCTGTAATATCTGCATTTAAATTATCGCCAACAAATAAAACATCCGGCGCTTTAAGGTCCAACCGGCTCAGGGCCAGTTGAAAGATCGAGGGGTGAGGCTTGCGGTAAGGCACCTCGGAGGAATAAATGGAAAATTCGAAGTAAGAGTCCAGTCCAAGCAATGACTGCTCGTAATCTTTCATAAAACCCGGATTAGTGGTATTGGAAACTATGCCCATCCGCACCCCGGCCTTCTGAAGCTCCGTAAGAGTCCTGATCATTTCAGGATAGACTTTCCGATGGGAATAAATTTCATCGTAATAAATTTTCAAAAGGTCCTCAAATCGGATTTTGCCACTCAATTGAATATTACTTTGAATCAACAAGAAATTAAGAACGTGATCGAATCTCGCTTCCCTATGAGTGGGCCTCGAAATTTCAATCATCCCGAAGAACAGGCGGTGATAAGTGTCGTACCATTGCTGAAAACCGGGAAGGTCATGATGCCCCATGCCTTTTAAACAATCATACACCCCCAGCAGGGCCACCCGGTCTTCTTCATTCACAAGGTCTACCAGAGTATAAGCCCAGTCGAACAACACTGCTTTATATGGAAAGTTCATACCGACCCAAATTCTTTTTTATAATTAACATTTACATTAACCTCTCGCCTGAAAACCTTATTAAATGCGGGTGTTATTGGCAACAAAATTATAAATGAGGGATCAACCATCGGGGAGGTCCTTTGACTCCAGAAGTTTATTCCTTTAATCTGAAAAGTCTATGAAATACAAGTATGCTGTTTTAGGTGCCGGAAGGCAGGGAGTGGCCGCCGCATACGATTTAGCCCGTCTCGGAGAGGCGAACGAGATCCGTTTATTTGACCTCGACGCCGACGCCGCAATGCGGGGTGCGCTGAAGGTCAACGAACTCCTTCATACTCAAGTCGTCAAAGGCATGGGTCTGGACGTCACGGATCCATCCACACTGGTCCCTGCCCTCAGGGGGGTTCATTCCACCATCAGCGCGGTTCCCTACGAATTCAATATTAACATTACTGAAGCCGCAATCGAGGCCCGCTCCAATATATGCGATTTGGGAGGCCACACCGATACCGTACGCCGGCAGTTATCGCTTGGCGACCAGGCCAAGGCCGCCGGAGTAACCATAACCCCAGATTGCGGAATGGGACCGGGCCTCAATATCAACATGGGCGTCCGCGCCATGGACTATCTCGACGAACCGGAGGATGTCTATATCTGGGACGGCGGCTTGCCCCAAAATCCGCAACCGCCCTGGAATTATTGGCTCACGTTCAATTTCAACGGTCTCATCAACGAATATCACGGTGATGCCTGGTTTATCCGGGGCGGGCAACCTACCCCGGTGGCCTGTCTGACAGAAATTGAAACGCTGGAATTTCCACAACCTCTGGGAATGATGGAGGCCTCCGTCACTTCCGGCGGATTATCCACCGCACCGTGGACGTTTCAGAATAAACTCCGTCGTCTGGAAAACAAGACACTGCGTTATCCAGGGCACTGGGAGCAGTTCATCGCCTTCCAGAGCCTGGGACTGTTTGAAACTGGGGAAAAAGAAATTGCCGGACAAAATATGGTGCCCCGGGAACTGCTCAAGGCCCTGCTGGCACCCAGCCTCACCCCGGAGCCGCCGGTCTATGACGTCTGCCTCATCCGAACCCAGGCCACCGGTCGGCACAATGGTTCGCACGCTTCCTGCACGCTCGATTTTCTGGAAACCTACGATATAGAGACCGGATTCACGGCCATGGAACAGCTCACCGGATGGCACGCCTCCATCATCGCCATTATAGCGGCACAGGGGCACCTTCCACACGGCGCAGTTCCGGTGGAGCTGGCTTTACGGGGAAAAACATTCGACCGGGAAATCACCCGGAGGGGATGGGAAATAAAGCGGGAAATCTTCACGAATCCAGCGTCTGCATAGCCTTACGTAGTTCCTTAAGCTCATTACCGGAAATACCCAAAAAATAAAGAATTAATTCGAGGTTATAAACGCTGATGGATGCCTGTGCGTGTTGCTGAACAATGGTTTTAGCATTAAAGGCGATTCCCAACCCTGCCTTGGCCAGCATGTGAATATCATTGGCTCCGTCGCCCACCGCAACCACCTGCTTTAATGAAAGCCTTTCCTGCGCCGCCAGGGAAACGAGTATCCTTTCCTTGGCCTGAGCGTCTATGATTTCCCCCTCCACTTCCCCTGTAACGACTCCATCCTGAATCTGCAAATGATTGGCAAATCCATAATCCAACTGATATTTTTCCTTCAAACGGGAAATGAAAAACTGGAATCCCCCGCTGACAATAGCGATCTTGAAATTCAAGCGCTGGAGAATGCGAACCAGCTCGGCTGCTCCAGGAGTCACAGGCAGTCTTTCGTACAATTGTTCCAGCTGATCCACCCTCAATCCTTTTAACAGCGCGACTCGTTGTTTGAGGGCAGTGGTGAAGTCAATTTCACCCTGCATGGCTTTTTCTGTGATGCCCGCCAACTGTTCCCCCACCCCGGCCAGCTTGCCCAGCTCATCGATTACTTCACACTGCAGGAATGTCATATCCGCATCCAAAATGATCAAGCGCTTGTTTCTGCGGAACAGCGTATCTTCCTGCACGGCGATATCGACTTCAAAATTTTCCTTGAAATTCAATAATGCGGAAAGTATATCGACATTCGTCATCACCTGCCTTGCCCCAATCACGATTTCCAGCACATGATAATCCTCGTAATCCAACTGTTCGATGCGAATGATATTGATATCCAGATCGGCCAGGGTGCGGGTGAGCTCCTTCAAAACTATGGGGCCTATCTTTTTCCCGAGAATGGTGACCACCAGGCGATGCTTGTAGGGCGCTTCGGGGCGATGCTGGGAATCCCAGGGGTATGCGGCGACCTTCATCCCGGTTTTCGCTCCATAGCTGTTCAGGGAGCCTCGCAGCTCCTCCAAAGCCCGCGGATTTTTGCTTTCCAGCAGGATAGACAGATTCAGCATTCCGTTAAAGACGAACTGCTTGATGTCCACCACCAGACATTCGTGGGCCACGATGGTTTCCAGGGCCTCCGCAAGAATGCCCGGCCGGTCCGACCCGGAAATATGAATATGGATTTGTTCAGTGGATTGAGGAGAGCTCATGAATCAGAACTGAGGGTTGTAACGCCAACCTTCGCGTTTTTTGCAGGTCCATCCGTCATTGACCTGAAACGTGGCGAGACCGTCCAGCGTTTGCGATTCGAACAGGGCAATCACACCCGGACCTTCAATCGAATTGCCTTTCAAGTGCAGGCGTTTCAGTTTGGAAAGGCATTTCGATTCGGCGAGTTTTCGGAGGCCGGCATCGGTGATTCCATTATTATTGAGGTTGAGGTATTGCACGTTTTCCAGAAATTCACATTGGGCGAGTTCAGCGACTCCTTCATCACCCAGCCGGTTGTCGTCCAGGTCCAGCCAGCTGACCTCCTTCATGCGGGGGGCCTGCCAGAGGAGCCGGGCCTCGTCCACCGTCAGGTGCAATCCGCTCAGCATGGCCTGATTGCCGCGAAGACGACCCTCAAAAATTGATTCAACGTCCTTAAATTTTGTTCTTTGCGCCATAATTATTTGTCTGCAACTGAGTTGAGAATTATCTAAAGCGGGAGATTGTATCAATTATTTATCGTCTGGGGGCACATATTTTTTGCCTTTCAGCTCAGCGGGGAGGTAGTCCTGCTCGACATGGTGTCCGGGGTAGTCGTGGGGATATTTGTATTCCGTCCCATAGCCGTATTTTTTGGCGTCTTTGTAATGGGCATCCTTGAGGTGGTCGGGAACGGGAAATGATTGTCCCTTATTCTCGACATCGCTCAAAGCTGAGTCGATGGCCCTGATGGCGCTGTTGTCTTTCGGCGCCCGCGCGACATAAATGACCGCCTGCGCCAGCGGAATTCTCGCTTCCGGCAGGCCAATGCGCTCCACCGCATCTGCCGCCGCATTGGCCACCACCAGCGCCATGGGATCGGCCAGCCCCACATCCTCCGCCGCGGTGATCACCAGACGCCGGGCGATGAACCGGGGGTCCTCTCCACCGGCAATCATTTTGGCCAGCCAGTAGATGGCGGCGTCGGCATCGGACCCGCGCAGGCTCTTCTGAAACGCTGAGGCGTGATCGTAATGCTCCGTCCCGTCTTTGTCATATAAAACGGCTGTCTGCTGGATGATTCCCTCAATCACCGACCGCCCTACCGGCGGAGGATTCTCAAGATTCAGCCCCCTTTGATAGGTCGCCGCCGCTTCCAGCACGTTGAGCGCCCGTCGCGCATCGCCATTGGCATGGCTGACGATCAGGTCCAGCGCCTCCGAATCCAAAACCACTGGACTGCCCCCGAAACCATGATCTTTATCCTGCAAGGCCCGTTCGAGGATATGACGAATATGGTCGGCGGTGAGATACCCAAGACGAAATACCTGGCAGCGGGAACGCAGGGCTGGGATCACTTCAAACGATGGATTTTCAGTGGTCGAACCGATCAGCCGAATCGTTCCGTTTTCGATATAGGGCAGAACGGCATCCTGCTGAGATTTATTGAATCGGTGGATTTCGTCGATGAAGAGAATGGTTCGGCGCTTGGATTGCGACCAGCTACGCTGGGCGTGTTCGATCACTTTCCGGATATCCGCGACGCCGGCGTTGACGGCGCTGATTTCATGAAATTCACTTTGGGTGATGCGGGCAACAATCCGGGCGATGGTGGTCTTACCGGCGCCAGGAGGGCCCCATAGAATAAACGACAGCCCGGCATCTTTTTCGATCAACCGGCGGAGCGGACTTTTTTCACCGATCAGATGATCATGGCCCAACAGATCCTCCCAGTTATCCGGCCGCATGCGGTCAGCCAGCGGCGGCGGCGGGGAGTCGGTCTTTTTCTCATATTCCGGGAACAATTCCATCATGCCTTTTTATACCAAACAACGGCATAATTCCCAAGAAATCTAAAAGTCCCTGGATTTCAGAGCCTGGATGCCCCGGCGCATGGGCTCGAAGGCCACGTATAACGACAAAATGATGATCAGGGCGTAAAAACCCATGACCTCCAAGTCATTCATCCCCTCCGCCAGAAAAACTTCTCTAAAGTGGTAGTACATGGGTTGGGCTGCCAGCACCAGAACCAGCCCCACATAAATCAGGCTGGAGATTATGAACAGGATGCCGCCTGTGCCGCTGGAAATCTCCGAAATGTTTTCGTAATCGAATTTAGGGTACATGGCACCCATCCCGACCGCCATGCCCACGACGCCGACGGTAATAAACAGAACGCCAACAATCGATGCCTGCATGACGTAAGCGTCAACCTGCAACAGGATATTCGAAACCACCACCAGCAGCTCTCCAATCAGCAGGAGAGGCGGGAAATACATCAAAAATTTTCCCAAAAGAAAACTCTCCATCCTCACAGGGGCCGTATAAATGGTCCACATCTTTTTACCTTCCAGACTGGTGGCGGAAAACACAAAACGTGCCGCGAGGGCCGAAAGCACAAAACCGATCAAACCAATATTTAATACGGAAACCACATTTTTGAGAACTATATTTTCTAGAGGCAAGTTGTAAATATTAAAAATATAAACCACCACCAGAGCCGCCAGAATAAACAACTGCGACCAGTGTGAGGGATCGCGGGAAAACATAATCAGATCTTTATGGAGTAAACCTTTCTGGTGGGTGGACAAGGGCAGAATACTCAACCAAAAGTATTTCCGGGGTCCTTTTTTCCGGGCTTTGTGATTGGGAGCATTTTTAACTTCCTGATAGGCCCGCCAGCTTGCAAAATATACGCGGCGGCTGATCAACCAGAAAAATACTCCCAGAATGAATGCCGTTCCATACAGATAGGCCAATTGCCAGAACGCCGTCCCGGTCTGCTGTTCAGCCCAACTGGAAATCCCGATAGTCATCCAACTGCTGGGATGAAACCCGAACTCCGGCATTTTAAGGCTTTCGACAAAAGCGATGATGGATTCGTCGGAAACTTTTTTATCAAAAAACTTTTCCGGCGACAAAAAGCGAAAAAACAAGATCATCCCCGCCAGAAAAAACAATCCCATGAACGACAGAATCTGATAAGCCTTGTCGGTCGGGAAAAACCACATCAAGACCATTATCCCGATCACACCCAGAATTGTCGGGATCACCACAAACGGGGGCAGACTGGCCATGAGATAAAGATAGTATCCGGCATTCACTTCAAAATAATATCCATAGGCGAGAAAAATGGGAAAGGCGAATACCAGCACCACCCACGATGCATTGATGAGAGTCTGTGCAAACCGGACCCGGACGATAGAGCCTTTGCTGACCGGCTGGGAATGAAGGAAGTCCAGATCGGAAGAAATGTAGAAGATGGACAGGGAAGCGATAATCGCTGAAAACAGCACCATCACAAACAAGGTAAGAAAAATCACGTTGAGCAGTTGGAACGTCAATTCTTCCCCCACCTTCAACGGTAATTCGTCCAGATATCGAATCATGCGGTAAGAAAAGGCGTAATTGGCGGCGAAAAACAAACCGGCAAGAATCACTATCAATCCCCACCGGCTCCATTTATCCGGTGCCGGATGCACAAAATGATTTTTCAAAATCAACCATCGCACCCGGAACAGCTTATAGGTATTAGTCATGACCAAAGTGGACATAGGTGTACTCTGGAAAAAGTGGATCGCTAGAAAATCGGTTAAGGACTATCTACTCAGGATAAAGGCTTTTCGCCCATTGGACACAAATAAAATCCATCCACCGGCGATCCCCAAAAGGGTTCTGTTTTCGGGAGATATAACCCATGTGCCCGCCGAACTCCGGGTTAACGAATTTAACGGCGGGACTCATCCGGGCATCGTTGAAAATAACTGGAGGGATAAAAGGATCGTCCTGGGAGCACAACAGAGTGGTGGGAACGGTGATGGCCCCAAGAAATTGTTTGGAGCTGCAGGATTCGTAATAGTCTTCGACACAGGGATAACCAAAAGCCGGAGCGGTATAGCCCACGTCAAACTCCCAGATAGTTTTGGGTTTAAAAGTGGGACGAACAGCGTGCGGCTGGCATTTCAACATGCTGGCCACCTGCCTGTTCATCAGACGCAGATAATAGGTGTTGAAGGTACGCGACCACGGCCCTTCCGATATTTTACGGCTGGCCATTTTTAGATCGATGGGAGGGTTCACCGCCAGAGTGGCTTGAACATTTGAGGGAATCACCCTGCCCTCCCCCAGGTATTTAAGCAGAATATTGCCGGTCAGGGAAAATCCCATAATCAAGATTTTGCGCTCAGGGTACAAATTCACAATGAACCGGACCACTCTATCCAGATCGTCGCTGGACCCGCCATTCCACAACCGGTCGCACAGCCCAATACCGGAACCACTTCCCCGGTGGTTCATCATAAAAACCCCGAACCCCTCATTAAATAGTTTAAAGGCGATCCGCCGCATATAACCGGACTCGCTGCACCCGCCCATACCGTGCCCCATTAAAACCAAAGGAGCCGATTCATTTTCAGATTTAAGCTCATACATCAACAACTCATTTGAGCCATCCAGGACGATTCGGTGAATTATTCTTTCAGGGAGATAGGTATCGCCGGTAAACTGCGAGCCTAGAATAGTCTGAGCAATGGGTCCTCGAATCAGCGGATGCGGATCAAAGGTAATATCGGAAAGGTTCATCGAAATTCCATCAGGGCATATAAAAACCCGGTTGTACATATTTTAAAAGCGGGACTCTAAAGTTGTTTAATGAAATAAATAGTGCCTTCCCGGTATCTATTACAAGAGCAGGCTCTGGAAAATTCTGATTTCAGAATAACCAAATCTCGCTTGTTTTTCAAAAGTGAGTCCCGCTGAAGATGGGTCTTGACGGCCTTCGGTCTCCTTGATAAATTGCCTCAATAACTCCAATTAGATTGTAATTTTAATGAACTTTAAATCTGGAAAAAATATGCGGTTTCCTCTCTCTATTGCATTGCTGACTGTAAGTATTGCCCTGTGCCTCACGGCATCCTCCCTCGCTGGGGACACATATAATGCCGCGATTCGCCAGGCCACGGCTTTGAGTCAGTCTGGCGATTGGAATGGCGCCATACTTGAATTTCAGAAAGCTTTACAGGAAAAACCGGATGACGCTATAACCCAGGCTAATCTGGGAGTGGCACTCAGCCGGGTTGATCGCCACAAGGAAGCCCTGCTCGCATTCCAGAAAGCCCTGAATATGGGGTATGACAACGCCAATTTTCGGTATTTCCGGGGGCTGTCCCTGGCGAAACTCAATCTTCTTGAAGATGCGGCCCTGGAAATCGAAACCGCTCTAGCTAAAGATTCTCGCATGGTCAATGCGGATTACGACCTGGGGCTGATTTACCACCAATTGGGGCGCGATGAAAAAGCCCGAAAGCAGGTGGATAAGTTGTACAAAAGAAATTATAAACTGGCTCAGAAACTCCACGACCAGATTCCGCTCGATTACAAAATCAGTTCAGTCGATCAGGGTGGAACGCTGAAAGGCCGTGTAGACCTGACAGGAAAGGTTCCAAAGGCGAGAGCCTTTCACCTGATCCACGCACCTAATATAGAATTTTGCTCCCGCATGTCGGATGGCAAAGGGCATCGCATCCTATATGACTTTACCGTATCAAAAAATGGCGGACTCAAGGACACCATCATCGCTATTCAGGGAGTCAAAAAGGGAAAACCCTTTACGCGCAAAATGCAAACACTGGAACTTAAAAGGTGCCATTCTGACAAATATGTGATCGGCATTAAAAACGGCGAGAATATCCTTATTGAAAACACCGACCCCATCAAGCACGAAATCGCCACTTATGAAATTTATGGACCTCACCGCAACCAAATCAGCAACAAAAGTGTGTTGGCCAATAATTCCCAGGTCCGGTCGGCTTTCATTAAACCCGGCGCGCCAGAGTTTATCCTGAAATGCAATCTGCACCCCTTTCTTCAAACCCGGGGCTATATTATTGATAATCCTTATTATGTGGTCAGCGATGAGGAAGGAAATTTTAATATCGAAAATATTCCCCCTGGCACCTACGAAGTGACCGCCTGGCACCCTTTTATTCCCGTTCTAAAAGAGATTATCACCATAGAGGACGGCAAAACCGCCCAACTGAATTTTACGTTCAAAGGGGAAGACGCACGGCGCAAACTTTACCACGATGACACCAAAGGGTACCGATTCAACACCTGGTATGACAGTGAGATCACGTTTTATGGAGATATCAGGAAAGACGATCCCGTTGAAGTTCTGCAGGAGTTTGACAATAGCGAGAGGTATATCGGAGATTTGAAACCCTTCTAATTTAGTTCAACTTACAGTAAAGCCTTAATCAGATTCTCCAACATTCTATTTTGCCTCTTTCAAAACAATGCCCTTCAAATTATGGAGGCGTTGTGCCTGGTCGGCGGCGGCGCGTGCATTCGCCTCGTTCTGGTATTTCCCGAGAAATACCCGGTACCAGACACCCTTGGTTTTAGAAATTTCCACACTTCTCACAAAAGCAGGAAACCCCTTTGCTTTGAGCTTTGATTCCAGGGAACGGGCCTGGCTCAGCTTTTTGAAGGAACTCACCTGAACCATATAAGGTCCGAGGGACAAGCTGGACGGAGCAGTACGCCGGGCGGAACCGGAAGTAATTCGGGGGGATATCTCTTGTTTGGGTGTGTTGGGCGCAATGGCCGAAGGCTCCGGAGATTTTTTTCTAGGCTCCTCCTCCATTAAGTCGTCCAACTGATTCAGAATATCCTTATAGGAAGACGAAGAAGGGTTTTCATTATCTCCATCAGGTTCCTTGTACGAAGCCAGAATGATGCGAGGCTCCTGAATGACCTTCTCCACTTCATTCACCCACGAGTGGACAGTTTTCTTCATGACTTTAACCTTGCCGTCCAAATCTACATATCGGTCCAGGTCCACATCTTCCAAAGTTTCAAAAAAAGTATAGTCGTATTGTTTGACCGGCGCAGGAACAACATTCTTTATCTTTTTGAAAATAGATTCAGATTTCACCGCATGGTCTTTCTTGACCAACTGTGTATTCTTTTCAGAGTTATCGCTGAAAAACGAAAACAAATGCTTCTCTCCGGCCTGATACATGCCCCACCCCACAGCACCCAGCAATCCCAGAAAAATGATTTTTTTAAAAAATCCCATGGTATTCCCCATCCTTAAAATCTGATGTGACCCCCGGAACCAACAGGGAGAAAATTTGGTAATCAAATTGTACCAAATTTTTCAATAGTTTATAGGATTTTTTTGGGGGGAGACACCAGAAATCTGAAAAATGGGCGATAAAAGCGCAATTTCGCTTACATTTTTTCGGGGGCGGAAACGCCGAGGATATTCAGCCCGCTGGCGATCACGTTCCTGAGGCAATCCAACAGCAAAAGCCGGGCCAGGGTCAATTCCCGATTGTCTGTCACAACCCGGTGCTGCTTGTAGTAACTATGAAAAATGGAAACCAGCTCCTGAAGATAAAAGGCGATACGATGAATTTCCTGCGATTGGGCGCTCTTTTCAATGCAGGCCGGATACGTCAGAATCTTTTTCATCAGCGCAAACTCTTCCTCTTCGCGCAACAAAGAAAGATCTGCGGAATCCAGATTCGGCGCGGGAACTCCCTGCTCCTCGGCAGTGCGGAACACACTGCATACCCGGGCATGAGCATATTGAATATAGTACACAGGATTTTCCGGTGATTCCTTCTTTGCCAGGTCCAGATCGAAATCAAGGTGGCTGTCCGAACTGCGCATCAGGAAAAAGAATCGGGTGGCATCGACACCCACTTCCGCCACCACATCCGCCAGGGTTTCAAACTCACCGGACCGGGTGGACATTGAAACCTTCTGTCCCCCTCGTTTCAAGGTCACAAACTGGACCAGCAGGACCTTGAACACATCCTGACTGTACCCCATCGCCTCCAGTACCGACTGCATACGCGGAACATAGCCGTGATGATCCGCTCCCCATAAATCCAGGATAAGGTCGTAGCCACGGTCGACTTTATTCTTATGATAAGCAATATCAGAGCAGAAATAGGTCCGCTCGCCGCCCTGCTTGATGATGACCCGGTCCGCGTCGTCCTTAAATTGGGAGGTTTTCACCCAGGTGGCGCCGTCCTTGTCATAAACAAATCCCTTCTCCCGGAGCCAGTGAATCGATTTATTGACCGAATCGTCCTCATCCAGACTCGCTTCGCTGAACCAGCGGTCAAATTCCACGCGGAATTCCTTCAAATCATTGCGAATTCCATCCAAAATGGAATCCTTGGAATACTGCCGGAAATAAGTCAGCGCATCCTCGTCCTTCTTATCAAGGTGACTGGAGCCGTCTTTATCGATTATTTCCTGCGCAATGTCCTTGATGTAATCGCCCTGATACCCATCCTCGGGGAAAACCGCATGCTTCCCCAGTCGTTCTTTGTATCGCATCCAGGTGGAGCGGCCAAGATTGTTCATCTGGTTGCCCACGTCATTGATGTAATATTCGGTCGACACATCATATCCGGCCTTTTTCAGGAGACAGGACAGTGCATGCCCGACAGCCGCGCCCCGGCCATGCCCGACATGAAGGGGACCGGTAGGATTGGCGCTTACAAATTCCACCAGTACTTTTTTCTTTCCCCCAATATCCGATTGTCCGAACCCGCTTCCCAAACGAATGGCTTCCCGTAATCCGTTAAGGAAAAAGTCTCCCGACATTTTGATGTTGATAAAACCGGGACCCGCCACTTCCGCGGAACTTATCAAGTCCACTCCATCATTCAGGAAACCGCAAATTATCTCTGCGATCAACTTGGGATTCTTTTTTTCAGGGCGCGCCAACTGCATCGCCAAAGTGGTGGCAAAATCTCCCAGCTTTTCATCTTTGGGTTCCTCAATCACGATATCGGGAGTTGACTCCAGAATAAGGACGCCCTCATTTTTCGCGCGTTTTAAAGCATCTGTGATTAGATTTTTTACGGTTTCTTTCATAAGGCCAATGATTTGATCCTAATTACCGGTAACTGTTGAATGGATTGCAATTTTTAATGAGTGGAAAATTGTGCGCCGGAAAATTTCAAAAATTTTATTTGGATGGCTTGCGGATTGCCTCGATTTGAGATTCCATTTCCTTTTCCAATTTCTCTTTTTCTTCGACAAATTCCTGCTTTAATTTTCCCGATTCCAACTCAAGCTGTTCCGGCGGGGTGCGGTCTATCAAACGACTTAATTTATGCTGGAGAGTAACGTCCTTATCCGCGATTTGAGCTTTAAAGTCTCTCCGGATCTCCGCAATCTGATCCTTCTGTTTGGCAGTCAGTTTTTTCTGGTTTTTCACTTCGGGAACCAGTTTGTCGGATTTCTCCAAACTGATTTCCCAGGCACTTTTTAAACCGGACATGTATTCACTCCTAAGTAATTTTGAGGTGATTATAAACGAACCGCCAACCCCAAACAAATCAAAAGATATACACTTATTCGCAATTCCCCCCTTAAATTCTTCATTTCCGTTTCAATATAGGGTTGGTATACTCATTTACTATAAACCGGTTAGCAAGTAATCACCCTATTACCCTCACCGGACAAGAATATCCAAATATTCCGCATGTTTACAAATACTTAAGAGGGATTGACAGAATAACATCTTTTGTTATTCTAAAAGACATGATACCTGAAACGGAACGCGCCCTTCTCCTGCATCAGTTGAAAAACTATCTCGTTTTCCTTAAGGAATCGGGGCATACACATATTCCTTTGAATAACGAGTTGAGTGAGCTTCCCGTCATGGCCGTTCCGGCCCGGGTTTTTCGCGACAGCTCCCCTCAACTCCTGGACTCCGGCATGAAACCCACCCGCCCTGATCAACAATCTAAAAAAGCACTGGAACCTGCCATTCGATTGGATCAGGTTCGGGAAGAATTGGGCGATTGCCAGCGATGCAAACTATGTGATACCCGCAACACAATCGTATTTGGTTCAGGCAATCCCGAGGCGGACCTAGTGTTTGTGGGCGAAGGTCCGGGAGCTGACGAGGATGCCCAAGGACTCCCCTTTGTCGGTCGAGCTGGTAAAAAACTGACCGAAATCATCGAAAAAGGAATGTTGCTCAACCGGGAAAAAGACACTTATATATGCAATATCGTTAAATGCCGCCCCCCGGGAAATCGTGATCCAGAAAAAGACGAAGTGGATGCCTGCAAACCGTTTCTCATTAAACAACTGAAAGCCATTCGCCCGAAAGTGATCGTGGCTCTGGGAAAACCCGCCGCCAGCACATTGCTCGGACGATCCGTCCCCATCACAAAGGAACGCGGCACGTGGCACGAGTTCGAAGGCATGAAACTGATGCTCACTTATCATCCTGCATACCTGCTGCGCGCCTACACCCTGGAAAACCGCCGGGCTGTGCATGAGGACATGCAAAAAGTCTTAAAGGTTTTGAACACATGAACAAGTCTAAAGAAGTGGTCGCACGACTCAAAAGTAATATTGAGTCGGTCATTGTCGGCAAATCCCAGGTAATTGAACAGGCGATCATTACCCTGATTGCGAAAGGCCACCTGCTCATCGAAGATGTTCCCGGGGTGGGTAAAAGTTCACTGGCCTATTGTCTAGCCCATTCGGTGCATCTCGATTTCCGCCGCATCCAGTTCACCAACGATATCCTGCCCTCGGATATCGTCGGGGTTTCGATTTACAATCAGAAGGAAGGCACGTTTCATTTCAACAAAGGCCCCATTTTTGCGAATCTGGTTTTGGCGGATGAAATCAACCGTTCCTCCCCCCGCACCCAGAGCGCCCTGTTGGAAGCCATGAATGAGAAACAGGTAACCGTGGACAACCAGACTTATGACCTGGATGATCCTTTTATGGTGATCGCTACCCAGAATCCAATTGAGAGCCACGGCGCGCACCCTCTGCCGGAATCGCAACTCGACCGCTTCATGATGTTCATTTCCATGGGCTATCCATCACTCGAGGATGAACGCCAGTTACTGTCACAAACATCACCCGCGAAAAATATTCGTGATATCCAGGCTGTGCTTGGAAAAGAGGATATACTGGAGCTTCAGCGCAAAGCGGAGACCGTCACCATTGAACCTGTCTTGACCGATTACATATTGAATTTGATTACCGCCACCCGCGAAACCTCTCACCTGGCACTAGGCGTCAGCCCCCGAGGGGGCATTATCCTGCAACAGGCGGCAAGAGCCCGCGCTTTAGTCTACGGCCGCGATTATTGCATTCCCGACGACATCAAACAATTGGCGGTTCCGGTTTTATGTCACCGGGTCATTCCTGAATCGCGTCATGGCACCCATAATCGCGCCGTCGCCGACACCGCCGCAATTATTAGCGAAATTATTGAAAGCATGGAAATCCCCGTTTAGCTGTCATTCATCAATCCTCACCGGACCGGGTGATTTGAAAAAAGAACTCGATTACAAACCGATTTTCACCCTCTCCTATTTCAATCGCACCCTGCAGGTGACACGTGAAGGCGGAGGATTTATATTCTTACTGTTCGCGGTAGGGATTGGCGCCATCAATACCGGCAATAATCTGCTGTACCTGATTCTCGCCATGTGTTGCAGTTTTATCGCTGTATCGGGTGTCTTATCAGAACAAACCTTGAAGGGAATATCCATCCACGCCCATTTACCCAGAACAGTTTATCCGGGCGACTCTTACCCCTTATATCTGAAAATCACAAATTCCAAAAAAACCATACCTTCGTATTCATTGTATGTGGACTTTCCTCTTGACCTGCGGGGACGTTATCGCATTGATCAGGTAGTCTATACTTATAAAATCCGCCCTCAGACCACCCTTGAAAAAAATCTGATATTCGTCGGCCTCAAGCGGGGACCCATTCATTTAAAAACTGTTAAATTAAAAACCAGTTTTCCTTTCGGCTTTTTCGTCAAGACCAAATCAATTCCCATTGATGCGGAAACCCTGATTTTCCCAACCATCAAAAATGTCGCCCTCCCCTCTCCCACTGAATATTCAGAGGAAGGAGAAGGCACCATCGGTCCGGCCGGGGACGATTTATATTCAATCCGGGAATACCAGCCCGGTGATCCAATGGCCACGGTTCACTGGAAATCCAGCGCCAAAACCGGAACCCTGCGGGTCAAGGAATTTTCAAAAGGAGGAATGCATAACTACACCTTGATTCTCAATATCATTGATCCCCAAACCAATGTTCAGGTTGAACCGGAATCTCTGGAAAATCGTGTGACAGAAACGGCTTCGCTGGCATATCATTTGATACGCCGGGGAGATGAGGTGAACCTGAAAACTCCCGAAATAAAAACTCCCTCCGGAAACACAGAAGCCCACTTGGAAAATATTTTAAAAATCCTCGCACGGATCGGATACTGATTTAAATCCTAACACGAGAGTTCTTATGTCTGAGAATAGGCCCTTGATTGGGGTGATAGGTTCTGGGTCGGAAACATACCCAGCCTTCAGCGTACCCCTGGGACGCTGGCTCGCTGAAAAGGATTGCGATCTGATTAATGGAGGCGGCGGAGGGGTGATGTCTTCAGTGGCACAGGCCTTCGCAGAAATTTCCAGTCGAAAAGGCAGAGTGATCGGAGTGATTCCCGCGAACGATCCCTGCGACACACAGGAAGGTCGATCCGCTTATTCCCCGTCTGAGGGATACCCCAACCCCTGGGTCGATGTTCCCATCTATACCCATCTCCATCTCTCCGGTGATTCCGGAAAAGAAACGGCCAGCCGGAATCATATCATCATATTATCTGCAGAAAGGATCGTCGCATTTCCCGGCGGCGCGGGAACACGTTCGGAAATTCAACTGGCAATGGAATAC
>Ga0224501_10000639_pt1 | contig 27249 bp, 28 predicted proteins | sample SF_Oct11_sed_USG_4_FD_169105 | JGI IMG/M metagenome (GOLD analysis project Ga0224501, IMG submission 169105) | Sediment microbial communities from San Francisco Bay, California, United States - SF_Oct11_sed_USGS_8_1 | ecosystem: Environmental > Aquatic > Marine > Sediment | place: USA... | reverse complement strand
AACGATTCGTCCGGATAAGGGATAGAATCAACCTCGACGTTGCACGGTTGAAACATAATATTCTTTCCGTACGTATCAGGATGAGCAGATGGTTGATGGAGGACATCGAGCGCATGACACTCATGCCCGAGTTCATGGAGTAATGAAAGAAGGAGGCCGTGCCCAGCACCCACATCCAATACCCGATGCTTGTTATGTAACGCCACAGCAATGTCACAGAACCGGTCGATACTCCCCTTGAACACATCCTCCAGCTCCGCATCGCCTCTCCGAAAAAGTCGGCCGTCATCGCGCAACTGAACGGCACGGCGCAACAGATCCCTCTTATCGCTCACCTTCACCTACCTCCACAGAAAGCCACTGCCGGTAGCCTGTGGCACTCCACCGACTCATGGCATATACACCTCGTCACAAGGTCAACCTAACTCTCGACACCGGTTCGCAGGCTATCATTGCCGATGCCCATCAAGTACTCCCTGTCCGACAATCCGGTGCTCGATCATCGAGACAGACCTGGCCAATCCGAGAAATACTAGCGCTACAACGCCCACGATCAAGAGCCGTCCCCCCTCTGACGCCTGCTGAAACGCAAACGCGCCTATACCGCATAACATCATCAGAGTATATTCAGCCAACGCCGTCTTTCGATGCCCCCAACCGGCCAGCGCCAACCGTTGGTAATAATGCGACCGGTGAGCCTGCCAGAACTTTTCCCCGCGCACCATTCGTCTTGTCAGAGTAACCGATGCATCGACGATGAACGGTGAAAAGACCAACAGAGGAACACCCAATGACCAGGTTCCGTTTTGCCAGCCGATCAGCCCCAGCCCTGCGGCAAGAAACCCCAAGGTCGTCGAACCGGCGTCACCCAGAAAAATGCGGGCAGGGTGCGTATTGAACATGAGAAACGCCCCGGCAGCAGCAGTAACCGACACAGTAACCAGCATCAGCGGTAGATTGCCCCCTATCCATGAGAGAATCGCGAGAAATCCGAAGCCAAACACCGCCATCCCGCCGGCCAAGCCGTCCATCCCATCCATAAAGTTATAGAGATTGATCATCCACACCACCGGTACGATGACCAGAACCGCCCATCCCCATGCAAGACCATGAACCATCAATCCAATGGTCAAGGCTCCTGCTGCCAGGAAATGTGCGATCAGACGTCCCCAGATGGGAAGCCCCACAAGGTCTTCAAGAAATGAAATGCCGACAAGGACCGCAGCCCCCAACCACAAGGGCCACCAGTCTGTCGGCGAGATCAAGAATGCCCCCACGGCAATACCGGCTACGACACCGATCCCTCCGGTCCGCGGAACAGGCCGCTGATGCAACGAACGCTCGTTGGGATGATCGAGAATCCGATCGGAGAAACTGCGAAGCAACCAGGCGATGACGATCCACGTGACGGCGAATGAAGCGGCCGGAGCCACGTATGCATGGGAGGACAACGATTCCATGATGGAAGATCTATAATCGCGGCTGCGGATGGGGGCGTAAGCCTATCAACCAATATTCCCTGAAAGCACCAAAGGCGAAAATCCCAGCTATGGTCGATCTATCAGTTCTGGATGAGCCTGAAGCCAACGCAGAAGCCCCGACAGCACATCTTCAATATCAACCAGTCGAGACGATCGAATGTGAAAGAGTTCTTCGGGAGTGACTTCGCTGTAGAAATGAACCAGACGATTTCGATACCCCGCCATATCACGAAGAAGACCGGCTTCCCGCTCACCCAAGGCACCGACCTCTCGAAGTTGAAGAGCAATATCTTTATATTCCACCACAGCACGGCCAACGCCCTTGGCCAGGATATGTCGGCCAAGGTCGAGCAGCGATTCAAGCCCTCTCCGCACATACGACTCAGCCGCGGCAATGGTTCGAGGGTCACTCAGAAAGGAGTCTACGTTGTCGTCGGGGAGAGACCGCAGCCCCTCCAGCATCCGCCGCACCCACATGACTCGATCGGCGACGATGGTTGCGCGCACCTGTGAACGTGTCACGTGACTAACCCAGCAAGGACATCTCGCACCCGTTCCCGTTCAAAGGGTGCCAAATCCGCCGCCCGGCGCAGCACAAACAGCTCATACTCCGCGGTTCGATCGGGATCAGCCTCATACAACAACTCGCCACGAACAATCTCAAGAGCCAAAAATGGCGCCGCTTCTGCCAAGCTGACAAGATCGACTCGGCCGATGCCGAGAAGGTCTTCCAATTCGGCCATCAACCGAACTTTGGCGAGCGGACCAAGTGAAGTACCCAGACCGGGCAACACCCCGATATCAACGTCAGAGCTAGTTGAATCAGTCAACGATCGCCCTTTATGGACAGCCTGTGCAATTTCGGAAGCTCGGCTTCCAAAAACATAGAGACTGTCGATGCCATACCGCCGGCATATGGAGCTGAGTTCATCACCAACATTATCGCTCATAACCGCACCCTTCCGATTCTCCCACGGATGACACTCATCGCATTATGTGGAATCGGAATCTGCCCGTCAACAAACAGACCTCAAACCCCGCAGACCGGAGTCCATACATATCATTCACGAACGGCGAGCAGCTCCGAATCCGCGAAGAAACCACGACGCTGTTTCTTCGATCCCGCGATCGACTGAATAGGGAGGATGCCAGTCCAACTCCCGCCTGATCCTCGAGGAATCAATCTGGAGCGATCCCAAAAGCCGATCAATCATAGCCGTCTTGCCTGCAAACTTCCCAATCACTCGAAGCACCCACAGAGGCAGCGGCCACAGTGGGGGATCTTTCTTCAAAGACTTGGCGAGTCTTCTAATCAATTCCGCGGTAGACAGATCCTCTCCATCACTGACCAAGTAGGTCCGACCGGCTGCGCGTCGATCCTGAACACAATGAATCAGCGCATCGACCAAATTCTCCCGGTAAATCAGGCTGCGCCGGTTATCAACCGAGTCCAACGGCAGTGGAATTCCCTTGCGCACGACATTGAGCAGTTGCAAAAAATTTCCCCTCACACCGGGGCCATAGACAAGCGGAGGACGCAGTACTACAGACTCAAGCCCTGTCTTTTCCGACAGGGTCGCCAATGCCTGTTCCGCTTCCCACTTAGAAATTCCATATGGATCCCGGGGATTGGGGACATTGTCTTCCGTAAAGGGCGCGTGAGTCTCCTCACCGTTCACTTTGATGGAGCTCATGTAGACAAACCGGCGAACACCCTCTTGAGCAGCCATCCGCGCAATCCGCTCAGTCCAATCCCGATTGGCGTGCCGAAACTCAAGAAGCGGATCTGTGGCGTGGTCGACCATGACGTGAACACGCGCCGCAAGATGGACGACCGTCTGTACGCCATGTAGGGCTTGTTGTATGTCACCCTCCGAGGATTGATCATGCAGTACGACCCATTCATCACCGCTGCCCTGAACCTGACCGTTCAATGGAATGTTCGATCGATCGCGCACAGCCGCCCGAACAGACAGCCCCTCATCCTGCAATCGACGGCACAACGCCGATCCGACAAACCCGTTTGCGCCTGTGACAAGCACTACATCAGCCATGGCAAGCAACTCTGATACCCAGGTATGCCACACATGACTCTTCAGGCTCTTGGATTCACCTTCAATGTCTTGTGGCTCTCACAGGATGCAGCGCCTTTCCTATTGCCTTCCAAGCAAAGACATTGATGCCCTTGTGCACGTGATTGTCGGCACCGCCATATATGAGCGTTGGAACAGCCGCTCGATCACCTGCCAGATTCATCCACCGCTCCAGACCCGCAAAAAAATCCCGATTGAGGGTCTGTCCCGACTTGATCTCGATCGGCATCAGTTTCATTCCGTCATCGACAATGACATCCACCTCGTTACCGTTGCTATCGCGCCAAAAATGGAATGTTGCCGGCTCTCCTCGATTGAGTCGGGTTTTGGCCAACTCAGATACGACAAAGGTTTCGAAGATATTCCCCCGCAGGGGGTGGGTCGCCAACTGCGCTGCCTCTTGAATCCCCAGCAACCAGCACAACAGACCTGTATCGTAAAAATAGATCTTGGGGGATTTGACCAGACGCTTGCTGAAGTTCGCATGATGCGGACGCAGTTGAAATAGAATGTAGCTCGTTTCAAGAACCGAGATCCAGGCGCGAGCTGTATTGTGGGTAATACCGCAATCTGTTGCCAGCGAGGAAAGGTTCAAAATCTGCCCGCTGCGGCCGGCACAGAGCCGTACGAAACGCTGGAACGTCTCCAGCTCTTGCACCTTCAGCAGCTGGCGGACATCACGCTCCACATACGCCGTCACATAGGCGGGAAACCATTCGCGAGGAGACAAGCGCCTGTCATACAAGGCCGGATAGCCGCCGGCAAACAACATCGCATCAAGACCTGATGGGCCAACATCGGCCTGTTCCAATTCGTGTAGAGAGAACGGCAGCAACTCAAGGAATGCGGTTCGACCGGCCAGCGACTGCGTCACCTTGGACATCAGGCCGAAATGCTGCGACCCTGTCAGCACAAACAGTCCCATGCGGCCATCCGCATCAACCCGCGTCTGCAGATAGGAAAACAGCTCCGGCGCACGCTGCACTTCATCGAGTACGGCTCCATCGGACAGGCGATCCAGAAACGCGCGCGTGTCGTCAAGCGCCAACCGGCGCACATCCGGATCTTCCAGCGAAAGATACGGTTTCCCGGCAAAGACCGCTTTCGCCAAAGTTGTTTTGCCCGATTGGCGCGGTCCGGTGACCGTTACGACAGGAAACCCTTGCAAGAGCCTCCGGAGCGGCCCCTCTACTTCACGAGGAATCATATAAATGGTAGGCTAAACACGCTTATGCATATTGTCAATCATGTTGCCAATATGCATATCATATTTGCGTCTGCATCCTGCCCCCATCCACCACATTCCGGAAATACTCGATTGGCCGAGCACGGCCGCCCGAACCGGTATCCCCGCGTCCTGGCATCGACGGCACAACGCCGATCCGACAAACCCATTCGCTCCCGTGACAAGCACAAGATCGGCCACAGCTGCTCACTTCACTCGCAGGAGCATTGAAGATGTTTCATTGTGATTCAGTTCGTCCCACGCCGCGCCAATAGGCCTTGGGATGCCAACTGGGCAAATACAGGAGAGCAGAAAAACCGCAGCATACTTGCCATATGCCATTGTAAATAGGTCAGGTTCCGATGGCTCTCACGACGAGCGGCATGGACCACCTTGGCACCGGAACAGAGAGTGATCTCACGGCCAGAGAGGCGCAATCGCGCACAAATATCCACATCCTCGTAGTAGAGAAAGAACCGCTCATCAAACCCACCGAGTTCCTGAAAAGCGGCCGACTCGAATAGCATGAACATGCCGGCAGCCCAGTCCGGATGCAATGGACGATCCGACGGGGCGTATTGACCTGCCCCTTTAAATCCAAATACCTTCTGTACAATGTGTACCGGCGTAGGAAACGGCCTGACGCTGTCTTCAAGTTCACCATCCTGATTGATCACCACGGGAACAGCCAAAGACGAACGAGTCTCTTGAAGGCAACGAATCAGCACCTCAAAAGGATCGTCATGCAGCCGGATATCAGGATTAACCACACAAAAGTAATCACCGGACACCCACCGAAATGCCTGATTATGATTGGCCCCAAAACCTTTCGGCCGCTCGTTGCGAATAACCTCAATCGGGAACGCATTTGCGTTGCTATCGAACGGCAGCTCTTCCGGTATGTTTATCGTCAGTACAACGCGAATGTTGCCTTTGCATCGAGCAGCAATGTCCGTCAATAAATCCCGAACTAACTCACCTTGGCCGTGGCTGACCACCGACACGACAACGAGCGGCCGACTCATGCGCTTCCGGCATGACGTTGAACAAGAATCGATCGGTACAGCTGGATATGCCGGTCCGCGATGTCAGGCCAAGAAAACGCACCGGCATACTGCACACTCCGCTCAGATAGGGCCATTCGACGTAAACCGTCTTTCCTTACCGATTCAATAATCGAGAGCGCCTGCTCCGGAGAATCCGCGAACTCGACCACTTGATCGAGAACCTGCGGCGTATGGGCACCTCGTGTCGTCACAGTGACAACACCATTGGCCAGCAAAGCAAGCAACGATCCTCGACGCTCCGATGCCCCGTCAGGAAAAGGCACATAGGCAATCGACGCCGTCGCGATCCGATCCGCAGTTTCTTGATCGGACAAACCAAGTTCCCACACCATGGGAAGATCAGCGGCCTTGCGGCGAAGCCCATCGAGATAACTCTCATGCTCCTTGAGAGACAACCCGACAATTCGAACCGTCATTCCCAGCGCTCGTTGTTTGATCATCGCAGCTAAATCCACTACCTCTTCCAACCCTTTGGCGGGCCTGATCAGACCGAAATAGATGACTTCATTGAGTCCTCTCTCATCACCCGCCTTGCCTTGAGCAATATTGCTGCCGATCGGAATCACGCTTGAACGATCCCGCACCCATGGCGCAATGCCGCTCACATAGTCCCGCTCATAGGAATTCGTGAACACGATATGCCGGCTGGAGAGTAGTGGAAAAAGAGAGAGCCGCCTCAAGACATGTGTCTGACTGGCTTCGTGTATCGTCACAACGCCTCTCATCGCCAATCCGATCAGTTGAGGCCCAAGTTGTCGCCCATATCCGACTGTCGGATATTGTATGTGAGTGATATCCGCACCACAGACCTTAATCCGTTTTAAGACAGCGGGCGCATCGCTCAATCCCCACCTACCACCGGTGATGACTTCAACCGAAAGGCCTCGCTGCTCCAGCGAGTTGACCAGACGTTCCGTATAATCCCCTGCCCCACACACGTTTGGTGGGTAGGACCCCGTAATCATCGCGATTTTCATGACACACGTGGGTCAGAGCCCTATTATTTCCCTGTTGAGGTCCACAAACGGGTTTTCCCCGTCAAGGATCGATAGCCATCCGCAACACCACCGCTGACCCCTTTACCGGCTATGCGGTACAACCAGGCATGAGCCACCGCCCTGATCCAGGCTGCATGCAGGCTCATCGGCGGTTTCAATCCATTATTCCGCATGGCTTTCATAATCTCCCGAATCGTGTTCATCTTGCTGGCAGGGTTTGAACTGATACCGCCGTGCTGCATAGCGGTCACCAGACATGGCACGAAAACAGCCTGACCGTCCCGCAACTCACGCAGCAACAGATCGTAATCACCGGCGATACGAAAGGACTCATCAAACTTCCCACGGACTTTGAATAGAGACCGATGATGAAACATCGCCTGGTGAATATTCAGTGCCTTTCCCGTCATAAAGGAGTGCCGAATCTCCAGCCACGGTTTACCGAATCTATCTAATTCCGTGCCCGACTCATTCACCAACGCAACTTGCCCGTACACCACACGCGTTTCAGATAACGCCTGCGACAGGTGGGGAGCCATCTCTTCGAGAACACGGCTGTCCCACAAATAGTCGTCGGCGCCAAGGAAGCAAATCCAATCGCCATGCGCCTGTACCAGGGCCTTATTCCACGCATGGTAAATCCCTCGATCAGGCTCAGAAATCCAATAGGCAATCTTGTCGGCATTCGCCTTGAGGGTCTCGACCGTCCCATCGCTCGACCCTCCGTCGATGACGATCAGCTCTTTATGCGGGTAGCTTTGGCGGGCAACGCTATCAATGCATCGGCCCAACGTTTTGTCGGCATTAAAGGTTGCAACCACCACAGAAATGAGTGAAGGTGCAGCGCAGTCGGTCTGGGAAGATGGAATGCAACACGCATGGTCGTCGTCACTGTGATTTGTCAGATCCATCACTCAACCACAGATAGCAACATGTAGCACACAACTCCAACCCACTATTTCAAAAACATAATTGCGTGGTGGCGCACTCAATGCACCTCTGAGAACATCATCCCGCTTCTACGATAAATATATGTGCGTATAACTAAAACTAGATCCACTTTTTTACTAACTGGAAGAGTCCCGGAATTTTTTTTGCAGCTCTAAAGTGCAACTGTTCATTAAACCGTCGTCGATAGATTTGATAATCCACCTTTCGAGACATTTCGACTTTTGCCGGATGAACAAGCGGGAAAGGAATAGAGCCAGTCGGAACATTGATCTCCAAAAACCGATTATTTTTATAATGTACCGCGTCGCCTCCAAAACCCACATTTGAGACAAGATTGACAGCAGGAACGATCGTCAGAAGGTTGAATCGCCGACACGTCAACATCAATTGATAGTCCCACGCATTTTTTGTCCTGCGTTCATGGATGGCATCGTACACGCTTCGCCAATAGAGATCTTCATTGTCTGAATACACTGCACGACGGAGCTGTCCACTATCCCTGAACTCGAGCCAATACGGCATATCGAGATCCACCTGCCGCCAGGTCCGTCTCCAACTTGCCCACCCCCAAGTGGTGGCATATCCTGAAAAGAAGTAGCTCGCCGCAAGTTTTTGCCTTGAGGGCTTCAAGAAATTGTTCCCTGAAATCAGCCCCACCCGTTGATCATCTCGATATTTCCTCAATAATTCTTCGCAGAAAGGGAAAAAGCTTGGTTCCGGCACGCAATCATCTTCCAAAATAACAGCCTCTTCCACTTGGTCAAACACCCAACTCAGTCCGGAAGAGTTCCTGGGAAAGCTGCCCATGTTGCACTCGGCAAAATTTCGATCGACATGGCATTCCCAGTCAAGCTTTTCAAACAGGCGACGCACCGCCGTGACTCGCTCAACATCGGTGGCAACATGCGAACGGGGCCCGTCGGACACCACCAGCATTCTACGCGGCTTGATCTGCCCAAGGATGTTGAGCAACCGTTCTGTTAATTCAGGACGATTGAACGTGAGAACAGCGATCGGTGTATCGAACCCATCTCCCAACGGTTCCGTTATCTGCGCCATAACGATCTAGCCGGAATTTTGTCCTTATCACATCTATGCCGATACTTTGCCGCTACTTCGTGCACTTCCATCAACAAGCCCTTATTCAAGGTGATGGGATTGAGGCCCATCTGTAGAAACGTCCGATTATCAACATGCAATTCATTCTCATCCGCTTCAAATCTCGGGTTTTTCATGAACTCTACCGGAACGCCGATCATCTCAGACACCATTTTTGCTAAATCGCGGACCCGATGTGTTTCCGTCATCTGGTTCAAAATTTTGACCCTGCTTCCTCGCTCAGGTGGATTAGCTAGAGCAAGCTCGATGCACTTCACCGTATCCTGAATGTGAATGAATGCACGAGTCTGCCCACCTGTGCCATGCACGGTCAACGGATGACCCACCGCAGCTTGTATCAAGAAACGATTGAGAACCGTTCCATAGTCACCGTCATAGTCAAACCGATTGATCAACCGTTCATCCATGGACGTTTCCTGGGTATTCGTCCCCCAGACAATACCTTGATGCAAATCTGTGACTCGAATCCCGTCATTCTTATTGTAGTAGGCAAAAAACAGTTGGTCTTGTGTCTTCGTGAGATGGTAAATACTGCCTGGATTTGCCGGATGCAGAATCTCTCGCTCGGACACTTCACCTACATCATTCACAACTTGCACTCTGAGATACCCTTCAGGAATTTTCATCCCTGCGGTCCCATACCCGTAAACCCCCATCGTCCCAAGATGGATCACGTGTACGTCCTGATTCGCATCGACGATGGCACACAGCAAGTTATGCGTGGCATTCAAATTATTGTCTACCGTGTAACGTTTCTGGCGTTCCGACTTCATCGAATACGGCGCGGCTCTTTGCTCAGCAAAATGGACGATCGCATCAGGCTTGTAATGATAAAACACATGCAATAACCGATCGTACTCCTTGGCAATATTGAAGTTGACGAACTCGATCGTCTTACCCGTCAGCTCCTTCCATGCTTTGATACGAACGGATGGAGTAGCGATAGGTGTCAGAGAGTTCGTCTCAAGTTCATTGTCAATGTCACGCCGGGACAGATTGTCGACGATGACAATATCATGACCAAGATGTGACAGATGGAGCGCCGTTGGCCAACCACAAAAACCATCACCGCCGAATACTATGATCCTCATGGGCTCCTCCTATTTATAATCTGTCCTGCACGGGCTACGCCCCTTAGCCAGGATTGAAACTCTAGCGACTCGCCGCCACTACAATTCCTGAGACCGTATCGGCCCGCTTCACTTACAAACCGGATGAGCCGATCGGACTCAACTTGAGAAACCACGGTCTACACTTCCTGCTTGAGGGAGACCTCGGGCATGGAGCGTTCGACCAACATTAGAATAGCTTTCCTAAGTTCACCCTGGGACTGCGATCGCGCATATTCTTGCATATGCTCCCACCGTCCTATAGAAGTGATTGCATCAGCAAGTCCGTGCAATGCGCGAATCGCCCCCTCGACATCCCCGGCTCGGACCGCTTCACCCAATTCGTACTTCAGGACAACCTCCTCCATGTACCCTCCGCAGCTCACCAATATATTCTTCCCGAATATGGCGGCCTTTGTGACGAGGTTACTACTGTGCGGAAAGTTTTCATACATAGCGAAGATTACGTCACAGACATTGAAAACCGCGTTAAATTGAGCGTCATCAGGGATCTTCCTGAGAAAAAAGAAACAATTCTCCCTTTCAGTACTGAAGAATGTCCGCACTTCTATCAGTTCTTCTTTTGTAAATGTCTCCTCCAGCAATACCCCGGCAAATACAAAACACCAAGGCATTTCATGTGATTGTTTCGCTATTCGGATCAACGTTAACAAGCCCTTTCTACGCGCCAATCCTCCCAGCAATCCAATAATTGTCCTTCCTTTCGCCTTTGACTGAATTTCTTCGACCAGCGCACAGCGTTCTGACGGAAGGACCTCATCGGTAAAGTCAGGCAATACAACAACCGGCTTCCCAGCGAGCTCGGCCCTGAGCGCGTCCACAATACCCGCATCGAGCACTGCGATAGAGGACGCCCATTTAGATTTGACGAGAAACTGTTCGGGAAGAGCAAACCACCCTTGTTGAGGTTTGCCGTTCCTTCCCGCGTTTCTCCAATGTCTCGGGTGAAAATACAAACCGGTCCAGTAAAATGGGAACAGCCAACCAATAAACCTCACCGGCAAATATCCGGTGACATAGCTGTCGAGCCACGCAAAAAACACCAAGTCAGGTCTTCCACTGAATGAGCGTATCGCCCTCAGCGCACGAGACACCCGCATCCAACGCGCCAACGACATGAAAGGATTGCACAGCCTCGTCGGCAGAAAAGGAATGATCTTGGGCATTTGATCAGAAAACTGGCAGGCGATCAACCGCTGCTCGTCTACGACTGAGCTATATCCTACCTCCGACAACACTTCATCCGGAGCGGGGCACAGCACACTCACCCGGTACCCGGCATCAAGCAACACTTTCGCAAATGTCTTCACATATGTCGGATGATGACCGACCCACAGACCATCGACCAGAACAATGTGCTTCGGCCTCACGACAACTCGGACTGTGTGTTCATGAATATGGCATCGACTTGCAGTAATTCATATGGACTCGTACGCGCACGCAATTCATAGCCATGGTCCACCATGACATAGTGCTGCTCATCCAGAAATCGCCACAATTCCCACAGCGGCGGTTGGCCCTTGTAAAATTCCCGAAAGGACAACTCGATGACCAGATACCTTGCATGCGAGAGAACAGTTCGAGCCCCTCTCAAGACATTCAACTCATATCCCTGCACATCCATTTTAATCAGATCCGGATACTCGAGGTTATCCTTTGCGTACACGTCATCCAGCACCTTGACGTCCACCATTTCACTTTCCTGGTTCGCACTTCCCGGAAAATAATGATGCTGACTCTCTGCCGTTTCATAGAGCGAGGCGGAAGCAGTGCCGCCTATGAGATTCGTCTTCTGTTCTCGATCGCTAAGTGCGCATTGGTATATTTTCTTCTTTATTCCCCCCAACTTTCTCTCTTGTAAATGGCCGATCCATTTGGCTTGCGGCTCGAACATCACCACACTCTGGAGTTGGGCATTCAGTTGTTGCATCACGAAGCTCCAATGGCCCTTATACGCTCCGATATCACACAGTCGATTGGCTGTAATAAACTTATTGACGGTCTGAATAGTGGCAAGACAGTCCTCATAGTGGAATATTTCTCCATCGACAGCACCGACTCGCCTTCGATCCGCCCAACGTGTTAAGCGCCAAGCGGCACTCGTTGCTATTCTCGACAGAAGATCCATTGTGTTTGGAACTCGCGCTTAGTCGAACGTGGCTCGATGCGAATGAACTGCGGCAACGCCATACAAACAGGATGCGTTTCCCTCGAAACAGACCCGGCGGTTTTCGCACGTATGGCTCCGAGATTTTGCAGAAACCCAGCGTTGCCTGCCGTACAAACCGTTCTTTGAATGACTCACCTTCTGCCATCCATCAGCGGCCGCGCTCAAGAATCAGTCCGCCTCTCGTCCATACATGTATGAGCTATCTGCATGAATCTCTCGATGTTCCCAAACCCCTCGACATTGCTCCGAATTTTTTCAATTGGCCAGTCCCACCATTCCGACTCCAACAACATCTTAATTTCTTCATCCGAAAATCTAAATCGGACAATGCCGGCTGGATTCCCACCCATAACCGAATAAGGGAGAACATCTTTCACGACCACTGAACCAGCGGCCACTATCGCTCCCGTTCCAATTTGCACTCCACCTGGAATAATGACATTCGCACCTATCCAGACATCGTTCCCAATACTCGTTTTTGGTATCGAGTCATCAAAGATCTTGTCCTCACGAAATCTCAGTGGGCAGCCTTCGTTGGAATGGCTGTAAAAGGCCGGGTACGTTGAGATAAATGTCCGTGAGGGGTGTGGCGCAAGCCCTACTTGAACGTTAGGCCCAATAGAGCAAAAGTTTTCTATACTCACATTCAGCAGGCGCGAATTATCCGAGACATAGCTGAAATTTCCCAAAGAAACCTGTTTGAGACAAACGCCGTTAAGGATGGCAACATATTCCCCCATTCGGACATCTCCTGCAAAAGTACTCAGGATCTTGCAAGTTGGATTCTCGGCGCGTAACTCAGCCAGCCTTGCTTGGTGGTGACGAGAAGCGCTGATCCTTGATGCCAATCGGCTGACAATACTGAACATGCTGGTCAAGTACGATCTGTTCCGTCAAAACAACGTGTCGTAATCAACTTTCGGGAAGACATCCAGATAGTGACGAGGATTGGCATTGGCGTTGTAAATGTTTCCCTTCATTGAAAACAGATACTTGTACTTCTTGAATATGTACGCATGCCGCCGCATCTGGAATTCACTATCCACAAAGCTCAAGTCGGTTTCATTCGGACGCAAGGCATGCTCTTTGGTATGGTCGTAGAAATAGACGAGCGCTCCATTGAACCAATCATGATCGATACCGACCAAGTATATCTTCTCGAACCCGAGATACACGGCTATTGTGATTGCCAACTCTGAAACGGACCAAATCGGCGGCAAACTCGCCAAGTCAATAGGCCCATCGAAACTTTCTGGCCGCTCCCGCATATATTCCACCCAATGAATGGGCCGCCCTTTAAAGAGGCTGTTCCGTTCCACCATTCCTCTGTCGCCGATGTGCATCACCATCTCAGCACCGCCAGTGGCAATCTCCATCTCCTGCAACCAACCCACGAATTTCTTTTCTGAATGCAAACCACCATGCCCCCTCAGCAGTGGCGGCAACGTGTGGTACCTTGGCTTGATGCGAGGGAACTCCTGGTGCACAAAGGTGTTACTCACACTAATGACGAACTCCCCCTCAAGCTTACCGATATCCTGCTCCTTCACAGAAGAACCGGCCCCAAGCACAAAGCAGCGCGATCCCACATGACGATCTTTCAATTCCTCATTGCTTTTCATGAGCGTTATTTCTTCTGATCTCAAGCGACATGACCGATGTATCTTCCCGCTCTTGCTTTTTGAGAGCATCTCCCAGAGTCCAGGTGGAACCAGCCATTGCTTAATATATTGTTTAAGTTCTGTCACCAATCACTCTCTTCAGAAAGCATACAAGGAACACCATCGACACAAGCTTCTACCCCCAACCCGCACCCGCTCGAAAAAGACATGAACAATTTCATGTCGCCAACGGGCAACTCATGAACGGACGACATTGATGGCTCTTTTGACAATTGATTCAACCCGTGGAAACTTTGACAATAACCTGCGTAAAATTAACCCACTTGCACGTGACATATCAGGATTACCGTGAGGATGCACAACAGGCAATTCCTGTGAAAGGATGTGCACAAGTATAGGAGCTACCTCCTCAGGCAAAATCCCTTTAAACTGATATTCAGTGTCCACATCTGCAGGCTTGGGGAATAGTCGCCCGCTATCAGAGTTTAGATACTGCCTTGAGATCTGCTCATTGCTTTCCGAAAACCGCGCAAGGAAGTCTTTTCTTTCAGATGAACTGAAAAACTTGAATGGCTCACCTCTATCCTTTGCACTGCTGGATTGGAGAATGCTGCGCAGCTTCTTTTTTTGCTCTCCATCAAGCTTCGGATTTGTGGCTCTAGCAATTTCGAGTGCGACACGCGAATAACTTGGATTACGGTTATGCGAAAGTTTCTCATATGGTAAGGCATCTATACCGACTGCATTGCAAAAGTCCTTGACCAATCCATCGCCTCGACAAGCCATTTCGTAACCGCGAACGATCATGTTTTCCTTCCCGAAGTGCATGGCATAACTATCGAGAATACGTGTGTAGTTAAGCGCGTTCGGATGATTGAAGCCACCAAGATATTCCTCAAACGAAAAGGATTCCCCTTGATGAATTCCTTGAGTATACATTGACTCTACAAAATCATCCTGGCGCCGCAGATACACAATGACCTTCACATGGAAATTTCTGGTTGTATCGCGGAGCATTTCCGAAACTATACTCGTATTCAGAAAACCACTGTCAGGGTTCCCGCTAAATCCTTCGAAGCTTAAAATATATTTGCATTGTTCCCGTATGCCACCCTTCTGGCCAAGCGCCAATTTCAACTGTTCGCCAAACCGTACGACTAAAGACGAATCCAACTTTTCAGCGCTCATCAGTTTACTGTTCAATTCAAAGGGCAAGTGCAGATAAACGTAACTCTTGCTTTTAAGGTGCTCCGAACTTTCGACCAATGCAGTCTGAATAGAGGTTGACCCGGTCTTATGGGTGCCAATATGAAGGTATAAGACTGGCATATATCCTGATCACAATTTATGACGTTGCTGTATATGAAATCTTGAAGATGACTTACTCATTTGCTCTATGAACATCGCCCATTGCCAAATGGGTGGACTAAGACACAGACCGGCATATGCAGTCGACAACGAAAGCAGTCATGACAGCTTGAATCTCCACATTGACGAAGCTCCTGGCTTGGAGCTCTGATAGGTTGGGAACTAAAGACATACTTGCTCAAACCTGTGCACAGACTCATGCAGCGGCCGCCGGCCACCTGGCAGGTCGCGCAACAGGTGCGGATGATCTCTCATGATCTACGCATGCTAAGCTGCCTAAGAAGGAATCAATTGGAGAGTTTGTGCGATCCCACGAAATACACTTTTACGGAGCCCCAAGTTAACCCTCCAGCCACTTTACGACTTCAAACACCTCGGCATATTTCACTCCGATACGCTGACCGGCGTTTTCCGCCTCGTTTCGGAAGAAGCGGATCCATTTTTCCCCGGTACGATCCACCTCCGTCACATGCGCACGGACAGCCTGCTCTTTCACATCCAGCCATTGAGTAATGTCCACATAAAAGTTCCCGCGAAATTCCAGCGTTGAGTGATACCAGTTGCTGCGATACATCAACAGCCTCGGCACATGGCGGCAACTGTGCAAGGACGCCTTGGAGACCGCCTGATGGTCATGATGAATGTCCCCCGTCCAGTGGGCATAGACTAGATCAATCTTTTTGTCCTGCACGATTTTAAGAATCTCGACGTTCAATGCATCCACAAACTCGACTTCCAGCGTCTTGAAGTTTCCACACAGCAATTCCTGTGCTCCTAAAATCGCCATGGCATTGCGTGCCTCGACCAAAGCTGTCTCATTCGAACGCACCTCTTGGTTGTACTGATTGACGAACCCCGATACCGTCGCAACGAACACATAAACGTTATCCCCAAGCTTTGCATGTCGCGCCAGGGCACCCCCGCAACCAAGCTCAACATCATCAAAATGCGCGCCAATAGCCAGGACATTCATCCGCATCTCCTCAATATTTCTCTTGAAGACAAAACACCATGATTGAACAACACGTCCAATGTGCTCAAATATGGCACGAACTCACCGAACTGCTGCGCATACACAGGGTGATTGAAATCTTGCCAGAGCACCTCGATTCCCGCATTTACGAATGGTTCCGGCTTGAAATAGTCGCGCGCCCCTACCCCGGAAAGATAGTGCGTGGCTGAAACTTTCCTCAACAAGTCCACCAGCATTTCGTTTTTTGACCCAGTCGGATCTAAGCTGCTTGACCATATCCAGGGAATGCGAAGATCGAGTATATCCATCAACATCTCGATCGAAGCCATATTGAAATCGCGCAACATACTGAACGGCTGGGCATACAAGTTTTCAATCTTCGGCATTACTTCACCGTAAAACGCCGATTTATAGTAGTTCTCTTCGAGCAAGTTCAAATGAGCCTGCCGCCAGTCTGTGTCTGTGGAAAGCTCAATCTGGTTGATCGCAGTGTCACGCGGAGCCTTCTTTACGCTGATTGTGAGCCATCTTTCGCCTCGCACCGTCTTGATTTTGTCGCGATGAGTCCAAGCCCTACTGCTGCCGTTTACAAATTGAACATGATCCAGTGCGATATATAAATCCGCATGCAAAAAACGATGATAGAACCCCAGATGGGAGGCAAAATCTGGTTGGTGAATCACCACCACTTTTTTGTTCATTTAGATTAGAGAAGGTTTGGATTTATTTGAAATTCGAGACATTGACCTGATCGAATTCCCAGTGTTGTGAAGGTCTGTTGATCGAAAACGGGAACTACTCACACCTTCCTTAGATCTGTGAGTTCGGATACCACTCGCTGTGTTCCCTGCAACCCAATATTGCGCATCCCTGCCTGACTCATGTATTCAAGCCCCAGGTCAGTACTGAACAAAGGCAGTGACAATGCTTCATGATGCCCGGCAAAGCGCGAGCCGCCCAGCTTCTCCAAGGCCATCCCGACTGGAATCTCGAAGAATTCATTGGCGATTACGATGCACGGCAGGCCGGAAGCATTGGCTTCAAATGGCGTAATTCCACCGCCAGTAATCGCCAGGTCGTGCCGATAGAATTCTTCTACCATCGAGGGGACGCCTCGCTTCACTGTAAACCCCTCGGTCAACACATCATCCAACAGAGCCATGTGCATAAATGCCGGTCCCGCCACAACCGTGGCGGTCAAACCCATCTCTTTCAGTAACTCCACCACCTTGACTGTTACACCATAGGTATCACTACCGCCCAATGTCACCAGAATGCTGGAACACTGTTTACGGACACGTGTGTGGTCGGTTATTTGTGGATTCAGAATCAGATAATCTGCACCGCGCAACACCCTGGCGCCTGCAAGTGACTCCTGCGGATCGAAGGCTAACGCGGCAACGTGCAAGTCCGCCAACACCGCCCCGGTTCCCCGATCATCGAATGTCACCAGCGGGACCCCTGCCGCCTTGACATGTTCCGCATGGCGGACATCGGTATCGAGGCGGTCATTCACCCACAGCGTGATACCATGCTGCTGTATCAGCGATGCCTCCCAGTTACCGGATAAATCTTCCAGGTCCACCACCCTGTGTGGCACGCCTCGCGCAACCAGAATTTGCCGGGATGGTGTGTGATCGTTCAGGAAAAACGTGTACTCCAGGCCCGCTTTCGCCAACCCATCCGCCAGATTCAACGCACGATAGAAGTGCCCCATGCCACGCGCATGAGAACTTTCTATGCAAAGCGCAAACATAGGCGAATCGCTTCTTCAGTCCCTACCCAGCGCTCCGGAGCAAATCCGGCAATGGTACAAGCGCGCTGGTAATCCTCTTCGGTATCAACCGTCAAGCGCAAATCCGGGCGTCGCTTGGCGGCCGGTGATTCCAACATCCCAATCTTGAACATATCAGGACGCTCCTGGATATACTCATTGACGTGCTCACGATGATTGGCGGCATGCCCTTCTCGCGCACTTTGTTCCAGCGCAGCAAACGTAAAAATCTCCGCCCCTACACCGAGGGGCATGCTGCCGAACGAATGTGTATAATCATTGCGCTGAGCCAGATGCTGCTCGATCAATCGCCGCAACTCATCCATGTCGGTGAACGGGTTATCCGCGGTCAGTCTCACAACATGCTCGAAGCGATTCTCACAGGCACACTGCCAATATCTGTCCAGCACATCCGATTCACTGCCGCGGAACACTGTGACACCTCTCGATTCGCAATGTTGCGCAATCACATCATCCTGCGGCAAGCGGCTGGTGGCGACCACCACCGTTACCGGATATTCAAGCAGAACCAACCTGCCTAATACATGATCCAGCAAAACCTTGCCAGCCATCGGCTTCAATACTTTTCCAGGCAAACGGCTCGATCCCATCCTGGCTTGTATAATGACACCTACGCCAAATCGGTCCATGCCAATACGGCATCTTTCTCCAGGTCTGCGGCAACGGTCCGTCCAACGATCTGGTCAAAATACTTCGGTCCGATACCGTAGCCGGGACGTTTGACGGCGATATCTTGTTCGGTCAACCGTTCTCCAGCTTTCACACTGCGGTTTAGGACTACGCTCTTGCGATTGTTGCGTCGTGTGACTTTTTCGCTCTCGGCCGGGTGCTTAATGCCGGACCCGCGTATGACCTCAAAGGTGCGTACAGCTTCCACCAGCCATTTCATTTCCACCGGATCGGCAGAAAGCATGTGGTCGGGGCCAGCCGCCTTTTTGTCGCAGGTAAAATGCTTCTCAATCACTCGCGCGCCCATCGCCACTGCGCATAAAGAGGCAATCGGCGACAACGTGTGGTCGGAGTAACCGATGTCTAGTTGAGGGAAAGCCTGCATCAACGTCTGCATTGCAGACAGATTGACATGTTCCGGATGGGTCGGATAGCTGGTGATGGCATGCAGTAAGATCAACTTCTCATTGCCCTCCCCTAGGATCGTATCCACAGACTCCCGCACTTCTTCCAACGTGCACATGCCGGTCGAAAGCAGCATGGGTTTCCCCGTACGGGCAACATAACGAAGGAAGGGAAGGTTGACCGCATCATCCGAGCCGATTTTGTGCGCGCCGACACCACATTTTTCCAGCAAGACTACATCGGTCTCATGTGAAGGCGTAGAAAACCAGTCCAACCCCTTGGATTCTGCATATCGAAACACCTGCTGGTGCAACGCCTCATCCACTTCATATTTCTTAAACAGGTCATATTGAGACACCACACCGGTGTTCTCCATGTTGAAGAGAGCCTTCATGCTAGCGATCGTATCGGCACGATACGTCTGCAATTTGACCGCATCCACGCCACAACCGTGTGCCGCATCGATCAAGTTTACGGCTTGTTCGAATGTGGTGAAGTTGCCACCAATCTCAGCAATAATGTAGCAACGGTCTTTACGATAGTTATTGAACATATTATTTCCGCAATTCGAAACAGTGAAATGCCGGATCTTCATTACCTGGAAGAGTCCTATCAATTTCCAAAAGAGGCTCAATAAAAGTTCTCATGATCTCTGTCCACTTAGCTTTTATGACAATACGTTTCTCGGGAGGCAACTCACGCGACATCTCCAGTAAAATTGGGAACAGTGGGCGCAACCCAATATCCCAAGCCTGAATGGTGAGCTTGCTCAAATGATAATGGTGACGTTCAATTCTTATCCCTGCTTGCCCAAACATTGCCTGCCATTCATCGAGAGGTTTAGCTTGACGAATGTTGTCGGAGAATCTGCCCCTATCCAACATTTCAAGAAACCTCCAACGGTCATCCCCGCCATTTACATATAACTGTTTATAAAAGCTAAACTGCGGGAAAGTAATGTTTGGCAGCATCAGGCACGCAGTTCCGCCAGGTTTCAAAACTCTGGAAATCTCTGCAATCACAGACTGAGGCGAGTCTAGCCAATATATGATATTAGAAAATATGCTATTGAACGAAGCTTCTGGAAATGGCAATGGCTTATTAGCATCTCCCTGTTTGAGTGTTCCATACAAACCAATTTGACCGGCTTTTTTGAGCAGATTCGTTTTACAATCAAATCCCACGTCAATTTGGTACTTCGGTGGCTTAATTACTGCCGAACTCTGATTCTCATCGTACGAATCGAAGACATCAACATTCTGAAAAAACTTGTCCATCCGCGATACGGATCGAAATGCGTCAAAGCTTACATCAAGCTCGCCTCCAGCTCGGATGAACGAAAAAAGTCCATCCCCACACCCCAAGTCTAAAGACGGAGAACGCATCTCAAAAGCACTCATAGTCCTGATATCTATCTCACGCCAAAGCGCAGTTTCCGGCCGAAGCCAAAAAACATTGAGCAGCTGCTTCAGTGTATCGCTTGCTTCCATAAATTACTTTCCAATTAGCTGAATACGATGCACGTAGTTCTTCACGATGAACGTCCGCTCACCCACTTGAGCGGCTTCGTCCTCGGTCTTTCTTGGTAGATAACACTTACGGCACACTGCGCTATCCATAAAACCACGAGACTGCAATTGGATATCCCGGACTGCCTGCATCTTCTCGCCATGCCACACCTGATGCACGGTTTCCTTCCTAATGTCGCCGATTACTTCACGGTTTTCTTCATCGTTCGAGCACTTCATGACCAACCCATCAGCCCCTATCACCAACCGTTGGTACTGCTGGGGGCAGGTAAACTCATTGAGGTATTCGATGTGAGTGTCGTTGGACAGATAGTCAATCAGCGGATTAAACGCCACAAGATCAGCGTAAGGAGAAAAGGTGTTGTAGTAGGTATCGGAGCCGCTTTCAGCAATCGCGGGCCAGATGCCCTGCACCTTAATGACCGGGCGTCTCAGGCTATGTTCTTCCTTGTATCGTTTGATGGCCTTAATTTTATCGAGCACGTCGTCAAATTTAAGCGGCTTGCGGATGCGCTCATACGTCTTACCCACTCCATCAATTGAAATGGTTATCCAATCGATCCCTGCCTCAACCATTTGCCGGAAATACGGTAACGTCAATTTACCGCCATGCGTCAGCGTGGAAACCTCCTTAATGCCATGATCTTTTGCATATGTGATCGCCTCAATGAATTGCGGATGCAGAGTCGCTTCCCCTCGAAGGCTCAGACGGATAGCTGTAACCTTACCTCCGATCTCATCAATGATTTTCCTGTACAACTCCCAGTCCATCCTCGTGACATTGACCTGTTCCTTAAATTCATCGGTAATGGTGTAGCACATCGGACAATGCAGGTTGCAAAGTGACGATAATTCGACGTCTACCAACAGAGGATAGTCCGATACCTTCTGTTGCTTTGGATACTCCGACCAATTACGCCGGTACTCCGCATATTCCTTTTCCCATCCATCACCACGACTCTGTTCAAACAAGGACTCTCTTTCCTGCGTGTCCATCGAATAATTGCCCTTGTTGATCGGCACATTGCGTTCAGTCATCGCGCCTCTTTTCCCGTTCCGAACGGATGATATCTTCAATTCCTTCACGAAAGGAGCACCTCGGATGCCAGCTGAGATCGACCCCGGCCTTTGAGATGTCAGCAGATACATCCATGAGTTCGTTGGTGCGGACCATCTGCCTACTAACCACTTTCTTGTTCGTGCCCGCAATCTTTTGAATTATATCAATGATTTCTCGCACACTCCGCGAAATACCGGAACCGATGTTATAGACGCGATATCCACCCGCTTTGCGTAGCGTCGCCAGCAACGCTGCCACCAAATCCTCCAGATAGACATAATCCCGTCTGGGCGCCAAATCCTTCACGACAATTTCCCCTCCCTTATCCAGCGCCTGCCTGATTATCTCAGGGATCAAAAATTTTTCAGCCTGTCCAATACCATACACATTGAATGGTCGTATTGTTGTCACAGACAGATCATATGCATTTGCATAAAACTCGCAAGCTTCCTCGGCAAGCCTCTTAGACAAAGCATATGGGCTGTTCGGCTTGATCACACTGTCTTCACTGATCGGCAAACTATCTGGATGCCCATACACATAGGCACTGATATACGTCAGAGGAATACGGTTCTTCTTGCACAGCTCAAGGACATTGACTGTACCCAACACATTGGTGTGACAGAATGCCTGCGGGTTGGCCCAGCTATCTGGCACGAAGGTTTTCCCTGCCAGATGAAACGTATGCGAAATGTTTTCCTGGTCGAGTTCGGAAAGAGTTTCCTGATCAGCAATGTCTCCATCTGTTGAGTCAAGGGCTATCACTCCCCAACCCTCAGACTTCAGTCTGGCTGCAAGTGCTCTCCCAATGAAGCCACTCGCACCAGTAACCAATATCTTACTCACCCAAGCAGCCTCGGCTTCATTTTTTCGAATTCTTCGATCGCCTGAATATAATCATCTGGTCTGCCGATATCCAACCAATACCCATCGAACGTCCGCACAGCAGCCGGTTTTCCAGCAGCAAGCAAATCCAGCATCAGATCATCAAAGCCGTAACTCTTCCCTTCTGGAATGGAATCCAGGATACAGCGATTTGCCATATAGACCCCCATGCTCACCAGGTATCCAGTACGGGGTTTTTCCTTGAACCCGATTAACTTGTTATTTACATCTACCTCCAACACACCGTAGTCCACCTTCTGTTCGCGCAGATGCGCTGAAATGGTAAAGATGCGACTCGCTCGGACATGCTCCTCGAAAAACCCTGAATAGTCCAGATCGCTCAAAATATCGCCGTTCATGACCAAGAAGTCATCAGGCAGACCCTGAATAATGCGCAACGGTCCCATGGTACTCAGAGGTTTGTCTTCGAGCGAATAGTCGATCTCCACGCCCCATTTGGCTCCATCCCGAAAGAAGGCCCTGATAATTTCAGCCTGGTGATTCACTGCCATCGTAATATGGGTAAACCCCTGTTGCGCAAGCTGGCGAACGATCACCTCAAGGATGGGAAACTCTCCGATCGGCATCAGCGGCTTCGGCAGTACTACGGTATAGGGAAGCAACCGTGTTCCCTTTCCACCGGCTAGAATGACGGCCCGCTTAGACATTGTAAATATCCGCTTTGTACTGCTTCAGGTTAGCTGGATTGGTAAACCACTCAACTGTCTTCTCCAACCCTTCACGCAATGTCGTCTTCGGCTTAAACCCCGTGAGCCGTTCTATTTTGGTATTGTCGCACCACAGTCGTTCGACTTCACTCTTCTCTGGGCGCAAACGAATCTTCTCTGTTTCGATCTCAACATTTACGCCCATAATTTCTGAAATCAGCTTGATGGTATTACCGATGGATATTTCGTAATTACTCCCGCAGTTGATCACTGCTCCGACGGTCTGATCAGATTGCGCCACCGTCATGAAACCCTGGACTGTATCGAGCACATAGTTGAAGTCACGTGTAGGATGTAGCGCTCCAACCTTTAACACCTTTTTCCCGGACGCGATTTGAGTAATCACAGTAGGGATTACTGCGCGCGCAGATTGCCTCGGCCCATACGTATTAAACGGCCGAATGATAGCTACGGGCGTATTAAAGGCACAGTAGAAAGACATGGCAATCTGATCCGCACCTATCTTGCTCGCAGAGTAGGGGGACTGTCCCTGCAGCGGATGTTCTTCTGTAATTGGCACAAAGCGGGCCGTACCATACACCTCGCTCGTCGAGGTATGCACAATTTTCTTCACCTCCAAATCTCGAGCGGCCTGAAGAACATTCAACGTACCCTTTATATTCGTATCCACATATGTATCCGGAGAATGATAGGAGTACGGAATAGCGATCAACGCCGCGAGATGAAGGACAACGTCACACCCATTCATTGCTTTTCTGACACCGTACGGATCACGTATATCCCCTGCAAACACCTCAAAGTTTCCACTCACATCGGGCGCGCAATGGTCCAACCACCCCCAGGAATTGAATGAGTTGTACAATACGAACGCACGTACTTCATGGCCATTGCGAACAAGCGCCTCCGTTAGGTGGGAACCAATGAAGCCATCAGCCCCAGTTACAAGAATTTTTTTATTCGCCGACGTCATACAGCCGTATACCCGATATTCAGATCTCGATTCTCTGCCATGGCAGCAACGTGCTGAAGAACCCAGCCCTCCGATTGCCCCGCTGCGAAGTAAAGTCGTCCAGAGTAAAGCCGCATACGGTACCAGGCGAATCTACATAAAAGTTGTCTGCCAAACGGCTGGTTAAGCCGATATGGACCATATATTCTCCGTGCCCTAAAGTTCTCGGCGGTATAGTCACGACGACTGTGTTCATACCCACTGGCAAACTATCCAGCGCTGTGCCTGTTGCAGCGTCGAAGCTGTCTGACATCAGTACTTGCGTGCCGTCTGGCTTGTTAATTCCTAGATATCCTCGCAAACCCGGCAATTGCTTGCGAACGTGTATTTCCAACTTAATATTGATCGAACTATCACAGTCGAACTTCTGAACAACATTTCCCTTCGAGTCAAGCAGAGATATTCTTTTTAATTGAGCCAGCTTCTTTGGATCGTCCGAGAATGCCCTTTCGCTGCTCAGACTGGACTGTCCGTTCAGCATATAGGCATTCACCACCGACTCTGTTCTCCCTATGTCTCTTATCTGCCCTTTATCTAACCATACGCATGTCATACATAATTGGGAAATGACACCCATATTGTGACTCACAAACAACACGGTTCGTCCTTCTTTCCCCACTTCTTCCATCTTGCCCAGGCATTTCTTTTGAAACTGCGCGTCGCCCACGGCCAGGACTTCATCCACAATCAGAATTTCCGGCTCAAGATGCGCGGCAACGGCGAAAGCAAGCCGGACGTACATGCCGCTGGAGTACCGTTTCACCGGCGTGTCGAGAAATTTTTCGACTTCGGCAAAAGCGACGATTTCATCGAACTTGCGCGTGATCTCGGCTTTCCCCATTCCCAGAATGGCGCCGTTCAGAAAGATATTCTCCCGCCCGGTTAACTCGGGGTGAAATCCCGTACCGACCTCCAATAAGCTGGATACGCGACCTCGAATCTTGATGCGGCCGGAGCTTGGCTCGGTAATTCGGCTTAAAATTTTGAGCAGGGTTGATTTGCCTGCGCCGTTCCGTCCGATGATTCCGACCCGATCTCCTTGCTTGATGGTGAAGCTGAGATCCTTGAGTGCCCAAAATGTTTCACGTGTGGCATCGTTCTCCCGTTTGGCAAAAGGATGCGCCAGTTTCCGTACGAACTGCTTCGCCCCATTCGCCAACACATCCCGCAACGCCGTATACTTTTCACGCGTTTGGTGCCTGATGATGTATTGCTTCGACAGATTCTCGACGACGATCGCATCAGTCATCAGATTACATCCGCAAAACGTTTTTCCATCTTCCGGAAATACCAAACCCCGGTGATCCCAATAACAAGCACCAGCATGATGGAAAGTACCATACCGATCCAATCCAATTGGCTCTCTCCCCCCAAAATTGCCCAGCGAAATCCGTCGATTACACCCACCATGGGATTGATGGAATACAGCAACCGCCACTGTTCAGGGACAACGGCACTACTGAAACCGACCGGCGAGATATAGAGTCCGAATTGCACCACAAAAGGGATAATATAGCGGAAATCACGATATTGAACATTCAGCGCCGCAATCCACAGACCGGCCCCCATAGCCGCCACAACCGCAAGGGCCAAAAACAGCGGTAAGGTGACAATTCGCCAATCAGGCACTACCCCATACCACATCATCAGCCCGACCAACATCACCGCCGAGATCAGAAAATCCACAAGACCTACGATCACAGCGCTGGCCGGAACGACCAAGCGGGGAAAATACACTTTGGAAATCATGTTGGCGTTACTGATCAGGCTGTTGCCGGCATCGGCAAAGGCATTGGCAAAAAACTGCCAGGGCAACTGTGCGGCAAAGACCAACACCGGATAGGGCACACCATCGGAGGGCAACTTTGCCAATTTGCCGAAAACGAACACGAAAACCACCGTCGTCAAAACCGGACGGATCACCGCCCAGGCGACTCCGATAGCCGTTTGCTTGTACCGCACCAAGATATCGCGCCAGGCGAGAAAATAAAACAGCTCGCGGTATCGCCACAGATCCTTCCAATAGTGGCGTTCGCTCCTGCCCGCCTCAATAACGAGTTCTTTGACACTTTCCGTCATACACACACACTCACTCGTAGCGGCCATTTAACTGTGGCGTCACGTAACACACTCCATCTCCTCAACCGTTATCCCTCCGGCTCTTTCTTGGAAAGGGCGCACCGATCTCTCCCATCAATCCCTGATATCACCCTCACGGGCGACCCTTTCCAAGGAACTGTTCAAAATATGTAATGGTTTTGCTTAAGCCCTGCTTCAGAGGCACCGTTGGCTCCCACCCAAGCCGTTCTCGCGCAAGCTCGATGTTCGGACAACGCTGTTTCGGGTCATCGCTTGGCAAGGGCTTGTACACGACTTTCGATTTGGAGCCGGTCAAGTCGATGATGGTTTCGGCCAACTCTCTGATGGTAAATTCTCCCGGATTGCCAAGATTGATTGGGCCGGTGCACTCATCCTCCGTCCCCATGAGCCGCACGAAGGCCTCGATCAAGTCGTCGACATAACAGAACGAACGGGTCTGACGGCCTTCTCCATAGACCGTAATCGGCTCCCCCCGCAAGGCCTGCATGATAAAATTCGACACAACCCGCCCATCATTCGGATGCATGCGTGGACCGTACGTATTGAAGATGCGCGCCACCTTGATGCGCAGATGATGCTGCCGGTGATAGTCGAAAAACAGCGTCTCCGCACAGCGTTTACCCTCGTCATAACAGGACCTGAAGCCGATCGGGTTGACGTGCCCCCAGTAGTCTTCCTGTTGCGGATGGACTTGGGGGTCTCCGTACACTTCGCTTGTGGATGCCTGAAAGATCTTGGCCTTGATGCGCTTAGCCAACCCCAACATGTTGATGGCGCCATGCACGCTGGTCTTGGTGGTCTGTACCGGATCGAACTGGTAGTGAATCGGTGAAGCCGGGCAGGCCAGATTGTAGATCTCATCTACTTCGACATAGAGCGGAAACGTGACGTCATGGCGCAGGACCTCAAAA
>Ga0224501_10000638_pt1 | contig 27267 bp, 23 predicted proteins | sample SF_Oct11_sed_USG_4_FD_169105 | JGI IMG/M metagenome (GOLD analysis project Ga0224501, IMG submission 169105) | Sediment microbial communities from San Francisco Bay, California, United States - SF_Oct11_sed_USGS_8_1 | ecosystem: Environmental > Aquatic > Marine > Sediment | place: USA... | reverse complement strand
GAGATTTGTAAGAGGTAACAGAATTGGTTTTGGAAACAAACGTTCTATTGACCAATGAAGAAGCCAAGTTGAGAGATGAAATTAAAGAATTCGTGAAAAGCATCGCCCCTGATTACCTAAGGGCAATGGAAGCCGAAGAAATCGACTACCCCGAAGAAGCACTGAAAGAAATGGCCCGAAGAAAAATTCTTGGACTTAGATTTCCAAAGAAGTACGGAGGACAAGAACTGAACTGGGTTTCAGATTGTGTCGCAGTGGAGGAAATTTCCGTTCTAGGTCAAGGTATGGGATGTGTCTACTCGATGCCAATCATTGTAGGCGAGTCTCTGATGGCTTTTGGAACAGAAGAACAAAAGAAAAAGTATCTTTCGCCAATTCTAACTGGAGAAATAATATCAGCCGAAGGACTAACAGAACCTCGTGGCGGCTCAGACTTCTTCGGAACTATAACAACAGCGGAAAAACGCAACGGTCTCTACGTGCTTAACGGTGAAAAACGTTTCATTGCTGGAGCCGTGGCAGCCGACCTGTTTCTTCTCTACGCTCGAACTGATCCGAAGGCCCCTGGCCATCAAGCACTAAGCGCTTTCCTTGTGGAGAAGGATATGGGCGTTGAAATCGCTGAACGGTATGGACTAATGGGCTTTCACGGTATGGGAACCGCTAGAATAGTCTTGAAGGATGTTGCCGTGCCTGAGGAAAATCTTCTCCTTGGCGAGAATAAAGGCGCATTGATCTTTAACCGTATGATGGTTCCAGAAAGATTAACGTCTGCAGCGGGATCTCTCGGTATCAGAGCGACTATCGAAACAGCTGTGCGATACAGTGATAAGAGGAAGGCATTTGGGGCGAAGATCAGGAGATTCGAAGGGGTAAGCTTCAAGATAGCTGACTGCATGACAAAATTGGACGCTGCCCGTGGCCTAGTCTACATAGCGGCAAAGCAGGCAGACTTGGATCCAGACTCAAGCCAGACAAGAAGGCTTGTCTCAGAGGCAAAACTCTTCGCCACCCAAGCAGCTTGGGAAATTGTCAATGATGCTATGCAAATTCTAGGAGGAATAGGATACACCTATGTTTATCCAGTTGAGAAGGCTCTTCGAGATACTAGGCTCGGATTGATTTGGACAGGTTCCAACGAAGTTATGAAAATGTTGGTCCAACATGAAGCCTATAGAAAGCTCTTAACTGGTGAAGATAAGGATCGAGACTTAGAGTTGGATGCTATAGAGGCCCACAAAATCGCGGAGAAAGTCTTCGAGTAAAAAACATTTCACTTACTTCTGTTATCTGCATGAACTGAGCTTCAATTCCACTCAGCTATGAACCGAGAAGTGAATGTACGTGCGTGATGGAGAAGAAGAAACTACAGTCTACATTCTGCAGATTGTGAATTTCATCTTGCCAGCTTCAGCAACTATGATTTCGAGATTTCTTAGCGAGGTCACGTCAAATCTTCAAAAGAAAAAAGGGAATAGGGTTACTTCCCTTGGAATTTTGGAGTTCTTTTTTCGAACATTGCTGATACACCTTCTATAATGTCTTCAGATTTCAAGCAAGTCACACCGGCATCAGTCATCATCTTGTTTCCGTCTTCCCTGCTGACTTCTAAAGCTTTGGCCATTATCTTTTTCGATAATTTCACGGCTATTGGAGCTTTCGTTGCTAAGGTCCCTGCTGTCCACATCGCCGTGGACTTTAACTCATCTGGAGAAACCACCTTGTTAACGAGTCCTATTCTGTCAGCTTCCTTTGCGTCAATTCGCTGGGCAGTGAGAATCAATTCCGCGGCTCTACCCCTTCCAACTACTTTGGGAAGTCTCATGACCCCGCCCCAAGAGGGAATTAAACCAACATTTGTTTCTACAAACCCAAACTGGGCTTTTTCAGAGGCAATTCGCATGTCACACGCCAAAGCAAGCTCCAATCCTCCAGCTATAGCATATCCATTGATAGCTGCGATGACAGGCTTTTCGAAATCCTCAATTTTATCATAAACCTTCTGCCCAAACTCTATACGTTTCCTCATGCCTGCTTCATCCGGAGGGGCTTCTGAAAGATCGGCACCAGCACTGAAGGCTCTGCCAGCCCCAGTGATCACGACAGCCCTGACTTTGTCATCCTTTTTTATCTCTTCCATCACATTGTCAAGCTCTTGAAGGATTTCTGTGTTCAATGCGTTTAGTACGTCTGGCCTGTTTAGTGTGATGACGGCTATGTTTTCTTCCTCGGGGGTCAAAAAGCTCGCTTCCTTGGTGTAGCTTATTACCTTATATTCCATTGCTTTACTTCCTCCTCACCTCTCTAATATTCATAAAACCCTTTTCTGGTTTTTATGCCAAGATGGCCTGCTTTAACCTTCTCCTCTAATAATTTAGAAGGTTTTAGGCGTTTCCGTAGATAGTCCTCTCCAAGAGTCTCTGAAATGGACTTACCGGAGTGATATGCAACATCTAATCCAACAAAATCAGCGAGTGTTATCGGGCCCACGGGCCAATTGAGACCTAAGACACAGGCTTTGTCGATATCCCTAGCTGAAGCTATTCCTTCTTCTAAGAGGTAGAAGGCTTCGCCCATGGCTGCACCTAATATCCTATTAACGATAAATCCTGGTGTGTCCTTTACCTGTACGGTCTCTTTGTCCAGAGAAACTGCGAAATCGTTGGCGATTTTCATGGTCTCATCCGAAGTCTGTTTTCCTGATATGATCTCTACAAGTTTCATTGTGTAGGGGGGGTTAAAGAAGTGCACTCCCACAACCTTGTCAGGTCTTTGAGTTGCTGATCCCATCTCGGTTACGCTAAGCACCGACGTGTTTGATGCCAGTATTGTGTGTGGAGGACTAGATTCGTCAAGTTCTTTGAACACCTTTTTCTTCAAGGCCATGTCCTCAAATATTGCTTCAACCACGAGGTCTGCATCTCCAACCGCTTCTGTGACATCCGTCGTGCTCCTGATTCTTTTCATGGTTTCTTCAGCCTCTTTTGGAGTCAGTTTCCCTCTATTCACACCAGTGGCAATCATCTCCCGTATTTTTCCCATTCCCTGTTTAACCAGGTCTTCTTTTATGTCTCTAATAGATACGTTGTAGCCTTTGACTGCGCAAACATATGCTATCCCCGTTCCCATGGTTCCAGCTCCTATCACAGCCACCTTATTTATCTTCATGGATTTTATACCTCCAATATAGTCGTTGTAGTTAGATTTCGTCGTATAAATTCTTCACGGTTGTCCGTTTCAAACGTGGTCTTGACTTTTCACAATGACTTGTGGGCGCTATATTCAAGTAAAAGGTTAGCTGTTTTATTCTTTAGAACATGCCAAATCACAAACGTCACCACTAGTGGGGAAAAATGACGGCAAACGGTGCAGTGGACAAATTTCGAGAGCTTTTTGAAACAAGAGATGCCATTGCGGCGGAATGGAAGAACCGTGGGAAAAAGACTATAGGTTGTATTTCGATTTACACCCCTGAAGAGGTTATATATGCAGCCGAGTCTTTGCCAGTAGGTATATTAGGGGGAACCAAGAGCTTTGCCAAAGCCAATGTTTATTTGCCTAGCTTTAGTTGTTCATTCATTTGTGGGTTCCTCGAAAAACTTCTTGAAAACGAATACAGATATCTTGACCTTGTAACCTTGCCTTCTCTCTGCGACTCGATATGGGGGTTTTACAGCATATGGAAACAGATTTCATCAAATCCAGAAATATACCTTTTACATTATCCCAGTAAGCGTTCTGGAGAAGCTATCAAATACTTCACTAAGGAAGTTGAGAAGTTCAAGAATTTCTTAGAGAAGTTTACCGGTAAAGAAATCTCCAAGAAGGCCCTAGAAATTGCTGTAGATGTCTACAACGAGAATAGAAGACTTCTGAAAAGATTATACATGTTACGGAAGAGCGAGTCGCCTCCTATCTTCGGTTTTGAAGCACTTGAGGTGGTACTCTCAAGCATGACTACCCCCAAAACACTGCACAATGAACTGCTTAAAGAACTCTTGACTGACCTCGCTGCCCGGCAAGAGTATCCTGAAGGCGAAGTGAGATTACTCATTTCAGGGCATATTTTAGACAACACAGATATCCTAAGAGTAGTAGAAGGGGCCGGTGGGCTTGTCGTTGCAGATGATCTTGATAGTGGATCCAGATACTTTTGGTCTCTTGTTGAAAACACTCATAACCCAATAGAAAATGTAAGTCAACGTTACCTTAATCTTCCGTCACCGTATGGACCTAATGTAAAAGGTAGAATAAAACACCTTACTGATATGATTAAGGAATTTAATGTTGAAGGTGTAGTGTTTCTTACGAGGAGATTCTGTGACCCATATTTGTTTGATCACCCAATACTGGAACAAGTGCTCAAACAACTAGGAGTCCCGTTTTTGCATCTTGAACATGCATACCCTCTAGCTAAGGCGTCCCTTAGGACAAGGGTAGAAGCTTTCATAGAGATGCTGAGGTAAAATCCATGTCCAAAAAGATCAGAAGATCACTTTCCGCCGCCCGAGAAATAACAGACATGGTGCTAGCTCATTATATGAGTGCCGTTCAAGCACATCAAGAAAGTAGGTGGGTAGCTTGGTGTACTGCTGTGGCACCTCCCTCAGAAATATTGTATTCCATGGGAATTCAACCACTTTTTCCAGAGAATTATGCATGTGTAGCTACAGTTATGAGAACAATGTCAAAGGCGTTTGAAATATCAGAGTCTCACGGTCTTTCAAGGGACTTATGCTCATACGCCAGAGGCGTAATGGGTTTTGTGCTTGGTGGTGAAGCACCTCTGGGTGGAATGGAAAAACCGGACATTCTCATATCAACGAAAAATGTGTGTCTATCCTACTTGAAATGGTGGCAGTTAATGGCGCATACTCTCCAGCGTCCACTCTACGTCATAGACTGTCCAAGAATCATCAGTGAAATAGAAGAATCCCACTTGAGATACGTTAGTGAGCAATTGGAAAGGTTGGTTCTGAGACTTGAAAAGATAACTGGAAGAACCCTAGACAAGGATAAATTGAAAGAAGCCCTTGAACTCTCAAGTAAAGCTGCTGAACTATGGCGAAGAGTGCTCGGACTTAGAAAGGCTAGGCCGTGCCCTGTGGGGGTTACTGACTCTTCTGCTGCAATGTTTCCTTTAGTGGCATCGGCAGGAACGATGGAAGCTGTGGAATATTATGAGAAACTTTTAGACGAAGTGTCGGAGCGAGTTGAAGCCGGCACAGGAGTTATTGAAGATGAGAAATTTAGACTTTTGCTGAGTGGGATACCTTACTGGCATCATCTAGACCTGTTTAACTATCTAAAAAACAGATACGGTGCAGTGTTTGTCTATGAACTTTATACTGCAACTTGGGGCATCACGTCTTTGAACTCTACAAGACCCTTTGAGAGTTTGGCGTTCAAAATGCTTTACAACCCTACCAACATGCCACCAAAATGGGCAGAAGAATGGATTGCTGGCATCGTCAAAGATTTTGATATAGATGGAATTGTATTGCTCTCAAGCAGATCATGTAAGGCTACTTCGATCAACAACTTAGTAATTCATCGAGTACTAAGAGACAAATATGGAATTCCAAGCGTTGTGATAGAAGCCGACCACACTGACCACAGGGATTACTCAGACGCAGAGATAAAGGCAAAACTTGACACCTTTATGGAAATATTAGGATCAAAATCGCACATGCGCCCCGCAAATCGTTGATAGAGTAGAGTAAGAAATATCGGTTTTTGCCTTAGATTTGGGTCAAAATAGTTTTTCAAGTCGAATTAGCATGCGAACTAGTTATTGAACATAAGACAATGGGAAATGTTGGTTTTGAACCTAACATTTTGCTGGCATTTGGCTTTCTCAGAAAAAACAATCACCAACAACATCAACTCATGTGCGCTTCCCATAATCTAACGCAGTATCCCTTTATATTCTGTCTTGTATATTTGACTTGAGTTGGTAAAGGAGGGATACATGGTGGAAGTTGATGAAAGTGTATGGCAATTCACGAAAAAACATCTTGGCTATAATGATGAAGAAATGAAGAAATTTAGGGAAAATCCTCGGAACGTAGATGTCCTAGCCAAAGCACCAGCGTTGCTTGACAAAACCATCGTAGTTGAGATAGTCGAATCAAAAGGCTGCAACAGCCAACACAAAGTTGGAGACAGATTCATCTTCGATGGCGCCGGAAACCTCTTGACCAAAAAGCATCCGAAAAGAATATGCATCTACGCGTTAGTGCCCTTAGCCCAAGCGATTTTTGCCATCAACGAACTCATATACGCCGGGGTCGATCCTAACGAGATTCGATTCAAGAGAGCAGGATGTTTCGATGTTGGAGTAGACTGCGGAGGGTGGGGGCACATCGTAATGGAGATTAGAGTTGAAAAGAGAGAAAGGCAATAAAAATCGCACGCGCAAGAGACACAACAGGCGGTGGTTACGTTAAAAAAAGATGTGAAGTTTGGAAATCTTTTGCCGATTCCGACGACCCCGGTTGATAAGCTTACTAAAATCGCTAGAGTTAATGAAGAAGCTGGGTTCAACTCTATATGGGCGCCAGATCACTTGTTGTTTGTGCCGCCTGGCACAGTTCCTGAAGCTTGGACCATTTTGACTGCAGTGGCGATGGTTACAACGAAAGCGATGATTGGAACATGTGTCACGGATCCACATAGATATCATCCAGCTGTCTTGGCTCAAAGAATTGCTACCGTTGATCATGTTTCCGCAGGGCGTGTAATATTAGGACTCGGAGCTGGAGAGGCTATGAATCTGGAGCCTTTTGGAATCAGATGGAACAGTCCAGTCTCCAAGCTCATAGAAACTGTTACGATTATGCGGAAACTGTGGACCGGAGAAATATCTAGTTACGAAGGAAAATTCTGGAATCTGAGGGAAGCTTTTCTACAGATTAAGCCGGTTCAATCAAGGCTGCCCATATATTTTGGTGCCAATAGTCCTCGCATGCTGAGGTTAACTGGGGAGATGGCTGATGGTTGGTTACCAACTCCCCTGAGTCCAGAACTGTATAAAAACCGCTTGAAGATTGTTGAGGAAGGGGCAAAAATGGCTGGCAGATCTATTGATGAAATTGACATGGGAGTATATCTGTACACCTCTATCGCCGATAGAGCCGAGGACGCATATAAGCAGCTTGAGACGATGAAACCCATGATCGTGCCTTACCCTCCGCTTCTGAAGGAATCAGGATATGATGTTGATCTCCCCAAAGAAATTAGTTCCCTGTCTTACCCTGAACTGCTTCCAACAGGTGAGTGGATAGAAAAATTCCTAAGATATGGAGAATTGATTCCGACGGAGGCTGCAGTAGACTTCTCCATTGCTGGCACTGTTGAACAATGCATAGATAAGATAGAAAAGTTCATCAAGGCAGGTGCTAGACACTTTGTGCTGGTAAATATGGGACCAAACCCACGTCAAGTGATGGAAATATACGGCAGAGAAATTATACCTCACTTTAGGAAAGAATTTTGAGAATTAAATACACGCATGCATGCAAGCAATTGTAGAGGTGATTTTGGGCTGGTAATAAAGACGGGTGATGAGTACATAGAGAGTCTACGTGAAAGGAAAATTAAGGTGTATTTGTTTGGAGAGAAAGTGAAAAACCCTGTTGATCATCCGATTATTAGACCATCAATTAATTCTGTCGCTGTGACGTATGATGTTGCAAACGATCCTAAATATGAAGAACTGGCAACTGTAACGTCAAACTTGACAGGAGAGAAGGTCAATCGATTCACGCATATACATCAGAACACTTATGACCTAGTTAAAAAAGTCAAACTATTACGGTTACTAGGCCAAAAGACAGGGGTTTGTTTCCAGCGATGCGTCGGGATGGATTCACTCAATGCTCTCTCATGTGTCACCTTTGAGTTGGATCAAAAGTTTGGAACCGAGTATTACAAAAGATTCACTGAATACGTGAAGCATGTTCAAGGAAATGACTTAGTGTGCTGCGGTGCAATGACCGATCCAAAAGGAGATAGAAGCTTAAGACCGAGTCAGCAAGCAGACCCCGACTTGTATCTGAGAATAGTCGAACAAGGGGACAACGGAATTGTTGTAAGGGGGTCAAAAGTCCATCAAACAGGCGCAGTGAACTCTCATGAAGTAATTGTTATGCCAACTCGAACGATGCGTGAAGAGGATAAAGATTATGCTGTATCCTTTGCAATTCCAGCTGATACTGAGGGATTAATCTACATTTACGGCAGACAATCTTGTGATCTAAGGAAACTTGAAGACTCAGAAATCGATCTGGGAAATGTAAGATACAGCGGACAAGAGGCGATGATTGTTCTCGATGACGTCTTTGTACCTTGGGAACGGGTGTTCATGGCAGGAGAACACGAATTTACATGGCCGCTTGTTAATACGTTCTCAGCGTATCATAGACAAAGCTATGGTGGCTGTAAGGCAGGCGTGGGGGATGTGCTGATTGGTGCAGCAGCAACGATCGCCGAATACAATGGAGTGGCAAAAGCATCGCACATAAGGGACAAGATCATTGAAATGAATCATTTGAACGAAACGATATATTCTTGTGGGATAGCCTGTTCAGCTGAAGGGCATCAAACACCTTCAGGAACTTATTTGGTCGATATTTTATTGTCAAACATTTGTAAACTCAATGTAACCAGATTTCCTTACGAGATAGCTAGATTGGCAGAGGACATCGCTGGCGGCCTGTTAGTAACTTTGCCGTCGGAGAAAGACTTCAAGAACCCTGAGACCAGAAAGCACCTTGATCGGTACTTGAAGGGGGTGAGAACGGTTCCCACCAAACATAGACTCCGCATGCTGAGGCTTATAGAGAATATCATAATGGGACTAGGAGCTGTTGGATATAGAGTTGAATCCATGCATGGTGCCGGTTCACCCCAAGCACAAAGGATAATGATTGAAAGAGAGGAAGACATTGAATTTAAGAAGAACCTCGCCAAGAGTATCGCGGGAATAAAAAGAAATGAGTAGTCAGATTAGAACTAAAAGAGACTGAAATTGCTGTAATGCTGACTGGCGCATGTGTGTTATCATTATTCTCTTTCAATAACTGTTGCTACGCCTTGTCCTCCACCGATACATGCGGTGGCGACTCCATATCTGCCTTTTTCTGTGTGTAGTATCCGCGCGAGTGTTCCGACAAGTCGTCCCCCAGTTGCCCCAAGCGGATGACCAATAGCAATTGCTCCGCCTTTAACGTTTACAGTCGCTGGCTCAATACCCAAATCCTTCATGCACCAAACAGTCACTATAGTAAAGGCCTCATTAATCTCCCAAAAATCAACGTCTTTGACTTCTAGTCCTGCATGGTTGAGTGCCTTACGGCTAGCTGGAACAGGGCCCTTCCCCATCACTGAAGGAGGAACTGCTGCCCATCCTAGTGACTTGACCGTAGCGAGTGGGGCTAAACCGAGTGACTTAGCCTTCTCTTTAGAAGCAAGCATTACGCAAGATGCACCAGCGTTTAAAGGAGAGGAGTTGCCTGCCGTAATCACGCCGCCTTCTTTGAAAGCTGGTGGGAGACTCTGAATCTTCTCCAATGTTGTATCAGATCTTACACTGAGATCTTGATCAACAACTTCCTTTGATCCATCAGGAAGAACAATTTCAATAGGCAAGATTTCATCTTTGAAGAAGCCTTCCTCTTGAGCTTTTGCCGCTTGTTGATGACTTCTTAGACCCCACTTGTCGATGTCCTCTCTGGTTATCCCGAATTTTTTGGTGCCTTCTTCGAAGAGCTTTTCTGCGGTCAACCCCATGACAAAACCAGTTTCCATTTCGTACTTTCTATATTCCTCTTTCTCCACTAAATCCATTGGCGGATTAATCCATTGGTTTTCCACTCCCATTGGGACATGGGTTAAGTGCTCCATTCCACAGGAAATCGTGAGATCTGAATGGCCAGTCATGATCTCCATAGCACCCAGATGTAATGCGCTCATTGAGGAACCACATTGCTTGTCAACGAAGACTGCTGGGACGTCATCAGGTAAATGAGCCAGCATCGTGATTGATCGTCCTCCATATGTCCACTGCTCCCATACACCGAAGGCGCAACCCACCTGCACCTCTCCGATTTCATGTGGATCTATACCCGTTCGTTTGACGATTTTCTCTATCAACATGGCACCGACATGATCCATTCTCAAACTGTTAAATTTGTCTCGTTCAGGTTGTCTGGGTCTTGATCGAGAAAATGGGGATCGTAAATAATCAACTATCACAGCTTCTTTCATTCACTTTCCTCCTTCTATTTTGAGAGTTCAGACGTACGTCTGTCTCTGATGCGACTATTAAATGTAACTTAGAAAAAAGATTGAGAGAATTACTATTTCAAACTGAAGCTAGACTGACACACAGTAAATTTGGGTATGTTTATTAAGAATAGACTGAAGTCCTATTCCCATAAGTGGCGATGTTTATGGCGGAAGTCGATGTTTACGAGAAACTAAGAGAGAAGATCAGCTTATGGCCTATAAAGGTTCCAAGAACGAAAGAAACAATGAAAATGCTCAAGATTTTATTCACCGAAGCGGAGGCTGAGTTCTTAATTCACTTCAAAGCTCCCTATCAAGACCCAGAAACAATGCCCCAGATCATCGAAAGAACAGGAAAATCTCGAGAAGAGGTTCAGGTCATTGTGGACCGTTTGGTTTCTAGAGGATTGCTTTTTAGGTATACCAGCAGGAGAGACAACCAGGTATACTACAGTTTGATGCCGATGGTTCCAGGAATCTTTGAATTCTATTTCTCTTCTGGGCGTGATTCGGATGAAAAAAGGAAAGTAGCCAACCTTACGGAAAGAGCTTATTTAGATGGTTATGGCTTGGAAGCCGGGGCGTCTAATTATCCTTGGGCTCGAGTTATGCCCATCGAAAAGACTATAACTCTTGACAAGAAAATAAACGCGGAACTCACAATTTTTCCTTATGAAAAAATGTCTGAATTCATCAAAACTTCTCAAACAATGGCTGTCATAAACTGCGCCTGTAGAACAAAAAAGAAATGTGATCACCCATTGGAAACCTGCCTTGTCTTCGGATACTCTGCAGAATTCATGGTGGAGAGAGGGTACGGACGCTATTTAGACGTTGAAGAATCGTTAGAGTTGCTAGAAGAGTGCGAAAAGGCGGGTTTGGTTCACTCCACCACAAATGTTCAAACTAGACCTCAATTCGTCTGCAACTGTTGCACTTGCGCCTGCCTAATCCTAAGAGGCATTTCAGAACTGCACAACCCAAGAGCGGTTGCTACGTCGAATTTTCTCCCAGTAAGAGATGACGGGCTCTGCAATAGGTGTAAGAAGTGTGTCCGTATTTGCCCCATGGAGGCCAACATATACCACGCCGCCCACGATAGCGAGTCAGAGCGAATCCTTTTCCTAGAGGAAAGATGCATCGGATGCGGGCTCTGCGCTTATCATTGTCCAAATGATGCTATCAAGCTAGTTAAAGTCAAAGATGAGGCTCCAGAAAAGACTCCTAGAGAAGCCTACGTTAGAACAGAAGCGGAACGAATTCACTAGAAATCTGATAAAAGACGTGTGATTAACTCCGGTCGGAGTTGTAAAGATGATTGAATACTGAAGAAGATTACAAAAAAGGGGTGCGCCCCTTTCTAAGCCATAAAGCGGGGCAGTTTCTTCGTAATGATCTCTTCGGCTTCCTTCATTATTCCACTGACGAGTTCTTTTACTGTTGGTATATCATCTATCAACGCTTGTACTTCCCCAGTTAATACGGGTGCATTCTCAGTCTTGCCATGCTTATAGGAATCAGCCCAGGAGATCTTTGTTTTTGCATCCAATGTCTTTGGATCTTCAGACTTCTCTTGGAGAGTACCTGTCATGCTATCAAGCAGTTTCTGAAGGTTCAAAGAGTATTGATTCTTGAGAACTCGAATAGGACCAAAGATTCCCGCGGTCACTATTGTGTCCCTCTCTTTTCCTCCTAGAACAGCTTTCTTGTACCCTTCGGCAAAGTCGCTTTCTTTGGTCACAATGAACCTGGTACCCATATAGATGGCCCCTGCACCGAGCGCTAAGGCAGCTACAAGCCCTTTTCCGTCGCACCATCCTCCGGCAGATAAGACCGGAATGTTTACTGTCTTCCTTACGGCTGGAAGCAGAACTGTGGTGTGGACTGGGTCCCAGGCTACGTGCCCTCCGGCTTCGTGTCCTGAAGCAACCACTGCGTCTACTCCCGCAGTTTCCGATTTTTGGGCATGATACACTGATGGTACCACGTGAACAACAATTAGTCCGGCATCCTTGAGTTTTTGCGTATAAAGACTAGGGCTGCCTGCTGATGTAATCACTACCTTCAGATTCTTTGCCAGCGTTGGATCCTTTTCTCTTTCCTCAATTATGGAGTCTATTAGATAGCCTGCATCAGGTTGTTCTCTCGCCACTCGCACATTGACTCCGAAGGGTCTGTTCGTAAGTTTGCTGACTTTTTTCAGTTCTTCTAGAGTGATGACGCCCAGATCCTCTTCCATCTTAAGGGTGCTGTCGACCAGTATTGGAGCGAAATCATGGATTTGCTTGAAAAACTCTGGGTCGCGTTCTTTAAGGTATATGAAAGTCCCCGTGTGGCTGATGACTCCTAATCCTCCTGCATTGGAAACGGCTGCACACAAATTAGTAGTTACAAAGGGCCCCATAGCGGCTTGGACTATTGGATACTCTATCCCAAAGAGTTCACAGACATCTGTTTTTCTGAATCCCATATTTATCCATCCTTAATATGCGCAGTACCTTCTGTCATACGGTTTTATAAGTTTATCAATAGAGATAACACGAAACAACAAACATGCATGTACAAAAGGCTCGGGCTGGCGACTTCCATAGCTAAAACATGGATGACAAGGGATCAAACAAATCATTTTCAATACACACACTGCAATACTATGTTGAAAGTATTCGGTTGAAGAAATCAACCAACAGCTTGAATGTGCGAGTGCGCATTGACATGTCTGTATAGGCGCCATGGCCTTCGTCTCCGAATTCGATGTATTCGAAATTTTCTCCGCTTTTCTTTCCGAGCTCGATTAACCTGTCTCGAAATTGGCGGCTTTCTTCAACTGGGCATCGGGGGTCATTTACGCCATGAATTACTAAGATCGGGCATCGAAGGTTTTCAGCGAAATTTAGTGCGCTTCTATCTTCCCAAAGTTCAGAATTTTCATCAGGATTGCCCATGTTCATTCTGATGAAATATTTAAAATGAGGTTGTGATCGTTCATAGAAGGTTTTGAGATGTGAAATCCCTATCCACGCGCACGCTGCACTCCATAAGTCGGGTTTCTTGGTAACTTGAAGGAACGTCATGTATCCCCCGTAGCTTCCGCCAAAGACACCTACTCGTTTCTTGTCAACAAAGGGTAGTGTTTTGAGGTAGTTTGCGCCTGCGGCAACGTCTTCAAGATCACCTCCACCCCAGTCCATGATGTTCATATCTTGGAACGCTTTCCCGTAGCCGGTGCTTCCTCTAACGTTGGGTTGCAATAGCACAAAGCCTCTGCTTGCGAGAATCTGTCCGAGTATATTGAAAGTCTGAAAAAATTGAGCAGTTGGACCGCCGTGAATCATGACTAGTGCAGGAACCTTTTTGCCTTCCTCAATGTATTCCGGTTTGTACATCACGCCAGCGATTTCCAAACCATCGTAAGACTGGTATCTAACATATTGAGGTGAGATAAAGAAACTGGGATTGACAGATCCGTATCGTGGTTCAATTAGATTCTCTATTTCAGCAGTCTTGAAATTATATGCTACAAGTGAACTTGGGACAGTTGGAGTGGACAATGTTCCAATCAGGTATTTATCATGCATTGCCAACTCTGCGCGAAAGCCCAAGTATCCTCCGACTACACCTTTCGGAAAGTCCAAGACTTCACATTCACCGGTTTTCAAGTCATATATGATCGGGGTAATCGCTGCTTCGTGATTTCTTAAGCATACAAGTTTTCTGCCATCTCTTGTAAATGTGGAAGCATATTCTTCACATTTTGCTTCGCCCAAAAGGCGAATATCTTCGTTCCGGAAGTCATAGATTCCCGGCTGGTCGAGACCACCTACATTCGTAGTGAAAGCTAATAGTTTACCATCATTGCTCCATTCAACTACAATGTCTTGGGAACCTTCCTCCATGCATATGATCTTTCTCTTTTCACTTCCATCCGATTTGACAATCCAAATATCAGTATTTTGCAAGTTTTTTGTTTCATTCGCATTGTAGGTGATCCATTCGGTTTTTGGATTCCAGCTGAGTCCTCCCCATGTTGGATTTTGATGATCGGTTAGTTGAATGGCCTCCTTTGTGTTTATATTCAGTTTGAAAAGGTTGAGTTGTCCTTTTCTTGTCGAAGGCATCGCTATATATTTGCCGTCGGAACTTGTGTCTGCTGGGTAGTCTTGATGTTCTGGCGTGTTGGTAAGTCGATCTACAGTTTTTGAGTCAATATTGATTCTAACTAGGTCATGGTTCTCATTTCCAGCTTTATCTTTGGCAAACACCAAGTTCTCGTCATCTCTTGTCCAGACAAAGCCGGCGCGGATGGCGCGGGGGCACTCGCCATGACTAACCTGTTTAGTTTCTCTCGTTCTGAGATTCGTTACATACAATTCTAGGATTCCTGTCTTGTCCCAGTAAAACGCTACTTCATCCTTCGCATGATTCAGTGTTGGAAGATAAATCTGGGGAATTTTTGACAAGTCATCAATTGTGTATTGCATCGTCATGGTCATCCCCTCAATAGAGCATTAGCAGTGGTATTGAAGGTGCTAATAGTTTTTTGTGTGGGGTTGAGCATTGAAGTAATCTGTGTTCTAAGACATTTTGGTTCTTTGATACATGTATCCGAATGCAAATCTTCGATATTCAAACCGTGTGGTTGTGATTTCTATACTAGCGATAGTGGTTGCAGATGTATGCACGCAGGTCATCAGAATGTATGATAAAGTTTAAATGTTGATTTTGTGACTATTTCGTTCTAAAGCTCTGGGAAAAGGTGATATGAAAATGGGAAGAGTAGTTGATGGCTATAAAGAATTTGCCAGATTGGCCAACGAAGTTGATGAAGCAAAAGGAATCATGACCGGGTGGGACAAAGTCATACAGTTTGTCGTCGAAGGGGATGATAACTTCTACATAAGAACGGAGGGAGGTACAGCTTCCTTCCATCTAGGTGAGCACGAGTCGCCTAATGTAACGTTAGAAGGTCCGGAAGAAATCTTCCATAAAATGTTGACTGGAGAGTTAGATCAGACAAGAGCATACTTCGCCAAGCAATACAGTATCAAGGGCTCCATGGGTGATGCTATGAAATTTGGGCGCCTAGGCCCTGCCGTTCGCAAGGCAACAAAATAAGCAAAACGCATGTCTGGAAACTGAATTTATACCTGTATTCATCAACTGGTTGACAGTGGACTAATATAGTTGACGAGTTATCTAGCTCGTATGATATCAACATACATAAAAAGTTTTAACATTAAGATCGGACTGGCGGTGGCGTAATGAGGAGAATGAAAATGATCGAAATGTATTTCTTAGTTCTTTTCGCTATAGTTCTAGCTGCTTCAATTCTCTTCGGCGCCGTCTTGAATATGTCACAGGTTTCGCTCGCATTGATACTAATAGACTTTCCTATCGCATTGATCATTGCGATCTTTGCAAGTCTAAGCATTCGAGAGGAAGAAGAAGAAACAGATAAAGCGAGACCAGGAACTATCTAGTTGAAACCCATTCTGGCAATCTTTTCTTAATAAAGGCATCATGTCCTTCCCTAGCTTCTCCAACCTCAAAGAGAGCTATGAGCTCTTCGACAGCTCGTTCCAACTGCTTGAGCTGAATTTGTTCATTCATAATCTTTTTAATCGCCTTGATTGATGTCGGTGCTGAAAGCATAAGCTTATTCGCAACTTCCTTAACAGTTTTCTTCAATTCTTCGGCTGGCACCACCTTGTTTACCATGCCCATGGATTTCGCTTCTTGTGCACTTATTGGGTCTCCAGTCAGTGCCAGCATAGTTGTGTTGAGTTTACCAATTAGGTATGCACCAATAGCACTTGCAATTGGCGGCAAGGCTCCTACGCGAGCTTCAGGCACTGCAAATACGGCATTTTCAGAAGCAATACTCATGTCACAGAGCATGACAATTTCACAGCCGCCGCCGTAGGCGGGTCCATTGACAGCCGCGATTATGGGCTTAGTTGACTCGATGAGCTTCATTACTGTTGGCACAGCATAATTAAAGAAAAAATCTCTTATTTCTGATTGGCTCTTAAGACTTGCGACGTCCTTTATGTCATCACCGGCTGAGAACGCCCGGCCGGCGCCAGTTATCACTATCACATTTACGTCTCTATCTTTTTCGGCTTTTTCAAGGACTTTGTAGAGTTCTCGCCATAGAGTTCGATTCAAGGCGTTCAGTGAGTGTGGACGATTCATAGTTATCCATACTATATGGTCTTGTTTATCATAGAGAATAGATTGGAAAGGCATAGTTTTTCCCTTCAAGCACTAAATCTGTTGCACGCACGCAGCTTTTAACCTTTTAGCCATGACACTGTTGACCAACGCGCGAGCAGTTTAGTTTGTCTGCGTTAACGCGTTAGCTTATATGTGAATGCTGCAGGCGGTGCGGGGGGAGCGAGTTACCGTCGCTCTCAACTCCTCTTCCAAAGCCTACCTAACCTAATGAAATCTCTGAATCGATATAATCAACTGAAATAAGGACGCGGGGCCACGAGAATTTGCAGGGGAATTATTGATGCAAAATAAGCATAAGACGGTCGAGTGACGAAACTTGGAGAGAGACGTAGCTTTACAATCGTCCGTACCTTGTTATGTAACTATCTTCCATAACGCTTTTAATATCGTGTGAGATACTACCCTTTGTTTAAACGAAGAAAGGAGATAACAGAATGAAAGAAAAAGTGATTACTACAACAGTGCTAACAATGATTCTCATAGGCACGCTACTTATCATTGCTCCAACACTGGGGGTCCCTGATCCGATAAAGATAGGTATCATAGGTCCTGTCGGTTTACCCCATTGGTCTCCCTGTGGGATGAAGGAAGGCGCCGAAATAGCCGCCCAGCAGATCAATGACGCAGGCGGTGTAAATGTCGGCGGTACCTATCGCAACATTACACTGGTTGAGGGAAATGAGAACTCATATCCTGGCATAGATATTGATGAGGCCCAGGCTGAGGTTGTGCGGCTCTACAACGAGGGATGCCGGATTATGATAGGCGGTTTCAGAACTGAAGTCACCGGCCCGATGATTGAAATGGCAATGGGGCAGGTGTATCCGTACCTAGAAGACCCTGTGATCTTCCTCATCAACGGCGCATCTACAAATGAACTGATTATGGATCGGTTGCATCCTATCACTGGAGACTACGAAACGTACAAATACCTGTTTCGAGTGAACCCCACCAACTCAACTGTACTTCTCATGACGGTAGCTGGTTCAATACAGACCTTGATCGCTAAAATGTTGCCAATCTATGGATGCCCTAACATGGGGCCATATGAGAACATAACACAAGTTAAGGTTGCCGTTCTCACAGAAGCACTTGACTGGACTTTGGTAATACATGAATACCTTACAAATTCATCGATTTACCCAGGTCTACTCGGAGCATATGCCAATGTTACGTATGCCGATCGAATACCATACGATCAAGTGGACGTTTCAAGTTGGATAGGTAACGTCGTCGCCAGCAAAGCTAGAATCTTAATCCACATATTTTCAGCGCCCGTAGGTGGAACTGTGATCGGAACGTGGGCTGCCGCGCAAGTGAAGGCTGTTCCTGTGGGCATCAACGTAGTAGCGCAACTGCAGACCTACTGGCCAACTCTAGGCGGAGCTTGCGAGTACGAAAGCACTCTCAACTTCGTCGGAACTGATACCCCCATAAGTCCTGAAGCCGAGCAATTCTGGGATGACTTCGACGCTCATACAGGGAATCTGGGCATCTGGCCAATCTACACTGCATATGGTGCATATAACGGAGTGAACGTTGTGAAGGAAGCTATTGAGGCGGCTGGAACAACAGATGCTAATGCAGTGGTGTCAGCGCTTGAAGCAATCGACACGAATTCGCTTACCGGCAAGTTCAAATTCTCAACATCGCCTATTCCCCACGACGTTTTCTGCAATTCGGTTGGTCCATTTTGGGTCAGTCCCCAATACACAAGAGCCATGATGGTTCAGTGGCAGGCTGGAAGAATGGAAGTTGTATGCCCCATGTACGCTGACTATCCTCCCACGACACTCCTGAGTTACGTCAAAGATTGGGCGTTTCCGCCTTGGATGTATCCGAATCAGACCGATGTGAACTACGATGGCAAGGTCCGAGTCGACGATATTTTGGAGGCCGCCTTGGCATTTGGAAGCGAGCCTGGGCACGATAGGTGGCAACGACGGATTGACGTCACCAACGACTACAAGATACGAGTAGACGACATCCTAGCGATTGCGTTGGATTTCGGGAAAACCTTTGACATGTACTTCCCGCTTTGGTGTGACAGCTAATAGTGCCTCTGAAAAGAACCATCCTCCTCTTTTTTTATTTAGCCCTTAAAAATTGAATTTTTTGTTGTCGTTTAGATATGACAAATGAGGGCGCAAGCCTAGAATATCTGGTCAATTGGTTCTCAATCCCATTTATTACAACAAACAGCAAGAGTCAAAAACTTTAAATTACCTATCTGGAAATGCTTTCAGTCAAGTGAATAGTGTTGATTGAGAATATCCTAATAAATGGCGCAATTTTAGGTGGTTTATATGCGTTGCTGGCTTTTGGATTTACTTTGATTTATGGAGTATCAGGGGTGGTGAATCTTGCCCATGGCGCATTTTTTATGATTGGGGCTTTCATATTCTCTGCTCTTGGACCTTTCTTGTTATCTATTCTTGGACCCCTAGGTGTAACATCCACCGTAATTCCACTCTTGGCCTTAATTCTCGCTGCAATTTTCGTGGGTATTGCAGGCAGCATTGTCTATCGACTGACGATACATCCCATTTTGGGAGACGAAGTTGCCATAATGGTGGTCACAATCAGCGTAGCCTTGATCATTCAGCAACTAGTGCTCATTGGATTCGGGTTTTCAGCTCCCGTCACTCCTTTTGTTAGTGGATCTATAAAAATCATTGGCGTGTCCGTTACATACATGAAGATATTGGCCTTCGTGCTCTCGTTGGGTCTTTTCGTCGGCTTATGGGCATTCATCAATTATTCTAAGATTGGAGCAGCAATGAGAGCTGTATCCCAAGATCACGAGGTGGCAATGCTAATGGGGGTCAACACGGAGACATTGTATATGTTAACCATGGCTATATCAACGGCATTTGCTACATTGGCTGGCGTATTCTTCACATCCGCGCTTCTTGCTGGACAAGCCGTACCACACATGTGGCTAGAGCCGCTATGGGCTTCTTTCGCTATCGTTGTCCTCGGTGGTCTGGGCAGTATCAAGGGAACCTTAGTTGGAGCCTTTATCATCGCATACGTTGAGCATTTAGTAGCTGCGGTCTTTGTTTCTCAAGGCGGGGTGATAGTAAGAGCTATTCCTATAGCGACGATGGTGCTCATCCTCTTAGTAAGACCTAAAGGTTTGTTTGGAAAGCGCATAGAAATGGAGTGATAGTTTTGATGATTACTGCCTACCTGAAGAGAGCTTATTCGAGCTTTGCTGCTCACGTCTTTGATGTTCCCCCCCGACTTCTAGCTTTTTTGCTCTTTGTGCTTCACTTAGTCTTGCCTGTAGCAAAACCAGATCCGTTTATTCAGCTTACGGTATTCGACATTTTCTTTCTTGCAGCGTTTGCAGCCAGCTGGGATCTTCTAGTAGGTCGCTCCGGGCAAATAAGTCTTGGTCACGCCCTGTTCTTTGGAATCGGTGGGTACACAACAGGTATACTCTCAGTTAATCTCGGGTTGGCTCCGTGGATAACAATACCCCTAGCAGTCTTGGTCGGTGTTTCGGCCTCTCTGCTAATTGGTCTGCCCTGCTCACGGGTTAAGGGACCTTACCTAGCCTTAGTGACTATGGCCTTACCTTTGATTCTCGTCCAGCTATTCAAGTTGGACCTCCTTCTCCCCATAACTGGAGGTGAGGCTGGGGTCGGTATTCTCCTTCCCATTATTCCATCAGCGTTTTTCAGGATGTTAGGTTTTGGCTCCAGAGACGCCATACGGGCGGTTGCATTGGCAACTTATTATTTCGCTTTGTTTTTGGTGTTTGCAGCCTCGGTTATATTATACAAGATTGCGAATTCGAAAACAGGGATGGTTTTCGTGTCAATTCTTGATGATGAGTTGGCGTCAAAAGCTTGCGGAATAAATGTGACAAGATATAAGCTCATGGCGCTTGCTATTAGCAGTTTATTCGCCGCATTGATAGGTGCCATCCGTGGTCACTTTGCAACGATAGTCAGTCCGGGGAGATTCCTCGATCTTACTGTCTCCTTTGCTCCGGTTATGGTGGCATTCTTAGGAGGAATCGGGACGATTTACGGTCCGTTGATAGGAGCTTATATCTATTATACTTTGGATCGCTTTGTTCTACAAAAAATGACGCAGATACCATTCTTGGCATTCACGGATTGGGAACACGTAAGATTTCTTATTTTTGCAGTGATTGTAATAGTCCTCGTTATTAAGTGGCCAAGAGGGATAGCAAGGTTTGTGACCGACAAACTCCATGACCTTGAGGAAGCAAGAGACTTGGACGAGAGAGGGAAATGGATATGGAAGACGTATAAGAAACGCAAGAAGAAGGAGTAGTTCATCCAGAGAGGGTTCAATTATGCATCTACTTGAGGTTAATAATCTAACCAAGCGTTTTGGAGGACTCATAGCCGTCAACAACGTCAGTTTCAATATTAATGAAGGTGAAATTGTCGGCATAATCGGCCCAAACGGAGCAGGAAAAACCACACTTTTCAATTTAATCAGTGGCTTTCTCAAACCAACATCCGGAACAGTAAAGTTCAAAGATGAAAACATCACTGGGCTTGCCCCTCATAAAATTGTCAATAAAGGAATCGCGAGAACATTTCAAGTTGTCAGACCCTTTCGCCATTTACCAGTCATCGCGAACGTGATGATATCCATGAAGTCTCCCCGAGGAGCAAGAAAGATAGAGTGGTTAAAAACCCACGAACGAAAAGCTCTAGACCTGCTAGAAGATGTCGGTCTTTCAGAACTAATGCTTGAACCCGCTGAGAACGTGGGTCACGGTGACCTAAAACGGCTAGAGATGGCCAGAGCCCTCGCTACAGAACCAGATCTGCTAATGCTAGACGAACCCTTTGGCGGATTAAACCCACTTGAAACAGACTTTCTAACCAAATCCATCTTACGAATGCACCTCGATGAGCCCTCACGCGGCATCGTCATAGTTGAGCACAAACTATACGCGCTCATGAAAATTGCCCAAAGAGTAGTTGTGCTTCACCAAGGAGAGAAGATAGCCGACGGAAAACCGGAAGAGATAGCCAAAAACAAAAGGGTAATAGAAGTGTACATGGGAAAGGAGATGTGACATGCTCCAAGTAGAAGACTTGATGGTTCACTATAATGGTGCCATAGCGCTGAACGGCGTTAACATAAAAGTGGAAGATGGAGAATTTGTAGGTGTTGTTGGACCGAACGGCGCCGGAAAGACAACCTTACTTCGCGCCATATCAGGTGTCTTGACCGAGGTTGAACCAGGGAAGAAAGAACACCCAAGCCTCTCAGGCACTATCACCTTTGATGGAAAAAGAATTGACAAACTAAGAGCCTGGAAAATCGTGAAAATGGGTATTGTTCACTGTCCGGAAAGGCGCAGACCTTTTTCCGAAATGAGCACCCTTGAAAACTTGAAGATGGGAGCTTACTTACGCAAAGACAAAGAAGGGGTCAAGAAGGACTTGAAACGGGTCTACGAATTATTCCCTGTGCTCAAAGAAAGGCGAAATCAAATGTCTCAAACGTTGAGCGGCGGTGAACAACAGATGCTCGCCATTGCAAGGGCGCTAATGTCTAAACCTAAACTGTTGCTCATCGATGAACCATCGCTGGGATTGGCCCCCATACTTAAGGAAAAAGTACTTGAGATTATCAAGGAAATCTGGCGTTCAGGCGTTACGGTTCTATTGGTTGAACAAGACGTGAGCATAACCCTTGCCATAGCGAATAGAATCTACATCCTTGCACACGGACGAATAGCAACTGAAGGAACTAAAAAAGAGCTAATGAAGGATAGGGACGTCAGAGAAATCTATCTGGGCTTATAAGCATCCGAAACTCCACCTCTTAGAATGTAAAAGGCGAATAAATTTTTATATTCATTACAGATTAGTTTCTATGATGCAACATGCCAAAGTTACAGTCAGACAAAATATTAGCCGAGTATGAAAAAAGACCTTGGCTGAAATGGTATGCTGAGGGCGTTCCTGCCGACGTTGAAATCCCTGAGAAATCTATACTAGAAATGGTCGATGAAGCCGTCAAGAAATGGGGTAACACAACCGCTGTGATTTTTTACGGAAATAAAATAAAGCATCGAGAAATACACGAGTTGTCTTCGAGGTTTGCCACAGCCCTGCATGATCTAGGGGTCAAAAAAGGCGATAAAGTCGCCATACTCCTTCCAAACTGTCCTCAGTTCATTATTGCTTATCTCGGAATTCTGAGATTAGGGGCAGTGGCATCGTCCATGAGTCCTCTTTACACTCCCAGAGAAATAAAGCATCAACTCAATGACAGTGGAAGTAAGAATATTGTCTGCCTAGATTTGCTCTACGAAAAGGTTGAAAGAGTTTGGGAAGAGACGGAACTAGAGCATGCGATTGTAACAAGTATCGCAGATTACCTGCCTAGCAGAGGACGATTTTTTGGAAGAATTGGGGGAAAAACACTTTCTGTGGAGATAAAGCAAAGACCAGGAGTGCTCATGTTTCAGGATTTAATCAAGAAACATCCTCCAAGTCCACCCAAAGTGGAAATTGACCCTAAAACGGACGTGGCTGCGCTCCCCTATACTGGAGGAACGACGGGAATGCCGAAAGGGGCAGTACTGACTCACCACAACATAGTTGCCATTCAGGAGGAAATGCGGCGCTTCTTTCCGGATGTAGAGGATGGTAAAGAATGTACCGTGGCGGTGCTGCCTTTCTATCACATATACGGTCAGTCTGTAGTCATGCTTACCGGAGCAATACGCGGAGGAATGGCGATACTCTTCGCGAGACCTGATTTGAAAGATATAATAGCTGCAATGGAGCAATATGGGGCGACTTTATTCTATGGTGTACCAACTCTTTACAAGTATTTTATAGGTATAAAGCGGGCTAGACGTTTCAACTGGAAGAAATTGAAATATATCTTCTGTGGTGCCGATACTCTACATGAGGAGGTTCGGCGAGACTGGATGAGATTCATGGGCAAGGAAATACGTGAGGGTTACGGTTTAACTGAGACAACAGCTGTGACACACACAAATCCGCCTGACAGAAATAAACCTGGTTCCTTTGGTGTACCCCTTCCTAACACGCATGTCGCCGTAGCGGAACTTGGCACAGAAAAGTTTCTCCCACCAGGGAAGGAAGGCGAATTGGTGGTAAGTGCACCGCAGGTGATGAAGGGGTATTGGAATAAGCCTGAGGAAAACAAAAACAGTTTTTTCAAGGCAGGTGGCAAAGTCTGGTTCAGAACTGGTGACATGGTAACAATGGACGAAGAAGGCTATTTCTATTTCATTGAAAGAACAAAAGATATGATCAAATACAAGGGATATTCAGTGTACGCCCATGAGATAGAGGAAGTATTATACAATCATCCAAAGATCAAAGAAGCAGCGGTCATAGGTGTACCGGACCCTGATGTTGGAGAACGCGTTAAAGCAATCGTGGTCCCAGACATTGATTACCGAGGAAAACTAACCGAAGAAGAAGTGATCGACTACTGTTCGAAGAACCTGGCTCATTACAAAGTTCCCAAGCTCATAGAATTCAGAGGCGAGGTTCCAAAGACAGACGCATTCAAAGTAGACCACAAAAAGCTAAGGGACGAGCTCTTTGTACTACGAGAAAAATGAGCAACGAAATTCTTCTACTCCTCAATTCCAGCTAAATGTTTCGCGACCTTTTTCTTCTCCTCAAAATCATACGTGGCCGTAATGAGTATTTCCTCCATAACTGGGGATCCACCCCCATGCACCCCAGCTAATGCTGATGCCCCACTCGACGCAGAACAGAGCATATCTGAGAGCAAGCGGAAACATCGATGTACTTTTTCAGCGGGCACATCGGCCCTTCGCATAATATACTTCTCCAAGTAAGGACGAGTTTCTGAACTCACGAAGTCACCTTCGTACGGAAGAGTTGCTGGTAGGCCTCCGGCTAGATCTGCAAGGATTTCAAATTCGTGATAAATGTTCATGCCAGCGTGGCGTCTGCCAACGTTTGCATATATGGTGTCTGGGACAAAAGTTCCTGAAGACGAGGTTTGACCCGCAACTGCTGAGGCGATGCCAGCTGCGTAAACAAGTTCAGATACGCTGGCTAGGTGAGCCAGTTTTGATCTTACATGAGTCTTGTCAGCAATCCCTTGGTATTCTGCTACGAGGGCTGATGCCCCGATGATTATGTCTGAAACGGCTGGCTTGCATCCGGTGTAGCTGTGTCTGTGATACAAGGCAAAGGTGTGGGCCAGTAATCCGGCAAATGGCGGAGCTTCACCGCATAGAAATACTCGCTCGTTCGGTATGAAAAGATCATCAAAGATTACGAAGGAATCTGCAAACCCGAAATCAGCAACTGGGGCTTCAAGCATCTTCCTGGGTCTAGGATTCGTCGCGTGTGTAATCAGCTTAACTCCTTCGGCATCTGCTGGAACTGCGAATGCCACCGAATAGTCCAAGTCTTTTTCGGTCATCATTCTAGTAGGTAAACAGATTATCTCGTCTGCATAGGCTGCCATGGTGATGTGATTCTTTGCGCCTCTAACAATGATGCCATCCTTTCTCTTCTCCACTATACGAACATACAGGTCTGGGTCTTTTTGTTGGAAAGGTCTTAAGCTTCTATCTCCTTTAACATCGGTTTGGGCCGCTGCGGCTGTGAGGTCACTCTTCTGGAAATATTCCAGGTATTTTAGAAATCTTTTGTAATATTCCGTGCCAAAGGCTTGATCCAGCTCATAAGTGATTACAGAGAGAGCGTTTATTGCGTCACAGCCCATGCACCGTTGTATGCACCCACCTGTGAGGCCGCATGCTTTTCGGATCATTTTCTGTTTGTTTAATAGATCCTCAGTATCTCGATTTATGTGGGTAAAGCGGTTTATTTCCTCACTAGTCAGATGAGATAATGTAGTGATCAAACCCTTAAATTTCGGGTCTTCAACTAAGTCAAAGGTTTTGCGCATTACGTTAATTGATTTCGATAGCCGAGGGTCATCACGCCCCACAAGTTCACCGTCCATGTAAACGTTCTTCTTCATCTCATACAACTTCTCTACATATTCTTCTGAGGTTCTCATCTCAATCACCTTGAAATACTAACTCAGTTCAGTCGCCTATATAAGAGTCCTCAAAAATGGCGTTCTAGACTAGCATGATTAACAATTTACATGTGTGTTGTTAGTTCTTTCTATAGCTCCATGGGTGATGTCCATTTCATGTAAAGGGTAATTGCGTGTTGATATATTTTTAAGTTAGTGCGGCATTAAGTGCACATCTAAAATGCACGGTGATGTATATGAGGAAAGTTGCAGTTATAGGGGTCGGAAATACGAAGTTCGGAGCTAGACAAGATGTGAATCTTGCCGAGCTCACATTTGAAGCAGTAAAACCTGCTTTTGAAGATGCAGGCATAACTGGAAAGGACGTGGAATTTGTAGCCCTTGGTTCCGTGGGAGCTTGGTATGAGGAATCGCTCCCTGTTGTAGTCGTCAGTGAATACTGCGGGTTAACAGGTGCTGGAATGGTTCGCTGCGAAGCTGCCTGTGCATCAGGTAGCTCAGCACTTGCTACGGCCTACCTCGATGTTGCAAGCGGTCACGCCGATATTGCTATGGCGATAGGTGCCGAGAAGATGAGGGAGGTCGACACCTTAACAATTCTTGAACTCATTGGGCGAGCTGGGTATTACTTTTGGGAATTTCACAACTTTGGAATGACATTCCCAGCTTATTATGCACTGCATGCAACAGCTCACATGGCAAAGTATGGAACAACCGAAGACGATCTGGCATTAGTCAGCGTGAAAAATCACAAGTATGCTAATATGAATCCTGTAGCCCACTTCCACCGTGAGATAACAGTTAAAGACGCGTTAGAGTCGCCAGTTATAGCTTGGCCCCTCAAATTGTACGATTGTTGTCCAGTGACTGACGGGGCCGCTGCAATTGTCTTAGCTTCGGAGGAAAAGGTCAAAGAGCTGAAGATCGACACACCAGTCTGGATTGAAGGCGTAGGGTCATCATCTGGTACAGCGAATTTGACAAACAGAGAAAGTTACGTGGGCCTTACAGCCGCTGTCCTTGCATCAAGGCGAGCCCTCAAGGATGCTAAAGTTAGCCCAAGCGACATTGAAGTTGCCACTGTCCACGATTGTTTCACGATCGCCGAGATAATGGCCTACGAAGATATAGGCTTTTGTAAGAAAGGTGAAGGAGCAAAGCTGATCCGCGAAGGGCAGACCGAAATAGGAGGCAAAATACCTGTTAACGTAGATGGGGGCCTAAAGGCTAAGGGGCATCCAATCGGGGCAACTGGATGTTCAATGATATACGAATTGACAAAGCAACTCCGAGAAGAAACAAAATCGAGACAGAGACAAGCTCCTCTAAAAAATTATATCGCTCTCGCCCACAATGTCGGAGGAACTGGTCACTACTGCTACGTGACCATACTGAGGAGGTGATTGCGTGGCAAAAGCTCCTCTTCCCACATTAAAGTCGAAGCCGCTGACCTTAACATACTACATACCTACAAGCAAAACCCAAAAATTCTGGGATGGAATTAAGGAAGGAAAAATCTACACAACCAGATGCAAGAAGTGTGAAAAGCTAAATTTTCCGCCAGTTGCAGATTGTCCTGCCTGCCTGTCATCTGACATGGAATGGGTTGAGTTAGGTGGCGAGGGTGAAATCGAAACCTTCACACACATCGCTGTCAAACCTGCAACATTTCAGTCATACGATGACTATACCATCGCAATCGCAAGG